>Ga0316190_10000319_pt1 | contig 32876 bp, 42 predicted proteins | sample Eddworburrow2_MG_FD_204929 | JGI IMG/M metagenome (GOLD analysis project Ga0316190, IMG submission 204929) | Coastal sediment microbial communities from Maine, United States - Eddy worm burrow 2 | ecosystem: Environmental > Aquatic > Marine > Coastal > Sediment | place: USA: Maine | collected... | reverse complement strand
ACTAACTAATCTGTTTAAGCCAGCCCAAGTAGCTCCTGTAACTGCACCAGTCGTCGATCCTGCTGCTGTAGCTACTGCCCCTATCGTAGATCCAATGGCAGCTCCTGTAGTGGAAAAAACAGGACTTGACACATTCGCGGCTTTGGTAGATACTAACCTTAATAAACCAGCAGATCCAGGTGCCCCACCTCTAACTGCACAGGAGTTCCTATCTCCTGAGAATATAGCTAAGCTCTCAGAAGGTCTGGACTTTACAAAAGATCTACCAGCTAATGTACTACAAGGCTTACAAGAAAATAAGCCTGAAGCATTAATGGCCCTAGTTAACGCTGTAGGGGTTAATGCTTATAAAACCGCACTACAACATAACGGACTGCTTAACGATAATATCCTTAACAGTCAGTTAGCCTATCAAAACGATAGCATCGACTCCCGTATATCGCAGAATAACTCTGCCCAGGAGTTATTAGCTAACCTACCTGAAATGAGTAATCCCATAGTAAAACTTGGAATGGAAAGTGTAGTTGGTAAGATCCAGCAAGCTAATCCAGACTGGAATGGTGAGCAGGTAGCTACAGAAGCTAGACGCTATTTGCAAGAAATGAATAAGACTATTAATCCAGAGGCTACTCCTGCACCTGCCCCTGGCACCGATTTTGATTATCTAGATTTTGCTACTCAGAGTTAACTCAGGTAGCTAATAAATAAGGAGTTCTATTATGAGTGCGTTTAATACTAGTGGGATTTTCTATTCCAGCTATAACCCAGCTGAATTGAATAAGAAATCCTTTGCTGATACCATCCTGCGTCTATGGCCTAATGGTTCAGCCCCGTTGTTTGCTATGACTGGTCAGATGAAGGATAAGAAAGCCCTTGCATCTACCCATGGCTACTTTACCAAGACTATGGTATTTGCCCTACTTACCATTGATGAAGCTGCCGGTTATGCTGCTGGTATTACTACATTCACAGTAGATACTACTGCGGGTGTCGTACCTGGTATGCTATTTCAGAATGCACTCCGTGAGGTATTTAAGGTACTTACCGTTCCTAGTGCTACCTCTGTAACAGTTGCACGATCTCACGGGCGTATCGCTGCCCAAGCTCTAGTAGATAACGAAGTGTGTTTCTGCGTAGGTAATAACCAAACTGAGTCGTCTAATCGTCCTACTGCTCGTTCTATTACCCCTGTCTATGTACCTAACTATACTACTATCATTCGTAATGCTTGGGCATTGTCTGATACTGCTCGTGCTAGTTATGCAGAGGCTGGCTTCTCTAATATCACAGAGAATCGCCAAGACTGTATGCAGATGCACTCTGTAGATGTAGAGTCTAAGCTGCTGTTTGGCCAGGCTAAGTCTCCTGCAGGCTCTCCTATTGAGCATGATACTCAGGGCATCATTGATGCTATCTACGAGCATGCCTCAGGTAATGTGCAGACTGCCGGTGCCACTACTACCTATGCTCAGCTGGTTACCATGATTGAGCCTATGTTTACCTATCAGTCTGACCTGGGTAACAATAAAGAGCGTATGCTCTTTGGCGATGCACAGGCTATCAAGGTATTGCATGATATTGGGGAGAACTACGGACAGATCAACCTTACTCAGAAGGAGACTAGCTTCGGTATGATGTTTACCGAATTTAAGACCTATAAGGGTACTATCCGCATGATTGAGCATCCGCTGCTTAATGGTCTGGGCTCTCCTTCTGGTCTGGCTGTTATTGTAGATCTGGCCTCTATGGGCCTGGCTTACATGGATGGCCGTAAGCATAAGGTAGAGAACTATGATGGCTCTAAGGATGGCTCTAATAGTGGTGTTGATGCTATTGGCGGCTCTATGCTAGCTGAGTTTGCCACTGAGTTCCGTAACCCACAGGCTTGTGGTGTTCTTAATGGCTTAACTGCCGCTGCCTAAGCAGTAGTTTTAAGTGAGGGAGGCTTAGGTCTCCCTCTATCTTTTTAGATTAATACAAGGTATATAACCATGAATGCAAAAGTAAACCTAACTGGGCAGGCTCCCAAGGGTAATGATACTGATACAGTACCTAATAACGATGCCCCTATTCCGCCAGAGGCCCAATCTCTACGCCCCCAAGCTCCTAAGGCTCAGCTAGATCCTAGCCATCCTGCTGCTGCGGTGGCAGTCCCAGGTAAGCCTTCTACAGAAGCTCGCCTCCAGCAGGTAAAATCTTCAGTTGCTAATAAGCCTGCCCTAGGCGAGTTTGAAGCAGTAATTAAAGGCGAGCCCCTTAATGTAGTTACAGCTAAGGGTGCGCCTATTAACTTCAACCATGATAAATTCATTGCTACTACTCAGGATCAGATGGATTGCCTGGGAGAGTTTGTAGACCTGGGACTGGTAGTACAACTGGATAAGTAATATAATGTCTGACCTCGCTACATTAATTGCTAATATTACAGCATCGACTGGAAGGTCTGATGTGGATGGACTTATCACAACTAAGATTAACCAGGCTATTAGGTCTATGGCGCTTAGTGATAATTATGAGCAAGATATAGTAGAGGTCAGTTTTACTGTTGCCGGAGGTGAGATAGATAGTGCTGCCTATGTACAAGCACTACCCACTCCAAGTAGGTTCCGTAAAATAGCATATCTACTTTACCCAGAAGATACCTCCCTGGATCCTATCATTCCTAGTTCTGTATCACACCTTACTAAGGCAGCTAATCGTCAGACGGGCAATACATGCTATCGAGCTGGAACTACTATTCGGGTTCGCAATAGCACATTAACTAGCATCCTGTTACTTGGATACTATGAATTTCCAGCAGCTCTAGTTGAGGATGCTGACTCTAACTGGATCACAGAATTGAATCCCTATATGGTAGAGGACTTAGCTTCTATTTATATACACTCCCATATAGGAGATAAAGCTCAAGCGAATGCAGTTAATATTATTTCGCGTGAGAATATAGCCATTACTATGCACGATGCAATAAGTGGCTATGCACATGGGGTACTAGATAAATGAGTGCTATAGTACCGGGCCTTAGTGTTTCCGTACTACAGGATGCTTCTAAGGGGATTGTATCCTATGTAGCTGGCTCTTCTATATCTGCATTATGTGGTATAAAGTTGGTAGCTGGTGTGCCAGCTTATTGCGATGCAGATGTAGTAACAGATATTGGCAAGCTAGTAGGGGTTAGTACTAATGCAGTTATTAGTGGCGATGCCCTAGCTATTCAATATGACGGGATACTATCCGATGCTGGATGGGCATGGGTAGAGGGGCCGGTGTATCTAGGCTCTGCAGGACAACTTACACAGAGTGCTGCGGGCCTCACTTTTGTACAGAGTATAGGTGAGGCAGTTAGTGCTACATCAATTATGTTAAATATTAAACTACCTATTAGGAGATTATAGTAATGGCCAAGTACTTAGAAGCAACTGCAGCAGGCGTTGTGCAAGAAGTGCAACCTGTCAACACCTCAGCGGGAGCAGGTGATGCAGCTAAGATTCCAGAATTAGATGCCGCAGGTAAGTTAGATGCGTCTATGATTCCAGCAGGCTTTGGTGGAGATGTAGAGACTGTTGTAGCCTCTGAAAATCTGGCAGCTAATGATCTAGTTAATATCTGGGATGATGCAGGTACGCGTAAGATGCGTAAGGCTGATGCTTCCCTGGGACGTCTGGCTGATGGGTTTGTATTAGCAGCTGTTATTGCCGCCGCCTCTGGCTCTTGTTATATGGATGGCACTATCACAGGTATGACAGGCCTTACTATCGGCTCTCGCTACTTCTTATCAGGTGCTGCTGCTGGTACCGCCACTCTGACAGCTCCAACTACATCTACTCATCATGTACAGGATGTAGGTAAAGCTATCAGTGCCACTGAGTTATCCTTTGAGCCTGGCCGCTCTATCATCCGAGTCTAATAAGGTAGTATACTTATGGCTAATGTTAGGGTATTAGGTTTAACTGCATCTGGGTCTCTAGTTGAGATTCCAGATGCAGATGTAGCCTTACTACCAAAATCGGCTGTCAATGGCTCAGAGACATCTATTGATATTGGAGGTACTACCTTTACTGGCGTATTTGCAGTACATAGTGAGGGTACCGGGAATGCAATAGTATCTCAGTATCATAGACATTCTAATGATGCTACTGGGGTATACCTAGTAGCATTAAAAAGTCGTGGTACTACCGCTGCTCCGGTGATAGTACAGGATGGCGATGATCTTATAGGGCAGTATGCTCTAGCTTTTGATGGTGTGGATTATGCAATAGCCAGTAGGATTATATCTGTAGTAGATGGGACCCCTGCATCTAATGTAATCCCATCTAAGTTGCTGTTTAGTGTAGCTAATGATGCAGGTACGTTAACTGATGTTATAGCACTTATGAAATCCAAAGCTGCTATATTCCAAGGTACTGCAGTATTCTTAGCTGAGTTTAATAATGGTAACTCTGGTGTAGCTGATACCATAGACTGGAATGCAGGGCAGAAGCAGAAGTCTACTCTAACAGGCGCACCGCCCTGTGTACTAACATTTACGGCTCCAGCAGGGCCTTGTAATGTAATATTGAAGCTAATACAAGGTGGTTCTGGTAGCCAGACGGTTACTTGGCCTGCTACTGTTAAATGGCCTGGGGGTACGGCACCTACACTGTCTACAGCCGCAGGTGCTATAGATTTAATTAGTCTCTATTATGATGGGACTAATTACTATAGCGGCGCTATGCTGGATATGAAATAGCTAGTATAATGGCTAGTATAAATCAAGGTAATTTAACTTCAGAGGTTGCGGCTGCATTTACTGCGGCGAATAATACGCTATTCTATTCCCATGTGTCTACTCCCGCACGTCGTGTTAGTATTGAGATTGGTGATAGTAAACAGCCGGATATAACTCTACCTCAGTTTAAAACTATGCATTGGGATAATGAGTGTAATCTATCTATTAGACTAGTTGATTCAGATTATACTAGTGCAATAGTACGGACAGCTGGTAGTAAGATTGAATGGGAACGAGCCGGACGTAAGGCACGAATCTACGAGTTAGATACTGGGGATGAGGATGGAGGCTTCGAATTTGAAGTTGAGTTCGCAGCTAAACCTGCTAGTAATATAATAGAATTTACTGTACAATCTAAAGCTTTAAAATTCTATTATCAGCCTCCTCTAACTCAAGCTGAGATAGATAGTGGCAGGATCAGGCCTGCTAAGGTTGATAGGTCATACGCTGTCTATCATGCCTCAAAAGTGGGAAACTATACAGGGGGTAAGGACTATCGAGCAGGTAAGGCGTTTCATATCTATCGTGCACATGCTATAGATGCAGATGGAAATGATACGTGGTGTGACCTTTCCTATAATGATTCAACTAGTATGCTAACGGTAACTGTCCCCCAAGCTTTCCTAGATACTGCTGTATACCCTGTAATTGTTGATCCTACGTTTGGCTATACAACAGCAGGGGCATCGACACAGAGTCTGGTAGGAGCGGCAGTTGGTTCAAACTTCACAAACAGTGTGGGGGCTGGCACTGGTGATAAGTTAACGGCCTCTGTTACTGGCTCCCTTGGTACAGGTGACATGAAAGGCGCTATATATGAAGATAGAGCTTCAGATGCGCTAGTCACTAATGGTGAAACTGCAGAGGTAATAGATGTTGCGAATGGTCAACACTGGGAGGACTTCACTTTCTCAACAGGGCCAACCATTGCAGATGCTACCGAGTATCAGTTAATGCTACGCGGAAATCTTGGTTTTATCTACTATGACTCCGGATCATCTGGCGAGTATGCGTTAGTAGATACTGTCACATATGCTTCGGCTTGGCCTGACCCACTGGTTCCAACTGAGTATAATAATCTTCTAGTTTCAATATATTGCACGTTTACAACGGCAGCAGAGCCTAATTACCCGCAAGCTTTTCTAGGACATAACTTCTAATAACTAAAAGAGATCTATCTATATGCCTCCAGTTCAAGATGATGAGCATCTGTATACTAGACAGGAGTTAGATACTATCCTGGCTAATAAGCTTCTAGAAGCTAAACTAAGTAACTTAGAGGCGGCACTACAGCTAGAGTTTACTACTTTAAATGCTGCAATGCTAGAGATTAAAACACTAGTAAACTCTATAACTAGTGATAATAGATCAGACTTATCGGCAGTTAAAAGCCAATTAATAGATCATTGTAAAGCTACATATGCTACTAAGGGTGAACTAGCTGCTACAAAGACTCGAGTTAATACGATTATGTCAGTAGGTATGGGAGTATTATTTACGTTACAAGTACTTAAGTACCTAGGCATTCTATAATGAAGGAAGCTCTCCCATGGCACTAGAGATCTACCCACACGCGGATGCGAATGGCAATCCCATACCTGCAGAGTTCGTCTATCCAGATGGCGCTTTTATAGTAGCAGTTACGCAGATTGCAATGGGTGCAGCTATAGATCTATTTCCAGGTAAGGCAGATGGGGTATGTACTGTATTCTGTGTAGGTAGTCCAGTATTAATTAAAAGTGGAGCTGCTGTAGTTACTGCTCCAGCAACTGGGGTACTACTCCCCGACTCTATGCTTATATTACCAGATACTCATTATATGCTATATCTCCCATCTAATACATTCAGTGCAATAGGTCTAGCTGGTTCAGCGGAGTTACTAATTAATCGAATCAAACCCTGGAAGGCTCTAGCTATTCCAGATCAATTTAACCGAGGCTAATCATGGCACGCTCTAGTAAGGAAGTAGATTTACTAAAAGGCCTCATCCCAGTTAATCCAGAGGAGCTAGGATTAACTGAAGATCCTTTCGTATACGATGGCAAGAATATCATGCCTACTGCTATGGGGTATGAGGCTTTCTTTGGGCGTGATGTAAGCCTTGGTACTGATCTACTGGAAGTACCAGCACAGGTGGGCGCTGAGTTAATTAATAATCCTGGATTTGATGCTGATACAGATTGGACTAAGGGTACTGGATGGACTATAGCGGCAGGAGTTGCATCTTGTGCTACAGCATTAGATTGGCAATATTTGTTCCAGGCAGTGGCGGCTACGTTGGTAGAAGGTACTAGGTATCGAGTTACTTTTACTATCAGTAATTACTCTGCTGGAGGAGCTAGGGTAGTATTAAATACTACTACTAGTCCTACGTATACTGCCGATGGAACCTATGTATGGGAGGTTACTTTAAATCCTTTTGCTTCTGAGCAAATTGGTATATCTTCCGTAATAGGGGGATTTACTGGGGACATAGATAATTTTAGTGTAAAAGTTTTAACTCCTGCTGTAGCTCCTATCATACAGGAAATTATCTCTTATCAAACTTTCGGAGGTGACGTACTCCAGATAGCTTTTACTAGTGAGGGGCTATTTATAAAGACCTTGCAGCAGCAACTGAGTGCTCCTACTATAGTTGATATAACGGCTAGTATTACAGTCACTATGGATAATGGGTTGGATTGGGTGCAATTAATTGAGCTATCTAGTACTCTATGGACATATGCTGTTATTGCAAATAAGTTATATGTCTATGCTCAAGGACTGCCTTACATAGGCTATATAGAGCAAGTAAAGCCTGGTGAATTAATAATCAATAAGCTAATCCCCTCCTTCTTAGCTAATACAGCTGGAGGAGCTACTACAATAGTTATCCAAAATGCAATAGAGGATGATAACTCTAGTTATAAGACTATCACTCTGGATGGAGTAGATTATAGCGCATTTACTGCCTTAAAGAAAACCCATATGGTAGATAAGGTTAACCAGGCATTGGTAGATAGATTAAACCTTAACCCTACTATCCAAGCTAAACTTATGCCAGGCACTGATTCCCTAGTTACTACTCCTAGTGATATATTTGTAGCTCCTGTGCGAGTGGCTGTATCTAATCCCAGTGCTGATACTTATCCACAATCTTTTACTAGCTGGGATACCTGGATATATGAAGCAGAGGACGCAGCTGGAGACCCACTTACTAGTATCCCGTACTCTTCAGATGATCCTGGAGGAGAGATAACTCAGATTGTATGGTCTACGGCAGCTACACAAGCTGATGATATACGTATCCAATCATTTAGATCTACTATGAGCTACATCCATTTATTGCCCCATACTGTATGGGAGCGCCCTGTACCTGATTGGGATACTACTAATCTTACAATTGGTTATGGATATGCTAGTACCTATGACACAGATTTAGATATAACTTTAACATTTACTAGTGGTAGTGTTAATATTACTGCACCTACAGGTACTAGCCCAGCGGCTTTGCTGGAGATTATCTATAATAAGATAATTACTATAGCTAATACCAATATTAGTGGCTTAGCTATTGAAGAAGTAACAGCGGGTAGTGGTGGGGCACATCAACTAGCTACGATTAGTTTACAGCAGCCCTTTCTTACCTTTGAAGGAGTAACTATAAATAATAATGTACCTGCCACTGATACCTTAGCTACGTATAATACCTATGGGTATAGGTCTATTCCTATTACTAATGAGGTTGTTAAATATAAGAATTACTCCCGTATATATGTAGCACCAGCTATGGCTACTAGTGTGGCTGATATCACTATAGTTAAAGGTGGAACTACATTTAACTATAATTGGGCAGCAGCTGGAGTGGAGGATCTAACTACCCGGATAGCCCACTTCTCTGCTGCAGTGGTAGCTGCATTCCCTGATGTAACAGTCTCAGATGAAGCTTCTGGGCCTGGCAGAGCTATATCTATTAAATGGTTTGATCTTATATATTTAGCTCATGACTACCTAGCTCCTCGTATTGTATCTAATGCTGATCAAACTGTAGTAGCTACTACGCATGATCATGAAACTGATTTGTATGGATTAGTAAATCTACTTAGTCGTACCGATGGAAAGGCTACGCATAACTCTACTGCATTTGAGCTAACCTCCTTATACTTTACAGAGGATCAGGATAGTAATGATATACCTGAGATATTAAAAGCGGCATTAGAAGTTAATGGATGGGACAGTATAGATACTCCAGCGTGGTGTGGTGGAGGGGGAGACTAATTATGACTTGTAATGTAAAAGCTACTGCTATAGCTCAGAATGATATAGAGATTAAGATATTTAAAACTACTCCTGCTGTAGTAATTGTGGTTCTTACAGATGATGGTACTGAGACATTCGCTGTTATATCTAATAATACTATTACATCAGCCGGAGGAGCTCCGGGAGCTAGCACCTTATTACATATAGTAGGTATATGTGCAGCCCGAGGACGTATGGCTGCTTGGGATGTGGCTAATGCTCTATACTGGGGAGCCTCTATCAATGTCACAGATTTTGAACCTAGCCTAACTACCCGAGCTAATACCTTAACAGTGGATGCTGTTAAGGGTGAGATTAAAATGCTACGTTACTATGATGAAGGGTTTCTAATAGCAGCTACAGGGAATATAGTAAAAGCTTCCTATGAGAATAGTCAAGTAGTATTTAAATTTAAATCAGTGCATCCAGAGGGTATAGTAAATCCTAGTCATATACAAAATCAAGGAGATTTTGTACTAGCTTGGACTAAATCCGGGTTGATTAAGCATAACCCTAATACAGGTAATAATGAATACTTATATCCTGAACTGCTTAACTGGCTACGCACATTGCCTATCCCAGTTCGTGTAATTAATATGGGGCATAGATATTTAGGACTAGCTATACGAAAGGGTATAAACCAGTATACTAGTCGAAATACTGATCAGGTTATTAGTGCTACGCTACCTAGACCTCAGGGAAGTACATTTCTAACTGCTTATCCAGAGGATGATCTATTATCTCCTATCAGTAGAATCTATGTGTATGATACAGTATTAGATAAACTTGGTATTATAGAAGATACCAGTAATATAGTATTCTCTCTGGATCCCATTAATCAGTCTGGCTATGGGCTAACTCGGGATTACGCATTTGAGTTAACTAACTCTGATGGTCATAGATCTCTGGGATGTATTGGTACTGACGGTATTACATATATTTATAATGATAATCCAGCAGATTCTGAGTTAGTAGTGGGTAAATACCAGATGTCTAGATCTGGCAAGACTCGGCTAACTGATGTAATTGCCGAATATGTAGGACATCCCAATAACACAATAACTGTAGAACGATCAGAGAATGGACGATCTATAGCAGATGTAGCAGTGTCTAGTAATAACACTGCGGCTATCCAGAATTGTGACTTGACTCCTGTAGGCAAATGGTTTAATATAGTCTTTAAAGGTAGGTTTAATATTCGCCGTATCCTAATAAGAGGGTTTAAGTATGCCATCAGATAATAGAGCTGCCAGTCTAATGGATCAAATGCGGCAGTTAAATCCTAGATCCCCTAGGCAAGCTCGTACTATTCTGCGTATGCTAGAGCAGACTAAGCGCGATACTAATGCAAATGATTTAGATACTCGCCGCGCTCTTAAGCTAGGTATTGAACGCATGGCGGAAGCTCAAGCTGTTATGAAAGGATTAGAGCCTGGCACCAGTGCTTTCAGTGACCTCGTACGTAGGGCTGAAGCAGGTGAGCATACAGGTGGGTATAAGAGGCTATACCTAGATCCTCGTATTAAAGGTAGAAGCGAGCATGTAAAAGCCTTGCTTAAAGCTAAGTCACCCGGATCTAAGTTACTAGCAGACCTATACAATATGTATGAATCTAAAAAGGAGTTCGGATAATGGCTAGTCCACTAGGTAGTAATGTAGCGGTTGATGACCTTATCTCTGGCATTAGGCAGTTCCAACATAACTATGTAAATAGCTCGCTCACCAACCCAGTACGGAGACCGCTACAGAAACCTGTACGCCCCGGGGGTAATACTGTAGTAGCTCCTAGTAAACCCTCAGCATCTCCAGGCACAGACGTAGCTACATCTGATCTTACTTCTACTTCTAGTGGAACTGAGACTACCACTGCTAACGAGTCTAGTATGACTCCGGAAGCATTGGAGACACTTAATAGATTAATATCCCAGGGTGGCAGTGACTTCCAGGTAGACCAGCAGAAGTCTATCCAGGATCTTATTGCTAATATGGCTCAGCGTGTAGGAGAGCTTACTCCTGAAAAGGCTAAGGAAGCTGCTAAAGGTGATGTAGATGAACTAACTCGCCAGTTGATGGAGCAGATCCTACCTGAATTGTCTGGAGCTTTTGAAGGTGCTGGGGCTTCATCATCTGCCTTAGAAGCTCTAATGACTCAGGATATGGCCTCTCGTACAGCTGGCCAGCAGGCACAGGCTATCACTGGTAGGCAGGAAGCTTATGCAAATCAGGCTACTAATCTACTGCAAACTATGGCTAGTGCCGCAGGTATACCAGATGATATAGTCGCTTCTATGACTAACCTAATCCAGGCTGGTAAAGGTGGAGTTAAAACTGGCACTACTACTACAGAGTTTACTGGAGAAGAAACTAAAGCGGCAGAGGAGCTGGCTACAGAAGGTCTGCGCCCAGCTGAGACTACTGCAGAGGATTTAAAGAACCAGTTATTACAAACTGAGTTAGATGTAATGAAGCAGCAGTTAGAGGAGATGGAAGGAGATACGGATACAGCTAAGTCTCCACTCGGAGGATTCAGTGGTGGTAGTGATAGTGCTGGATTGTCACGCCCAGAGAAGATAGCCTTGTATAACTCCCAGGCTAGTCGTCCTTGGGGCACTCCGGCCCCTACAGGGGGTACGGCAGCTTCGTGGGATTATGAGAGGCAGCTAGCTCTAAGGGATAATGCACTAGCTCGTGAAATAGGGTTACTATAATGGCTAAGCAAGGTAGCGGTTACAATCTAAATGCTCTAAGTTCCTACCTACAAACTATGAGAGGGGCCGAGGGTTTTACTCCATCGTTTACAGATAGAGCTACAGATGCTGCACGAGGGCTAGAGGAGGATCCTTTTAAGTTCTACTTAGACGATCCTATTGCACCTACAGTACCTTATAGTGTAGAGGTGCCTACTGTAGACCTTAATCCAGAGGGTAATCCAGTTGATCGGTATAATCAATTTCATAATTGGGTTAATGATCTAGGTGAGCAATTAGTCCTAGATGAGCAGCAAGCTAAACAAGTGTACATGACAGATAACTATAAAGGGCTGGATAAGATAACTGAGAATATCCAGCGAATGGCTTTGTATGATGCAGGGAATCCGCAGTTAAATGATCTAATAGCTAAGCAGCGTAATATAGCTTTAATAGCTGATAAGGGCTGGGAGGCAGAGAGGAATGAGCTATTCGCCCCACGGCGTGCTCATCTAGCCAATGCCCAATCTAAACTAGAGGGAGATTATAAGCCTGAAGCTGATCTGTATCGTCGATTAGATATAGCGCAGGGTTATGCGGAAGAGACTGTTACTACAAGTCCTGTGGCCCAGATGCTAGTTCGTATGGATCCTACTATAGATTCTGAAGATGCGGCTCGCAAGGCTATGCTGCGTACTGATGATCCGACTATGGGAGCTAAGGTGATACTTGCCAAACAGTTCGAGCAGGGTCTTACTGCTATGGATGCCTATCAAACACCTGATGTACCTACTGGTATGAGCACTAATGATTATTACGATAATGTAGGACGCGTAGCAATGAGTCTTATAACTGACCCTGACGAGCTAGCTACAGCCCAGTCTCTTATCCCTGCTATGGAACAAGCTCGTAAGAAATCTATTGCAGATGTAACAGCTGTGGTAATGAATCCTAAATCAATGGATCCTGCAATAGCAAACCTACGTGCTAAGAAAGATCCTACCTTGCTCCAGCGTGAGATACTTCGTAGGGCAGGCCAGCAGTTTTCACTAGAGATGGCGGATATTAAAGCCAGGCAGATAAAGACTGCAATGAAATCTTTATATCAACCTAAGCTACTGATAGGTATGCATCCTAATGATGCTGATGTGCTAAATAAAGTATTCTATGGGTATCGCCAAGCTGTTAATGATGATCCTGGACTATCGGCTACAGAGGCTATGAAGATATCTCAGGACCGTGTGCAGGAGGAGATGAAGCTAGGTAACTCACCTCATATAGATGGAGTGCTAGCTAGGTTTCAACCAATACTATTAGATGAGATTAATAGTAACTATAGCACTCTAGGCCTCAGATATACTCAAGAGGATCTGGCAATGCTTGGTCATGCTAATCGTATCAAACGAGCCATGCAGGGTGATACTTTTATGTATCGCATGGGCCTAAACTAATAAGTTATAGGATTATATAATGGCTACTTATGATTTACTGAATTCGTTAGAGCAGCATCGTGATGATAACTCTGACTGGGAATGGGATGATATTATAGATTATCCCGTCTCAGTAGGGGTAGATATAGGCACCTCTATTGTTAATTCCATGTCCTGGCTTACTGACTATAAGGTAGAGACCTCTTCTGCATTGGCTGCCCTTAATACTGATATGGCGGATTTCTATGAAAACCATAGGGATGCTGTAGAGCTAGGCTCGTTTATTGGGGGCATCTTTGTTCCTATGGGAGCTGGTAAGTTACTATCTAGTGCTATGAAGTTTGCTGGATCAGGTAAAGTTACAGCTCTAAATCAGCCTTTCAAATCCTGGGATAATAAAATACTAGGGTTTCAGAATAAAGCCGCAGAACTATTAGTTAAGGAAGGTCATGCTAACTCTGCTGCTAAAGCGGCTAAGCGCACATTCCAGGTAGAAGCTTTTAAGAAGGGTGCAGCTGAGGCTATGGCATATGAGACTGGGTTTGCTGCTCTATATAATGGCCACGCATACCTAGATGGTAACTACGATGTATGGGATTATGCACTGGGGGTAGGTCTAGGCTTAGGTCTAGGCTCTGTAGGTACATTAATTAAGAGTACTCAATTTAAAAAGACCTACCAGGCTGCTCAAGTTGCAGATATAGGACAGCTTGGAGATAACTTTACACCTGCCATGAAAGTGGCTGGAGTAGCTGACGGTATCGGCGCCGCCCAAGGTATCTATACTATCAAAGCCCAAGAGGCTGTACTACTGAATCAAGTGAATAGCCTTGGCGCAGATACAATAGCGCTGGCCACCCAGACATTAGACCGTACTAGGGTTGCTACAGGTAAGCATATATACTCTATGCTGGATGGAGAGTTACAAGGGCTGACAACTACTAAGGCTAAGGGTGCGCGGCCAGCTAGTATCTACGAAAGCTATGATGCACTAGGCCAGTGGAATGCTACACCATTTGAGTTAGTATCTAAGGTTGTATATGATAATCCAGAAGCCTTGGTAGGTGTGAGTAAACCTATCAAACATTATACTAATGTTACTAACCCTTTTAGTATGCCCCTGCCTGAGGATATTATGCGGATGGGTAAAGGCAGGCAAGATATCTATGTACCTGATCCACGGATGTGGCTGACTCAGACTAAGCCTCAAACTGGGAAGGTACTTAAGTCCAGCCAGCATCGACTATTTGGCGATATGATTCCAGGATTAACTACTAAACTAGATAATGCTACCGATACATATATTATTAATGTAGATCGGGCTACGGATCTTAAGAAACCAGAGATCCGTAAGTTTGTCCATAATGCTATGGAGCTTAATGTAGGGCGTAAGGTTAGTATTAGAACGGCTAAGGGGAAGTTTGATAATGAATACCTAAAGTCTTTACAGCCTACAAAGGATCTACCATTTGATGTATCCCTCAAACTGGATAACTCTCTAGTTGGAATGGATGACTTAGACACACTAGCTACTAAGTATCAATATAGAACTACTAAGGTAGTTATTGATCCTTGGGGTGGCCGGCCTGTTATGATCAATGCATTGGAAGCCTCTGTATCTAAGGGTGTAGCATCTAATCCTAAGTGGCGTGCTAACAGAACCTACGATATATTGAATGGTAAGAAAACTTATAAGCCTCTAGAGTCCTCTACCTACCATGCAGATGAGGAGTTTATGAATGCTACATTTGCATATGAGCTAGCTGGTAAGTCTGGTTTTATAAACAACCAGATTATCCAGGCAGGTGATACTCCCAGGATTCAAGCCGCTTTGATATATGCCTCTAAGAAACTTAACGCTGATCCTAAGCTAACTCTTAATCTGAAAGTAGGTGATGAAGTTATCACTGACCTAGAAGACCTAGCTCATCTGCTATTCCGTACTAAAGTATCAGATGCTATTGAACTTATCAAGGATACGCGTGGCCTGACATACGGTCAGATAGCTAAACAAACTAATGCCTCCATAGAGTTTATCGAACACGTAGTTCAGAATAGGCAGTTACTAGCTAAGGGATTACATGAGCAACCTAGGAAATTATTCTTCCTAGAGAACATTTCAGAATCTAGCCATATCATGTACAATGAGCTTAATCATACTAAGTTCTTAAATGCTAAGCCCTTACTACTAGAGGGTGATGGTATGGTAGGAGCTCGGGCTACAGAGATTCAGACTGCAGCTAACTTGGACAAGGATACTACTAAGGAGTTGTTTAGAGGAGCTATCAATGATGTAATGACTACTAGCTCACCTGATGTACAAGGATTCCATGAGCTAGTATCAGGCACTGAGCCTATGCGGATTCTTCTGGATAATATTAGTGCCCTAGCTACACGTGGTACTATGGGTAAGTATAACTTTACATCGCGTGAGATGGCCCAGAGGGTTCTAGGTGCTAATTCAGAGTATATATCTGCTTCAGCTAAAGCTTTTAATTCATCTGTTATACGATTCCTTGATGAGGTTACTACCTCAGTGCAGCCTACATTTGCAGCAGTGAATAAGAATGAGGTGGCGCGCACACTGTTCTATCAGTTCCGGCAAACACTAGATGCTATGCCTAGCACTCAGTTAGAGAACCTAATGTATGATGCAACTACAGGTAAGATAATTACTAAATTAAATGCTGAGGGTGAGCCAATAGCCTATCTTAAGTTTTTATCCGATGATACTAAGGAGATTAATCTACATATAGCAGAGGCCAAGGGCACTATAGCGGATCTTATGAAAGCCTGGCTGCCAGTGCAGTCTCGGTATCTACAGATTAATCAGGCTAACTCTCGGCTATTAGGTGGAACTCCTATGCAGGGTAGAGGTATTTGGTTTCCTCGTAAGCCTGTAGATGACTCTTTCGTAGCCTATGTGGTAGACTCTACCAGTCATGATCCTAGCCATGTGAAGCAGATTGTAGGTCGGTCATTAGATGATCTAGAGACTCGGGTTAATGGTATCCGGGCTGACCTAGTTGGCACCAGTAAGAAGGTTATATCTTATGCAGAGATGAAAGAGACTCACAATCATCTGTATCAGTATGCTAAGATGAATGAGCTTAGCCGGGCTGACGTGGCACTAACCAAACGTGGTATTCCCCTAGATGATATCCCAGTAGATGGGCGTGGATTCCAGGAGATACTTGATGGGCTATCTACAGAGGCTTGGAATAAACACCGCAATCTCTTTGTTAACTCTAACCCTGAGCTGTTTAATGGCTTAGATGATATCATTAAACACCAGACAGCCCTAGGCCGTAGTAGTGCAGAGAGGTTTGCATTGAAGCGCCAGGGTAAACTAGAGACAGCAGAGCTGACTAAGAAGACTCTACTCAACTATGATCTGACTAAAGACTTCAAGGAGTTTGAGGCTGCTAGTAATACTTACTCAGCGGTACTAGATACTGCTATAAGTAAGACCTCAGAAATTTTGGGAAAAATTACAGGCAAGGCTTCTATTACGCAGGCTGATTATGATGGACTAGCAGCCAAGTTGCAAGAGGCTAATCTGCCTAATCCTTACAGATCTTATCTTGATTTTATACAGCAAGCTAAACCTGAACTGGTTCCTAAGTCTCAGGCATTCATAGCACAGGCTTCATCTGTAATGGTAGCAGCTAACTTGAGATTCTTAGAAGCTAGTCATGCAATAGTTACTACATTATCTACTCCTGTAATACTAGGAGCAGAGTTAGCCCATAAGAAATTCCCTATGAAGTTCATGATGGAGGGAGTTAAGTTAGCTAGGGGCAAGTCGCCAGAGGCTATGGCTATCATGAAGCGTGCTAGAGATCTTGGATATGCTAAGCCACATCTGTCTGAGATAGACGACCTTATGTATAATCTAGCGGTTAAACCTAATAAGGTGCAGGCAGCTTTGAACTCTAAGTTCATTAAACTAGGGTCTAAGTTATCAGATGCCTCAGAGGGTATCACTCGTGAGGTAGCCTATGCTACTGGGTACAGAATGGCTCAGGCTAATCATGGGCCGAAGGCAGCTAAGGAGATACTAGAAGCCTACGCATTTGCATTCACTAATCGTACTATGGGTAACTACACTACTCGCCAAAGACCCACTGTATTCCAAGGAGCATTGGGGGCTACTGTAGGATTATACCAAACCTTCATGATGACTATGGCTCAGAATATGTTTAGGTTTTTAGAGGCAGGGGATCGTAGAGCATTAGTACAGCTGTTCGGCAGTCAGGGTCTAATGTTTGGTACTCAGTCTGTGCCGGGCTATGGTGTAGTGAATGATGTACTAGGTGCTTGGATCAATGATGATAACTCCCATGTAGATATTACGCAGACTATCTATAATGCACTGGGGGATGATACTGAACAATCCCGTAGTATGGCAGAGATGGTGCTATATGGATTCCCTGCTTGGGCTACGCAGACTGGGTTTCATACTCGGGCTGAGATCTCTCCAAGAAGTCCAGTAGGTATTACTAGAACCGGATTGGAATTTGCGCCACCGCTACTCAATGGTGCTATTGAGCTAATGAATAATGCTTGGGACACAGCTAGTAACTTAGGTAATGTAGCAGCTATAGGTGGGAGTATTCCGGATGTGGGCAGGGCTGCACTAGAGGGAGTGGCGGCGCAGTTCTTATGGCGCCCAGGTGCCCGTGCTGCGGAATGGGCACTAGGATATTCTAAGGATAGATCAGGAACTGTACTGTCTACTGAGGAAGAGGTGCGAGGCTTCTGGCCTACCGCAGCTAGGATCATGGGATCGCGTCCGCTTAAAGAACAGGCTCTGAGGCAGGTTAAGTTCTATGGGAAATACTATGATAGTGTAGATAGCTTGAATAGGCGGAAGGCTATTAAATCCATGAAGTCTTTAGTGGCTGGAGAATCTAGTGCTAGCTTGGGTGGGGTAATGCAAGATTACTTAACTGCGGGTGGTACATACCGAGGCTGGTCTCAGTCAATGCAGCAAGCTTATATGAGCTCAGATGTAGAATTTGCTGATAAGCTAGCAGAGCGTGTGACTAAGCAGCCCGGTATATATGATATAGTTAATAGCTATGCTTTTTAAAGTTTGAATGGGTGATTTGATAGTACCTCATATAGATCCTTACCTACCATCATTGTATTAGATGGTAGTAGTGGATTGCATATAACTGTAATACTTTCATAGGAGTAGATTTGCGTAGCCTCCTTTAGTAATGATTCGTGTGTAGCAGCAGTATCATCCATAATCATAATCCTTTTTAAGAGTTGTGCCTTGGCGGGCGCTGTTGGGGTAGCGGGGTAGAGATACTTCCTACCCCTTTTTATTGCCTGCTATGTAGCAGAGTCTAATGGATCATCTACCTTCAAGTGCGCACCTACTAACTTCAGCGGTGGAGTATCTGGGGTAGCTACTGGCTGATTAGGTAAAATCAATTGGTGATAAGCATTAGCTAGAGCTACTCGTAATTCCTCCCGGAACTTAGACTCCTTGAATGTCTCTGGAGTATGTAGTGTACCGGGGATATAGACTGTAGCTGCTACATCTGTCCCCATCTCCAGTAATGATACACTCATAGCGGAGGCATCCGGTGCAGTAGATATAATGACATCGTAGCCTTTGAATGTCTTGGCTAGTGTAAGTAGTGCGTCTGCAATGTGCATGGCGGTGTCCTTTATTAGGTGAGGGTTAAGGCTAAGGATATCTGGTCTATCCTATCAAACATACTAGATATCTCACCAGAGATGATGGCTGGCCCACACTGTAGAACTTCCTCTAGGCTAGGCTGAGAGTCTGATACAGGAGGGGCTACTTCCGTAGGCGCAGCTTTGATGGTACTAAGTAAGTCCTCCAGTGCCTGATTAACACCAACTAGCCTTCGTATCTCATCATGTAATCTAATATGGCCTGGAGTTGGGGATACTGGCATTGGTACATTCATTGCATTCTGATTCATTACTCTGTCTCCTAAGTAGTTATAAGTTTATGATAAATATTTCATAGCCATCTGGTAGATGATCTGAGTTTCTAGTATAGTTAGTGGCTCAGTCCTCTCTACCTTTCCAGCTATATCCTCTAGCTTCTCTCGCTCTTGTACTGTAGTAAATGACTGCGATTGCGGCCATAGTACAGGTATTAACTCCCCCGGTGTATAGTGCTCTACTACTTCAATGGAAATTTGCTGCTCTTTGCTCATCGGTTAGCTCCTCTGGATGCTCGTCACCTCTTACTAAAGAGTAGTCTATGTACTTACTACTCCAATCATTATCTACTAGGTTTACCGGAAGGAACCCAGCCCTACCCTCTACTTGAGTCTTCTGTATCTTATCTGCCTGTAGCAAGGAATTTAGTATATCAGATAGATTAGATAGCTTATCCAAATCCTGTGACACACCCTTCCATATATCATGTATCTTCATAGGCTCGTCTGTATGATTTAGCATATCCAATACTTGGTTAGCTACGCTAGAGTTTCTGGCTTTACCGAACTCTCCTAGGGCAGCTGGCATCTGCATCTCAGCTAGGTGTAATAGTGTATTAGCTAAGATACAATCTTGTTCGTTAATCTTAATAGTATGTCTGGTAGCTGCAAGTACAATTACAAGTTTTAGTAAGTGTGTGAATCTGCGCTGATAGTAATAAGCGAATCGTTTATCATTCATCTTAGGTGTGCTTTTATATATGTCTGCTAATAGTTTTCTGCATGTATCGGGGATAACTACCTCACCCTGTAGTTGCTTAATAGTAAATAGGTGGTTTATTAGTTCAGCTTTAATCTCTTCGTTAGGTGGATCAGGCCAAGCTATTTTCTTAGATGTAGTACCACCATGTATGAATAACAACCTAGAGAAGAACCCGCCGGTCATAGCTATCTGTCCGAACGCCTCTGATATACCACCGGGGGTAGCCCCTGATAGGATATTAATAGTAGGGTTATGAATGATAGTATCTTCCTTAGTCATCTTAGGGTACTCAAATAGGGATAGGTTATCCCACATGTTAGTGAGATTAGTTATCAGTTCATCATTGCCTATGCCTATGAAATCTATAAACTCATCTTGAGCTATATACATCTCAGTAGAGCTAGGTTCAAAGATTAAATCTTCTAAGTCTCCTGAGTCATCATCTAGATGCTGATTAGCCATCTTGTGCCAGAGTGTTTCCTTCTGGGCTTTGTTAGGTGCAAACCATTTATAATCTATAAGCTTATTCTTGAGCAAGCCTGTGCCTATCTTAATGGCAGTACCCTTCCGAGTACCTGGCCCACCTGTTAGTAGTACATACTGGTTTGGATAGATCTTACCGTGGCCGAATGGCATGTGCACCTGCCGCCCCAACAAAGCCCCTACTATACTGATGGCTGTCCATCTGTGGAATATAGTAGGGGATTCTGTAGAGCCTACGTAACCAAAGTAACTATCGAAATAGTCGTAGCTCATTAGGTACTTCCCTGAGTTATTATTATGGATACTTAGAATGGGCAAGGTGGCGCTATATGAAGCCTCTTATAACTTTCCTGGATAGCCTCGGCTGTCATTATAGCATCCGCCTCCGGGTCGTGGAGGGATTCCCCTAGTGCATGGGAAGCTACCCACTCTTTATAATTAAGCTTGGCCATAGCAAATAGAGTTCTAGTATCCATTTGGTTACGGAAGTTAAAAGCATTAGCTTTATCTATAGAACCAGAGGGAGCGATGAGTTTAGAGTAGATAGAGTTGAATATAGATAGATCAAACTCTTTACCGTGGCCCCATGAATTGGTGATATCAGGCTGGCGCCCTAGGAAATGTAATCCATCCACTGCAGCCTCTATGGTAAATACAGGCTCCTCTGGATTAAGAGCTTTCTGAGTTACCTCTACTCCCTGTTCCATCCACCAAGCTAGTGTATCTGGATCTATCTTAGATCCTAGCATCTCTGCACTAGCATTAAGGGCAAAGTTCCAGCTACCTCTATCCTCTATCTCACTTCCCCAAGGATCAAATACTGTGTACCCCAAGGATACTACATATGGATTCTTAGTATCTAGGCTTAGTGTTTCCCAATCAATTACTATATGCTGCTCAATACTCATACTAATCTCTCCATCCGTTGACACAATCCCAGTTTGGAAGTGTAGTGAAATGTAATGAATGTACAGCTACCCCGGCCACTAATACATAGTCCTTTGGGGCTTTAGCTCTTAATGTACCTAGGGCATCTACATGTACCTTGCCTCCTCTCCAAGGATGCCAGTCCCCACCTTGAGTTTTAGTATAGGCTGTAGGTCTAACTTTACTTGCCATCAGAAGGAACCTCCTCTGCATTAGTTAGTATATCCGGATAGTCTCCTACAGTAACTGCTGTAATAGACCCACTAGACTTATTAATTATCATTTTGCCATGAATGGATTTACTCACAGTATGCTCTACCCAGCTTCTTGGGCCAACATATTCTATTACTCGTAGTACACGTACTATATCTTCCTTACTCATAACAGTCTCCCCATACCTGAGCACAGTCCACATACTCTAGATAATCCCCATAAGACCATTGGACAAGCTTGGCCTTATACTCATTACGCCATAGATCATGTAACGTATTATCCATGATCTTAGCTCCCGTAAGGCTCTGTTCGATGCCCAGGCCAGTTAGGATTTCTACCTGAGTCATTAATACCTGTATCGAAAGTAATAGTAGATTGCCTATCCTCCCATGTATCTGGGATTAGCTTATCTATAACAGCCGCCGCCTCTACTGTCACATCAAAAGTCTTAACAGCATTAAGCAGCCACTCCATGTAGCCAATATCATTATCTGCTATCCATTGGAGAGTCTTACCTTTGTACTTACCAAAGAATATTGTATCAGGTAGTTCATACTTACCATTAACCATTAGTGTATCTCCTTGTGTAGGTGGGGTCTATTAGATACAAGGGCAATATCTATACGGGAATCTCTATACCTATATCGTAGTACATTTGTTACACCTTTAAATATTGGATCCTTAGATACTTCCAGTATTGAATCTAAGTAATCTATTAGTAGTAAGGGTGTTCCATTAGTAGTTCTGGGTACTGCTACCAAATCCAAATCATTAGTAGATGCTCCAGAGTTAAGTACGCCTCCTGCTAAAGCTAAGTAGTACCCAGCCTTCATAGCATTGGGTTGTAATTCTCTAATTAATACTAGAGCCCCTTCTAATGTCCAGCCATTTATAGCTTTTGCCATGCTGCCCTCCTTATCCTTTCCAATACTTACCATGCTCTACATCGAGCGGTATCCTTAACTCTCCAAACCCTGTGGGCTGTCCTATATCCATCTGCTCTAGTATCTTTCCTGTCCAGTACTCTCTTCTCTCTGCCCATACTTGCTGTAACATACTATCATGTACCTGGCCTTTCATTCTAACCTCACCGCAGCTAGGTATCTGCACATTGTAGAATACCTTCCAGAAGGCTTTGTTGATTCCATATACACTTAGATGCTGGGGCTTATGAGCTACCCCAGCTCTCCATATAGAGTGATTCTTCAGAGGATTACCAAAGACTTCTCTAGTCCAACCATCAGGAGTGATAAGCTTATGAGTTAGTGCTATCTCTTTCTTGATAGAGTTCCAGTATTTAGGCACACTGGGATAGGCTCTGTGATATAGACTGAGTAGCTCATCTGCGAAGGTTCTCATACTTACACTAGGGGCTACATTCAATAGGGCTGCTGCCTTGTGCATCTCTGGTATACCTACGGAGTCTATGAAAGTCTCAGCTCCCATCATGTAATTAGTACCGTGGATAATCTTCTTGGTGATCTGTCTGACGGGGTGGCTCTTGTGGATTAGCAGGCCAAAAAACATGTGAGCACATCGGCAGTAAAAGTCCCCTGCGGCGGCCTCTGCATCGGCCTCTGTGATGCCGTCACGCTCTATCAGCTCATGATATTGTAGTATCTGCTCTGGAGTTGCTGGGTCTTCTAGCGCCGCTCTCAGGGCCTCGTCCATCGCCAGATGCGCGGTACATCGTGCCTCACTCTGAGACTTATCTATCTCTACTAGTTCATACCCTGGATCAGCCATGATAGCTTTCTTAAAGTAGTATGGGAGATTCTGTGCTTGTGCTCCAAAATTCTTTTGGGCTGATTTAGATACGATCCCCGGCACATATAGTACAGACTTACTAGAGGACATCCGGCCCGTCTCTGTCCCATCTATGTTCATGGAATACAGCAGGCGATTATTCAATAGGTCAGCACAGTAGTAGGTAGAGTACGCTTTTAATTCTTTACGGTATCTAATAATCTCTTTCACTATTCTGGCAAACAGTGGATGCTGGAGGGCTATCTTCTTAATAGATACCTCATCTGTAGCTGACTTAGACTTAGATCGCTGTGGCTTCTTAGCACCTAGTACCTCATATAGCCATATACCTAGTTGCTTTGGCGATCCAGGATTAAACCCCGGTGTACCTGCCATAGTCTGGAGACTAGCCAGGGCTTCTTCTATCTCCTGCTTGGCCTCAGTTTTAACTATCTCACGTTTATCTGTATCAATCAAGTGCCCTTCAAAGTTACAGTAGATAGCTGGGATAGCAGTAGGAATCATATGAGAGTAGTTTCTCCATGCCCAACTAGGCATGTGCTCGATCATATAAAGGAAACATCTAGCAGTGTTAATAGTATCCTTGGCATTATATCCTAGAACATCCTCGGCTATCTCTTCCTTCCAATAGTAGTAATCATGTATACAAATGCTAGATACGAATGCTAGAGATTTATCTAGCTCAGCGTGCCAGCATTTCCACATGTACTCAGTATCGAATACCCAGTTAGCCGGGGCTAGTCCGTACCGTAGTTTGTAGAAACAGTCAAAGCATCCATTATGATACACCTTAAGTATAGGAGCCTCCATCCAGGCAGCGAAGTATTCATGCCATATAGGACTAGTAGCATCATTGAAATCCAGTACATAGGTCTCCCTTATCTCATCCTCATGGATGAATGTCATAGAGCAGGATTCCATTAGGTTATCCCGAGTAGTTTCAATATCTAATACTACACAATCATAAGATGATACTAGTAGGTCTATGTGTGGCAGGGAATCCTCAGTAGCTATCTCGTATTTATAATCCCAGCGTGGCTGAGATAGGGTAGCCAATTTGCTAAGGTCTTGGTCTAGTATCCATTCACCTTCTGGGATAGTGTTCACTTGTTTGAGTGGATTGGTTACTAGGATAGGGATGCTAGTTGATAACACCGCGCCCCTCCAGTTATCTAGCCCACCCTTACCCGGCACTATAGCTTTCAGTGTAACCGGATCGGATAGTACAATAGCTTTACAGTTATGCTTGGTAGCTAATGCTATAAGTTCCCCAATGGAACCGCAAGACTCCTTGGCTATCTTACCCCGCCAGCCTAGATGGGACAGCTTGACTCCTAGGATATTCCGATAAGCAGTATCGGCCCGGTGGTCAAGCATGCAGAGGATGTTACTCACAGAAATAGATCCCTTACTGTGTCAGCTAAGTCATTAATAGTAGAGTTATTACTGAACGTATTATCACAGAAGCCTGAGATATCTTGGCTAGACTTATGCCCTGTAGATACACAGCCTGGCCGGTCAATCCATATTACTTCACCATCAAAAGCTTTAACCATAGCTATCTCATTAATGAATCGTACATCAGGGATAACTACTAGATCGTAGTTCTGGGATTCCAATGCTGTCAATTTAAAACCCATCAAGTCTACCCAGATACTATCAGATATAAGCTCTCGGCCTCCTTCGGTACCTATCAATTCTAGTACCTGTCTACGGGATAGGCTTGGATTTAATCTAGAAGGTCTGGCTTTAACCTCTTGCAGCTTTAATGCCTGAGGGGCTATGCCCTCTAACACCCCTACTATCTTACGTAGTGGATCAGCGAATGATATAACAGCAGTATCTTCTATAAAGTTAGCCAGTATCTTAGCTACTTCATCCTTACCCACACCTGGGTATCCAGCTAGTCCGATGACTCTCATGATAGGTACTTCCTTTGTTGTTGTAGTGCGGCATGTATAGTCTCTCTATTAGAGCTATCTATAAAGGATTCTGACAGAGGATTCATTCCATTCAGTGGATTCTGCATAGCTTCTAATAGCCATAGAGCCTCACTAGGCTTGAGCCTCAATAAGATTATAGGGTTTTCTTCTATGTCAGACTGTGCCATTAGATCTTCTCTCCTCTTACTAACTTAGCCCAGAAATCCTGGTCTCTTTCAAACCTAGCTATATACGGTACTAACTCAAACCCTGCTTCCTTTAGTACCTGCCTCCAAGGCTGTACTAATACAGCTGGGAATACGATAGACTGGAAGTCCCCAGTCTCTGTTGTTTCAAATTCTTGTGCTACTGGTAGGCCACGTGCGTGTGCCTCATCCATTAGTCCATGTAGAAAAGCATATGCACCTTGTGCTTGCTCTCCATATTCTACGTCTACTCGCCTACGGTAATGCTGTAGCGCAGTAGCTGCTTGGTGTTCTATATCACCTCTGTTCATGTAAGGTACTCCTAATGATAATATGTAGAGTTTTTAGCAGAAGCCTACTAGCGATGGATTGCTAGCCTGAAAGATGCATCCGCTCTAGGGTACGATCCCTACTTGAGACATACAACAATTGGTCTCTTACGCCTTTGATTATAGAGATAGGCCGTGCGCTACGTATTCTCTACCTTAGCTAGGAATACACTAAGGATTTTCTACTCGCCTACTCTGCTAGTTCCCAATCAGTAGCCTGTAGATCAGCCTGGGATGCTAGCCACCCGGGTTGCATAGTACCTTGAGCCGTGTACATATCCATATGAGGGTCGATAGTTACCCTACCCTGTAATCCCATAGTGGCATACGGAGAGCCCTCTTTGATATCTACCGTAGACCCTGCCACGTAGCATACCCACATACCAGCGCCATTCCATCCAGCTCGGCGAATAGCATAGCCTTCTTGTGCTAACTGTATAGCTGTACCTAATTGCATAATCAGTACTCCTTACAATAGTAGAAAGACAGGGAGCGCCGAAGCACTCCCACTTACATCTTAATCAGCTTTAGGTTCCCATACCTTATAGCCCTCTGGCAATGCCTCTGCTTCAATAGCAGTTACACGCTGGATACGCAGGTTATCGTAACCATCCTTATGGACGATCTTGGTAGTAGCCTGCACATGATAATCTGCACGGAAGTTATCATTAACTGCCTGCATCTGATCACGGATAGACATACCCTGTAGGGCATCGCCTAGTAACTGCTTCATACGTTTCTTCAAGAAGGCTTTACCCTGCTTGTTACCACCAAAGCGTTCACTGAACAATGAACCTACAGCACTAGCTGGTTCATCTGCATTTACCTGGGTGATAGTACGCACATGTTGGTAGGTAAATACTACCATAGGAATCTCTTCCTTACCTACCTTCTGGATAGAGCAGTCGCCGATACGTAATACATGGGAGCCATCGACAGGATTTTGAAAGTCAATTATATCCTCTACATCATCTAGATTTGCATCCAGATCGAAGTCCAAGCTATCTTCCATGTCCAGTGCTGTATCTGTATTTGTATTCATGTTATGTATTCCTTATCTATGAGTTAAGTTTAGTTTTGGTTTAATTGCAGGGCTAGCCTGCTTAGATGTAGCTGTTTGTTTAGTTGGTGCTGTAGCTTTAGCTATAGCGGCGGGGCCGCCTCCTATTACGGGTCTTCCATTAGTAGCTGTCTCCTTTGATTTATCTGGGTATATTAGATCCTTCATGACAGGATTGTCGACGTTCTCCAGTCTGGCCCCTGTTCTAGAGCCAGTAATATAATCTTGTTTGTAGCTAGGATGACTACCTTTAATAAACTTCTTAGCTTTAAATTCACAATAGACTACATGGCCGAAGTATTTACCTACCTTCTTAGAATAAGCTTGTGAGCCTACTAGTGGGAATGTGCCTGTAGCTACTTCTTTCTTATTAACAGTGTCTACTTCATGGGTACATACAATGCAGTTGGTATTAGCTGCTTGTAGCATAGAGAACACTGCTGTTAGATCAAGTCCTGCCGCACCATACACCTGCATTAGATGTACGTCAGAGCCATTAGCATTCTTCATAGTATTAAGTTTCATATTAACTATAGAGTCTGCTAACTGAGAACCTGAATCAATTACGACTGCATCTCTAGGTGTAAGGGATGCTAGATTGAATAGCACACTGGGAGTACCATTAGCTTTACATACAGGGCAGTCAATCTTACCATGCCCTTCACAGATTGACTCAGGCTTAGTAGCAGAGAAGGCTTTCAGGATAGTATAGGCAGCTAGGGGTAGGGCGGGTGTATCTTGTACCCGTATCACTGTAATCTTCTGGCGCTCTTCTGCTGTCAGTCTATAATGCTCTGGCAGTTCATCATCAAAGATTACAGTCTCTAGCCCAGACTCTAGGTCAAACCAGAATACCCGGTCTATCTCAGGTAACTTAGCTATGGTCGCAGCAAAGGCAGTCTTACCACCACGGGGCTTACCCCATAGCAGTGTACGGGATACACGATCTTCTGCATTGTGGTACTTAATAGCTAGTTCATCTAGATTCATAATTAATATATCCTTAGTGGTGGTAATGTTAGGGTAGGCTTAGCCACTACTATAGTAGCATAGCGTTTATCAATTACAGCTTTAAGATGTGTAATCTCTAAGCACTCTGGATTAGGACAGGTATGAGTTACTACATAACCCTTTGGTACTGGCCCATGCTCTTGCTCATACACAAACTTATGCAAGAATACAGTCTTCTGCTCTCGCTTAGCTACTGCATAGCCAAAGCCAGTGGTAGCTCCTAGCCATGATAGACACCCAGTCTCTGGATTGTAGTAGCATCTAGCTAGATACTCTGGTAGAGTTGGCGGCTGTTTGTATCCCATTAGTCTGGAATCCTATTTGAGACTAATGCACATACTCCCTCTTTATCAGGTTTGTATGTCCACCGCCATGCTATACAGGTATTGGATACACACTTTGTATCATACTCATTATCGGGCTTAGCCCTGAATGGGCATGTCATAGCCTCTGCTTCAAGTATAGTTAGTGGCTCCATATTGTTCATCCCATTATCTCCATCTGCTCTTCTATTAAAGTATCTAGCTCTACAGTATACGACCAGTCTATCTCTGGTTTAACTGGAGCTTTGGGTAACTGGAGCATATCTATATCACACACACCATACAGTTGGCAGGGCTTCATATAGGATAGACAAGCGCTACCTCGCATAGGGTAATACTGCATGTGGATTAAGCTAACCAGTCTATCATAGTCTAATTTCAATGTCAATAGCCAGCCTAGTCTTTGCTTAGTAGTCTTAACAAATGGATAGATATGGAACTCAGGTATCCATGTACGTTTTAATTGGAATACAAAGTACAGTACTCCCATATTAGTAAGCCCAGGTTTGATATGGTCTAATAAGATAGTATATCCTAGTCCTTGGGCAGAGTTAGAGTACAGGGGTTTTAGATCTTGTAGCATGAGGCCAGTAGTTTTAATCTCTACCACATAGTAGGTACCAGTAATCCTATCTATCAGTACTACATCTACAAACCCACAGTAGTAATCATTCTCCTCTTTATCCAGCACTACCTTAAAGGATAACTCTACAGCAGCCTTGCCATTCATAGTAGCTACTTCAAATCTGTCATAGTCCCAGTTAGCATGGAAGTCCATTAGACCTTTAACAATACCTTCAAAGCACTTAACATCTGTCTCTTCAAAACTGTAGTGCTTGAATGCTTCAAAGATAGCAGCATCTAAATCCTCTGTCATTAGCAGAGTTTGTAGGCCAGCACCTAGAGCTGTCCCATAGGTGAAATGAGGGTTATCATCTGGATCATCATCTTCAAAATCATCTATGGCATAGAACTTCTTTAGTGCTAGTAGACGCTCACACTTATTAGCTAGCTCTAGAGTAGAGTAGGATAGGCGTAGGTGGCGACGCGGATCTAGAGTGGTGGTAGGCTGGATGGGTATTTGGATATTCATCAGTCCACTGGCTCCCATAGCAGTGATCTAACCCGTAGTTCATCTGCCTCTTTATCATAGTCCCAACAGCTCTCATCAAAAGACTCAGCCTCATCTGCCCCAGGAAAATTCATATCATCATAGCAGATGATAGTATTATCTGTAACACCTTGAGCTTCTGCCTTAGTCTTAAACTCCTGCCATGTCATACTATATGCGGGCATCATCCTAGCTCCTTATATCATTGCCAAGTCGTCATCATCCAGCCCTGCACTAGTAATCTTTGCATAGCTCTTCTTAGTAGCTGATTTCTTCTTAGGAGCTTTCTTCTCCAGTATCTTCTGCCCTGTCAGAGCTATAGCAGAGCGAGTAATCAATCCTATATCCTCTTCTAGCAATTCAGCAGCTAGTTCCGGGGTAGCCTTTAGCATGTTACGCACAGAAGCTAGCCCCTGCTTCATATCAGCTATAGGTACACCTTCATCCTGCAAGTAGCCTTCTAGCTGCTGCAACCTGTTACGTAACATACCTGGCCCACCCTGCATATCATCAGAGAATAGAGTATCAGGTTCAATTACTAGTGGAGTGTTAGTAGGTATTGTATCTGCTGCTCTAGTAGCAATGGATTGCTTAGCTAGTTCTGCCCTAGCTTCCAGATTCTCAATAGTATTAGGTATTACTACCTGCATAGCTTGTGCTTGCTCAGCTTCAGATACTGGGATCTTCAGTTGTATCTTAGATTTAACATCTACCTTTACACCTACCCGTACTTGCCCTACTTCCTTCACAACCGCCGGAGGCACCTGCTTCTTTACTACCTCTGTGCCCTTCTGTTCCGTCTCAGTATTAGGTTTAGCGGGCTTTCTAGTAAAATTAAACGCCATTAGGAGTCTCCATATTTATAATGATGTTAGCTGGGACAGCTAAGTCTATCTTGATCTTAGTCTCTTCCCTAGCATGATTTGTGGAGAGCATCTTATACTGGAGCTTAGCTGCTCTATGTACTAACTCTTTATACTCTTCACGTGTACGATGTTTATGTTTAGATAGAGCTAACTTAAACTCTCTTTCGTAGTTGATAGGGATGGTTACTGTTACTGTAGAGTGCAGCACTAGGCTATCCCACACATCCTTAATCTGTATTGCTGCCATGTTTAAACTCCATATCTAGGATGAACCTATGAATCTCATCTACTGGGAAATCTATTAAAGCTGCTAAGATTTCTAGTAGTCCTTTTGTATATACCACACTGTCTAGGCAAAGCGGGCACTGATGTAATACTGTAGCCCCATAAGGGCGCTTATCCCCACAACTTAAACAGACTGTACCCCAATGAAGCTTGGGTACTTGCAGTATAATATCTGTCCAGTCTTTATTAGGAGTAGTCCTATATACCTCATCCCGCCTAGGTACATCGTCTCCTAGTATCCACTCTAGATACTCATAGGATATACTAGGACGTATATCAGGATTCTGGATAGACTTAATAGCCAGTTGGAATACCTTAGGGATAGGCTGAATGTATCCTGGATGATTAGGCATAAATAAGCCCCGCTAATAGTGTATACGCTAGTATTAGGATTATACTAGTCCAGATAAGCTCTTTTCTATAATCAGGAGCAAAGTAAGGTTGATATACTTTGCCCTGCCTACGGGCTTTAGTATTAATACCAGATACATACCTATATACTGCGCTCTTAGATTCGAACTTTAGTATAGCTCCTGTAGGAGAGAGCATCTGCCAGATATCATCGTCTTCATATATCCGACATACTACTAAGGTATATACCTTAGGTGGTACGTGTATCTTAGTCATTAGCTAATCTCCATTGGAGCTGTTACTGCATACCCATTAGCTTTACATAAGTCTATAGCTTTCTTTAGTTTACGACCTTTAGGGGTTAACTGTGGATACTTGGCAGAATCTTCCGCATAAGTAGCTAATTTATCTGCCAGCTCATGCTTCTTAGCCTTTAACATCATAAGTTCAAAATCTGGGTCTTTCATTATCTATGCTCCTTTAATACTTATTTAACTATATCTGCCTTCTCTTGCAGATAGCCCCCATTAAAGAACTCTATCTTATCTGCTAGGGTATGGCCCTTGATTCTTGGGTTATCTACCATAGTTTTAATAGTATGCTCTTGTCCTAGTATCACTAGTTTCTTACTAGCTCGGGTCATGGCTGTATACAGTAGCTCACGGAATCTCATACTGTGGTGAGAGTCATGTACTATAAAGAATACTCTAGGCCACTCGCTACCCTGAGCTTTGTGTACTGTGAGTGCATAGCCTAAACTGAAAGTGTTATCTGCAAAGTCCCCGGCCCTAGATAGTGTTACCACCTCGCCAGTCTCTAGCTGGATATCTACCATATGAGAGGCGGCCCGACTAGTAGACTCATCCTCTGTATCAGGTACTGCATCTATATCTAGGTTAGAGTAATCAAACTCTGTTACACCTCCAGATAGTGCATCGAAATCTACAATAGAATTGGAATCATGGCCCCAATAATCTAGTGTCACCGATTCAGGCTGTACTCTCTGGCCTGTATAGGATGGATTAGCTTTGATGTTTATTACCTTACCATCTATTTTATTAGCGAATACACGGTCTCCGACCCGGAGATAGAGACAGCGGAATCCAGTACGTATCTCCCATACTATATCCCCATGTTTCTTAGCTAATGCATCGCCGATAGAATTGTTTATATCAAAGGCTGCTATAGAACGAGCGTTCTCTTTATTATAAGGTAGCAGTATCATATCTTCAAAAGGATCATAGAGTCCTTTATCTATTGCAGATACTAAGTACCTACTACAGCCTAATTTGAACTTAGAATGCCCTACTCGCTCTTTAGATTTGCCTCCTAATATCTCTACCCCAGCGGCTCCGCCTTCAATTAGATTAGTGCAAGGCATCTTACCTTGTAGTACCTTATACGCCTCCTGTATAATAGGATTATCTGCCGCCTGCCTATGTATTTTATTTAACTCTACCACTGGTAGCTGACAGATAGCATAGGATAGCAGCGGCTTGCCACCTACTGGAGGTATCTGATTTATATCCCCTAGGATAATTATCTGCATACCCTCAGGTAGTGCATCATAGGTATAGTTCCATATCTGCTTGTTACCTACACCTACCATAGAACCTTCTTCCACTATAAGCTTGTTAATATCTAGCAGGTTATCCTTACCTTTACCCGGTACAAACTGCATAGTGGCATGGCCTAGATTAGGATTATATACTTCCGCTCTAGTGTACTCTAGCAGGTTGTGGAATGTAGTTATGTTCGGCCCGGCGCCAAATGCTTGTTCTAGTTTAGGGTTAGATAGAGCTTTAGCCGCCATGTTACGCACAGCCTTATTGGTAAATGCACAGATAGCTATAGATGGGGCCACTTCTCTCTGGCCTGTACCCTGAATACGGTAGGATACATCTACTAGCACATCGCTGTGGTGTTCAAGCATAGCTAAGAGTATCGCTTGTACACAAGTAGTCTTACCTGTACCAGCCGCGCCAACTAGGCAGAATGACTGACCAGATATAGCCTTCTCTACAGCTAGCTCTTGGCTTGCATCTAGCGTTATAGGAGATCCGTTCTTATCAAAGATTTCTAACCAGCTAGGGCCACCAATCTCTGGCTCAGGCTTAGGAGCAGGAGCAGGCTCTATAAGCTCTTTTATAATCTGGCCTACTTTAGGAT
>Ga0316190_10000318_pt1 | contig 32914 bp, 29 predicted proteins | sample Eddworburrow2_MG_FD_204929 | JGI IMG/M metagenome (GOLD analysis project Ga0316190, IMG submission 204929) | Coastal sediment microbial communities from Maine, United States - Eddy worm burrow 2 | ecosystem: Environmental > Aquatic > Marine > Coastal > Sediment | place: USA: Maine | collected... | reverse complement strand
CGTCCCCAAAGCCTGCGTGATGCCAATGAAAAGCTGTTCACCGCCTGTTTCCCCCAATGCTGTGCACCCACCCTGGTCACCCGCAATCACGGCCAGGTCCTGGCATTTCTGGAAGAGCAGCAAGACATCATCCTGAAACCCCTGGGCACCATGGGCGGCGCCTCCATCTACCGTATACGCCAGGGAGATCCCAACACCAACGTCATCATTGAAACCCTGACCGAGGGGGGCGACCGCTTTGCCATGGCCCAGCGTTTTGTTCCGGAAATCAGCGCCGGCGATAAGCGCATCCTGATGATCGATGGCCAGCCGGTTCCCTATGCCCTGGCCCGCATCCCAAAACCGGGAGAGACCCGTGGCAATCTGGCAGCCGGCGGAACCGGCAAGGGCATCCCCTTGTCCGACCGAGACCACTGGATTGCCCAGGAAGTAGGCCCCGAGCTCAAGCGGCGCGGCATTCTATTTGCGGGGCTCGATGTGATCGGCGACTATTTGACCGAGATAAACGTCACCAGCCCCACCTGCATCCGGGAGCTGGACCGGCAGTTTGACCTGAACATCAGCGCGACCCTGATGGACTGCATAGAAGCGAAGCTTTCAGCATCATGACCAACACGGCGGCATGAACCCAACGGCCACCATCAACCCCTTTGATCGACTGGGGCTTACCCTCTTTTTTGCGGTCTCCCTGCACGTCGCCCTGATCCTGGGTATTGGTTTCGATATCTGGAAGAACAAGCCACGCATGGCGGAACGCACCCTTGAGATCATGGTGGTGCAAAAGCCGCGTAAGACGGAAGAGCCGATAAAGGAGGACTTCCTGGCCCAGACCAGCCAGTTGGGTGGCGGCACCCAGCCTGAAAAGGCCATACCCAAGAGCCCACCCAAGCCCATACTTCCGCCGGAGCCGATAAAGAAACCGCTCCCGGAGGTCACTGCACCACCCGTACCTATAGAGGCACCCGCCCCAAAACCCGTGGCCAAGCCAAGCCCCAAGCCTGCGGCCCCGCCCGCACCATCGAAAAAGGTGATCACCAGCAAGAACTCTGAAAGGAAAGTGGCTGCCACGGCACCAAAGCCACCGGCAGAAAAAAAGCAAAAGCTCACTGCCGCCCAGCTACTGGCCAGCACCAACCGCGAGATCGCCCGGCTCAGTGCCACCCTGGATAACAAAACCCAGGCATATGCCAAACGGCCACGTAAAAAATTCATCAGCGCCAGCACCAAAGAGTACCGGTACGCCAACTATCTTGAGGCCTGGCGGCGCAAGGTCGAACGTATTGGCAACCTGAACTACCCGGACGAGGCAAGACGCCGCAAGCTGTACGGCCAACTGGTGCTCCAGGTTGAGGTCAAGCCTGACGGCAGCTTAGCTCAGCTCAACCTCACCCGCTCCTCCGGCCACAAACTACTGGACGACGCAGCCATTCGTATTGTCAGACTGGCCGCTCCCTTCTCCCCCTTTCCAGCAGAGATCCGCAAGGAAACAGACCGGCTGATCATCACCCGCACCTGGCAGTTTCTTAGCAACAATCGGCTGAGCTCGGGCAAATAGCCCCAAAAATCATAGCCATCGCCAAAAGTAACTTGCAGAGCCAACCACAGCACCGGATACTATGCGCCATGAACGCCGTATCCGACCTTTCCAACCACTTCCTGATTGCCATGCCGAGTCTGGAAGATGCCAATTTCTACCGTACCGTCACCTACATCTGCGAGCATAATGCCCAGGGAGCGATGGGCATTGTGATCAATCGCCCACTGGATATCAGTCTGGGCGATATTCTGGAACAGATGGAAATCACCTCATCCCCTGACACCTCCAAGCAGGCCGTCTTTTCCGGCGGCCCGGTGCAGACCGAGCGTGGCTTTGTGCTGCATAGCCCCGATGGTGACTGGGAGTCGACCCTTAAGGTCACGCCGGAAATCAGCATCACCACCTCCCGGGATATCCTTGAAGCCATCGCCGATAACAAGGGGCCAGAGCAGAGCCTAGTAGCCCTCGGCTATGCCGGCTGGGGAGAGGGTCAGCTGGAGGAGGAGATGAGTGCCAACGCCTGGTTGAGCGGACCGGCGGATTCCCAGATTATTTTTAACCTGCCATCAGAGGAGCGATGGCAGGCAGCCGCCCAGATATTAGGGGTCGATATGAACCTGATGTCAGGTGACGCCGGGCACGCATAGCAGCTGGAGCAGCGCCACATACGACCATGGGCACCCTGCTAGGCTTCGATTACGGTACACATAGAATAGGGGTTGCCGTTGGCCAGACCATCACGGCAACAGCGACGGCATTAACGACCCTGAATGCCGTGCAACAGCGCCCCGACTGGGAACAGATCAGCACGCTGATCGAGGCCTGGAAGCCACAGGCATTGATTGTCGGCCTGCCCTTTAATATGGATGACACAGAAACAGAGGTCGCCAGTCGCGCCCGCCGTTTCGCACGTCAGCTGGAGGGGCGTTATCATCTACCCGTACACCTGGTGGATGAACGGCTCACCTCCCTGGAGGCAAACCGCCAACTGGGAGGCAAGCCCAAGCAGAAAGGTGAGATTGACGCCCTTGCGGCAAAATTGATTCTGGAAACCTGGCTCAGTGAACACACGTAAAGAATTCATGACCCCCGATGCCATTGATGGTCTCATCAAGGGCATAGCAGACGCGCTCAAGGCCAGATTCAAGGAGCGGGGCATCACCGATCCCGTCATGATCGGTATCCACACCGGCGGCGCCTGGCTGGCGGAACGGCTGCATCAACAGCTCGCCATTGGGGAACCACTCGGCACCCTGGACATCGCCTTCTATCGGGATGACTTCACCCGCATCGGCATGAACCCCCAGGTCCGTCCCTCTCACCTGCCCTTTGCCGTTGACGACCGGCATATCATCCTGGTAGATGATGTGTTGCAGACCGGGCGCACCATCCGGGCCGCACTGAATGAGATCTTCGACTACGGTCGCCCCGCTTCGGTGCTGTTGGCAACCCTGGTTGAACGTAGCGGGCGGGAGCTTCCCATCGAGCCGGATGTGGTGGGCATAAGGCCCGAGCTAAGACCCGGAGATCACATCACCCTTACCGGCCCGGAGCCCCTGGGGCTGGTGATCAGTGACTCCAAAAGCGCATCTAGACAAGAAAGAGAATGAACGCGGTGGCGCAAACAAACAATATACAACTCGACGAGAACGGCCGGCTAAGACACTTCCTCAGCATCGAGGGACTCAGCCGGGAACTGCTGACCGAAATCCTGGACCAGGCGGAATCCTTTGCCGGCGTGGCGGAGCGCACGGTCAAAAAGGTACCGCTGCTCAGGGGCAAGATCATCACCAACCTGTTCTTCGAGACCAGCACCCGCACCCGCACCACCTTCGAGCTGGCCGCCAAACGGCTGTCGGCGGATGTGCTCAGCCTTAACATCAGCGCCTCCTCCACCTCCAAGGGCGAAACCCTGCTGGACACCCTGCGCAACCTGGAGGCCATGCACTGCGACATGTTTGTGGTGCGCCATGCCGACAGCGGCGCCGCCCACTTCATTGCCCAGCACGCCGCACCGCACATCAGCATCATCAACGCAGGCGACGGCCGCCATGCCCACCCCACCCAGGCCATGCTGGATATGTTTACCATCCGTCGCCATAAGGGGGATTTCAGCCAGCTGAAGGTGGCCATCGTGGGTGACATCCAGCACTCCCGGGTGGCCCGCTCCCAGATCCAGGCCCTCAATACCCTGGGTACGGCCGAGGTGCGACTCATCAGTCCTCGCACCCTGCTGCCGGCCCACGCCGAATCCCTGGGGGTACAGGTCTATCACGATCTGCAAGAGGGGATCAGGGATGTGGACGTGGTCATTATGCTGCGCCTGCAGCGAGAGCGTATGCGCGGTGCCCTGCTGCCCAGCGAACATGAATATTATCAACTCTATGGGCTGACCGAAGAGCGCCTGCAGGCCGCCAAGCCGGACGCCATTGTCATGCACCCCGGCCCCATCAACCGCGGGGTTGAGATGGACTCCCAGGTGGCGGATGGACCCCGTTCCGTCATCCTGCAGCAGGTCAGCCACGGCATCGCCGTACGCATGGCCGTCATGTCCATGGCCATGCGGATTCAAGAACGCGGATAACCAGAATATGAACCAGCCCCGCACCCTCAGCATCCTCAACGGCCGGCTGATCGACCCGGCCAACAAGGTCGATGCCTCCCTCGACCTGCACATCCTTGATGGAAAGATCCATGCCCTGGGTGACGCCCCGGCAGACTTCAAGGCGGAAGCCACCATCGACGCCAGCGGACAGATCGTCTGCCCCGGCCTAATCGACCTCAGCGCCCGCCTGCGTGAGCCGGGCGAGGAGCACAAGGCCACCATCGCCAGTGAATCAATGGCCGCGGCACGGGGTGGCATCACCACCCTCTGCTGCCCCCCGGATACCAGCCCGGCAATCGACACCCCGGCGGTGGTAGAGCTCATTCGCCGGCGGGCGGAAACCAGCGGACGGGCCCGCATACTCCCCATCGGCGCCCTCACCAAGGCCCTGGGGGGTGAACAGCTAAGCGAAATGGCAGCCCTACAGAAGGCCGGCTGCGTGGCACTGAGCAACGGCTTGCTGCCCTTTGGCAGCACCCTGATTGAGCGCCGGGCCATGGAATACGCCACCACCTTCGGCATCACCACCTTTCTGCATCCGGAGGAGCCACATCTTCGGAATCAGGGCTGCGCCCATGAAGGCGCCATCGCATCCCGCCTGGGACTGCCCGGCATCCCCGAGGCCGCGGAGACCGTCGCCGTCGCACGGGACCTGGCATTGGCGGAACAGACCAGCTGCAAGATCCATTTCCGTGGAATCTCCGCCGGCAGCGCCGCCCGCATGATAAGGCGTGCCCAATATGACAAGCTGCCGGTCAGCGCAGACGTGGCGGCTCACCAGCTACACCTCACGGATGCCGATATCGTTGGCTTCGACAGCAACTGTCACGTGTCCCCTCCATTACGCACAAAGGAGGATCGGGAGACCCTACGCTCGGCCATTGCCGATGGCACCATCGGGGCCATCTGCTCCGACCATCAGCCCCATGAGGCCGATGCCAAGGAGGCCCCCTTTCCCTCCACCGCCCCCGGCATCTCCGCCCTCGAGACGCTGTTGCCACTGACCCTGAGGCTGGTGGAGGAGAAGGTGCTCAGCCTGCCGGATGCCATCGCCCGTCTCACCAGTGGCCCCGCACAGATCCTCGGCCTGCCCCTGGGGCGCCTGGATATCGGCCGCAGCGCCGATGTCTGCATCATCGATCCCAAGCGACAGTGGCAACTGAAGGCAGAAGAGATGCTGAGCTGTGGCCACAACACCCCCTTCCTTGGCTGGGAGTTTAGCAGCCAGGTCACCCACACCCTGCTTGAAGGCCGTTTGGTTTATCAGGAAACGAATTAATAGCTTGCGCCCACAATGAATCAATCACACCGCGACACCATATTCCTGGAAGAGGCCGAGATCCTTTCCCATAAGGCCTTCGAGGGCGATCAATATCTGATACGGGTGCAGGCGCCTGAATGCGCCAGCCATGCCCAGCCCGGCAGTTTTGCCCATCTGCAGTGCCACCCCCAGCAACCCCTGCGCCGCCCGATCTCCATCATGCGCGTATCCCCCAAGGAGGGCTGGGTGGACCTGCTCTATAAGCGGGTCGGCAGGGGCACGGGACTGCTGGCGGAGCGCCAGCCGGGGGAGAGCATCAGCCTGCTGGGCCCCATTGGAACCCCCTTCCAGGTCAGTCGGCCACGTCCACTGCTCATCGGTGGCGGCGTCGGCATGCCGCCCATGGTGTTTCTGGCGGAGAGCCTGCGCACCAATAAGGCGATCAAACCCTTCGTCATTCTTGGTTCCGAGGTGCCATTCCCCTTTACCCCAGAGCCCTCGAAGATCCTGGTACCAGGACTACCGGCAGCGGTCATTGCCGCCATGCCATTACTGGACCAGTGGCATATCCCATCCCGCCTCGCCAGCCTGCAGGGATTTGCCGGCTGCCACCAGGGCTATGTCACAGACCTGGCCCGTTGCTGGCTGGATGCCCTGGATGAAGAGGCGCGTTCTGAGGTGGAGATCTTCAGCTGCGGCCCCCATCCCATGCTGGAGGCGGTTGCACAACTGGCAAGCGAATTTGGTCTGCCCTGTCAGGTCTCACTCGAGGAGTTTATGGCCTGCGGGGTCGGGGGTTGTGCGGGTTGTGTGGTGCCGGTGGAAACCACCGAGGGTACCGCCATGCGCCGGGTCTGCGTGGACGGACCGGTGTTCGACGCCCGCCAGGTTTTTACGGGCAGCGAGGCCTGAGCCCCAGCCTACATATTGCCCTCATCATCCAGCAGGGAGACATCCTCCATGCCGCGGGCATAGCGATCAATACCGATATTGCTGCCCAGTTTGATCATCAGGCGCACCTCATTGGCTGAATCAGCATGCAGGATGGCGTCTTCATAGGAGATCCGCCCGGCCTTATACAGCTTGTAGAGTGCCTGATCGAAGGTGATCATGCCCTGCTCATTGGAGCGCTTCATCAGGTCCTTCAGCTTATACACCTCACCCTTCAGAATCATGTCGGCCGCAAGGGGGGTATTGAGCAGGATCTCAACCACCACCTGGCGGGATTTACCATCCGGGCGGCGAACCAGCTGCTGGGCCACAATACCGCGCAGGTTCATTGACAGGTCCATAAACAGCTGGTCGCGGCGATCATCCGGAAAAAAGTTGATGATGCGATCCAGGGCCTGGTTGGCATTGTTGGCATGCAGGGTGCTGAGGACCAGATGTCCGGTCTCGGCAAAAGCAATGGCATCCTCCATCACCTTACGGGTACGAACCTCACCGATCAGGATGACATCCGGCGCCTGGCGCAGGGTATTCTTCAGGGCCACCTCATAGGATTCAGTATCTATCCCCACCTCACGCTGGGTGATGATGCAACCCGCGTGCTCATGAATGAATTCAATCGGGTCCTCGATGCTGACAATGTGCCCGGTACTGTTGTTGTTGCGATAACCCAGACAGGCGGCCAGGGAGGTCGATTTACCGGTACCGGTGGCACCGGTAAAGATCACCAGCCCACGCTTGGTCATGGCCAGATCCTTGATAACAGGCGGCAATCCCAGTTGCTCAACGGTAGGAATTTTGCTTTCTATGCGCCGCAACACCATGCCGGCGGCATCACGCTGAATAAAGGCACTGACACGAAAACGACCGATATCCTTGGCCTTGATGGCAAAATTACACTCATTGGTACGGGCAAACTCCTCCCGTTGGGCAGGGCTCATGGCGCCCAGCACCATCTGCCGAACCTCTTCCTCCGACAGTTTGTTTTTTGAGACGGGCATAATGCGCCCATGGACCTTTATGCTGGGCGGCAAATCAGCGGTAATAAACAGATCGGACGCCTTCTTCTGTACCACCATGGCAAGCAGCGCATTAAAGTCCGCATTCAACTTCGTTCCGATTGTTGTCATATCCCTTCTCCGCCTTTAGCTTCTAGCTGGCCTATGCCTCAAACAACTCTTTATTCACCGCCTTTGAGCGGGCATCCAACCGGCTGATCTTCTTGTTCTTCACCAGCTCCTGCAGACACTGATCCAGGGTCTGCATACCCACAGACTGACCGGTCTGAATAGCCGAATACATCTGTGCAATCTTATCCTCGCGGATCAGGTTACGTATCGCCGGGGTACCCACCATGACCTCATGGGCCGCAATACGGCCGCCGCCGATCTTCTTCAACAGTGACTGGGAAACCACTGCCCGCAGTGATTCGGACAGCATGGAGCGGACCATACTCTTCTCCGCCGCGGGGAACACATCCACAATACGGTCGATGGTCTTGGCCGCAGAGCTGGTATGCAGGGTGCCAAATACCAGATGGCCCGTCTCCGCCGCGGTCAATGCCAGGCGGATGGTCTCCAGATCGCGCATTTCACCAACCAGGATAATATCCGGGTCTTCACGCAGCGCCGAGCGCAGTGCCTCGGCAAAACCCAGGGTATCGCGATGCACCTCACGCTGGTTGATCAGACACTTTTTGCTCTGGTGAACAAATTCGATGGGATCCTCAATGGTCAGAACGTGGCCATACTCAGTGTCATTCTTATAGTCCATCATGGCCGCCAGGGTGGTGGACTTACCCGAACCCGTAGGACCGGTAACCAACACCATGCCGCGGGGGACATCGATAATCTGCTTAAAGATCTCGGGGCAGCCAAGTTCCTCCAGGGTCAACACCTTGGAGGGAATGGTTCGAAACACCGCTGCCGCCCCGCGATCCTGATTGAAGGCATTGACACGAAAACGGGCAAGGCCAGGTATCTCGAAGGAGAAGTCGGTCTCAAGGAATTCCTCAAAATCCTTACGCTGCTTGTCATTCATGATGTCATAGACAAGGGCGTGTACCGCCTTGTGATCCAATGACGGCACATTGATACGACGGATATCACCGTCCACCCGGATCATCGGCGGCAAACCTGCCGACAAATGCATATCCGATGCGTTATGTTTTACGCTGAATGCAAGTAGCTCAGCAATATCCATTCAATACCTCCACCCCACGGGATTTTATAATTCAAACAACCTCTCGCCAGGCTTCCGGGCAAGCAGGTCGAATCTTATGTCACACAATGGTGCACGCTCATATGAACAAAGGATACCGAAAATCATTACATTTTTGTTTTAATATGGCCACAAACCTTAGTATAGACAACCAAACTCCACTCCTATGACCTCAATTCGGACTAGACTGAAATCAATCCAGCAACGCATCGATCAGACGGCGATGCAGTTCAACCGCCCTGTAGAGGACATACAGCTGCTGGCCGTGAGCAAGACTCGCCCTGCCGCCGATATCCAAGAGGCCCTGGCGGCCGGTCAACAGCAATTCGGCGAAAGCTACCTGCAGGAGGCCCTGGAAAAGATCCAGCAACTCACTGGCAGCAACGCCGTCTGGCACTTCATTGGCCGCATTCAAAGCAACAAAACCCGCACCATTGCGGAGCACTTCGACTGGGTCCACAGTCTCTATAGCGTCAAGCATGCCCAACGCCTTAATAGCCAGCGCCCAGATCATTTGCCTCCCCTCAAGATCTGCCTGCAGATCAACCTCGACAGGGAGAAAACCAAGGGGGGGATTCCACCCAGTGAGGCGGCAGAATTGGTTGCCAGCATCAGGGCGCTACCCCGCCTGCAGCTGCAGGGCCTCATGACCCTGCCCGCCCTCTCAACCGACTTCGAACAGCAACGGCTGCCCTTTCGGGCTCTAAGGGAGCTCCGGGACCAGCTCGCCACCCATGATCTGCCCCTGGAAACCCTTTCCATGGGCATGTCTGACGACCTGGAGGCCGCCATCGCCGAGGGCGCCACCATTGTACGCATCGGTACTGCCATCTTTGGTCCGCGTAACTAGAGGGCCTGTTAACACTATGTGGATACCCATCGACGTCGGCCATTTTTTTGCAGGACAAGGCGCATTGAGCGTGGTGTACCTACCGTACATAAGCGAAAATGCAACGCAGTCATGCGGAAAAATGGCCCCGTCCCTACGGGTTGGCTCTCCAATGAGGCCATACGGCGTTGCACATCGCTTATTTGGAACAACCAAACTGCACTCTGTGCGCCTTGCCTGGCCTCATTGGAGAACCAACGCTGGGCATCCACATAGTATTAACAGGCCCTGTACCACAAATACCTGACAACTTGATAGACTCCCAGACCATGAACAAACAACTACAACATAACAGCAAAGAAAACGGCACCATCGCCTTCATCGGCGGCGGCAATATGGCGGTCAGCCTGATTAGCGGTCTGGTCGCCGACGGTTATGATCCCCAAAAGATCCTGGTCAGCGATCCGGATGCTGAAAAGCTCGCTGCCCTGGCCGGCCGTTTCCGCATTAAATCCGCGCCCAATAATGATGAAGCGGTCAGGAATGCCGATGTGGTGGTACTGGCCATCAAGCCCCAGGTCATGGAGGAGGTCACCCGCTCCCTGACAGGGGCCATCCAAAACAGCAAACCCCTGGTGATCTCCATCGCCGCCGGTGTACGTGAGGAGAGCCTGCAGCAATGGCTGGGGGGAGATGTCGCCCTGGTGCGCACCATGCCCAATACCCCCGCCATGATCCAGGCCGGGGCCAGCGTGCTGCATGCCGGACCGGGGGTATCCGGGGAACAGAAGGATCTGGCCGAATCCATCCTGCGCGCCGTTGGACTGACCCGCTGGGTGGACGATGAAGGCCTGATGGACGCAGTCACCGCCCTTTCCGGCAGCGGCCCCGCCTACTTCTTTCTGATCATGGAGGCCATGGAGGCCGCCGCAGTAGAGCTCGGCATCCCCGCTGACAGCGCCCGCCTGCTCACCCTGCAGACCGCACTGGGCGCAGCCAAGATGGCCCTGGAGAGCCGCGAGGGGCCGGCCATCCTGCGCCAGCAGGTCACCTCCCCCGGCGGCACCACAGAGTGCGCCCTGCAGACCCTGGAGGAAGGCGGACTGCGTGAGCTCTTCAAGCAGGCCCTGACCGACGCCCGCGACCGCTCGGTTGAGCTGTCTGAGCTGCTGGGGAACAGTTGATGGGCAGCGCCTATTTGACCAACCCACTGATCTTCCTGGTCCAGGTATTGTTCGGTGCCTATATCCTGGTGGTACTGCTGCGCTTTCTGCTGCAGTGGTTTCGCGCGGATTTCTATAACCCGATCTCTCAATTCATCGTCAAGGTCACCACCCCGGTACTACACCCACTGCGGCGTATCGTTCCCGGCGTTGGCGGCATCGATTTCTCCTCCATCGTCCTTTTATGGTTGCTGAAGACCGCTGAATTAACCTTGACCCTGCTGATGGCCAGCGGCAACTTTCACCCACTGGGAGCCTTGCTCTGGTCCATCCCGGCCCTCATTGCGCTGCTGATCAACGTCTTTATCTTTGCCATCCTGATCCAGGTGGTCATCAGTTGGGTCAATCCGGGGGCCTATAACCCGGCCACATCCCTACTCTATAGCCTGACCGAACCCCTGCTGCGGCCCGCCCGCAGGCTGATACCCCCCATTGGCGGCCTGGATCTCTCCCCCATGGCAGCAATGATCGGGCTCTATCTGTTGCAGATGCTACTGTTGCCCCCGCTCATCATGCTTACCGGCAGCCCCTTTCGCTAGCAATGGGTTGGTACCGCTGGGAAGGCGATGATCTATTGCTGAGCCTAAGAGTGCAGCCCCGGGCCAGCAAAGACGAATTCATCAGCCCTCACGGCGATCACTACAAGGTGCGCATCACGGCCCCGCCAGTGGAGGGTAAGGCCAATACCCACCTGATAAAATTCCTCGCCAAGGCCTTCGGTGTTGGCCGCGCCCTGGTAACCCTGGAGACCGGTGAGAGCGCCCGCAACAAGGTGGTACGCATACATGCACCCCAAAAATTACCGCTTCCACTTGAAAAACAAGGATAAAAAGGCCTAAGCATCAAGGCACTTATATGATAATGGCCTATACTGGGATGAATTCCGTGACCGCCAAAAAGGCATGCTCTGTTCGCCAGATTCAAAACGGATATTGACTTGGAAAAAGACACCCTCACAAGACAACTTGAGGCCTATGGCCGATGGCGGGCGGACCTGATTCGCACCGTTCGCGAATATGCGCCCTGGCTCCAGGAACACGGCATGGCCACGCCGGAGTCCGAGCGCCGTATCGCCCACTGCCTGGAGACCCTCGAAAACGACCGCCTCACCATCGCCGTGGTGGCCGAGCTCTCCCGCGGCAAGACGGAACTCATCAACGCCATCTTCTTCTCCGACTACGGCTGCCGACTGTTGCCCTCAGCCGCCGGGCGTACCACCATGTGCCCGACGGAAATCTTCTACGACAGCCGAGCCGACAGCGCCTATGTGCGCCTGCTGCCCATCGAGACTAGGCTCCAGGAAAGTTCACTCTCCGAAATCAAGAAGGATCTGAACCAGTGGGTACACCTACCCTTGAACCTTGATGCCACGGAGCAGATGCAGGAGGCCCTGGCCCAGGTAGTACAAACCAAACGGGTCACCATGGAGGAGGCCGCAAAGCTCGGGCTCTACAAGGAGGAGCTGGACCTGGGGGGCGGCACATCCACCACCCATGTGGAGATCCCCAAGTGGCGCCACGCCCTGATCAGTTTCCCCCACCCCCTGCTCAAGCAGGGCCTCAGCATCCTGGACACCCCCGGCCTCAATGCCCTGGGCTACGAACCGGAACTGACCCTCAACATGCTGCCGGATGCCCAGGCCGTACTCTTTGTACTGGCGGCCGATGCAGGCGTGACCCGCACCGACCTGGAGATGTGGCAGCATCATATCAAGGGCTTTCGCCGCAGCCGTCAACGGGGACTGGTGGTGGTGCTGAACAAGATCGACGTGCTGTGGGATGACCTGCAGGCCCAAGCAAGCATCCAGGACAGCATCCAACGCCAGCGCGCCTCGACCGCCAAGGTGCTGGGCATCAACGAAGAGGCCGTCTTTCCCGTCTCCGCCCAGAAAGGACTGCTGGCCAAGATCCGCTCCGAAGAGCCGCTGCTCAAGCGCAGCGCCCTGCCGGACCTGGAGAACTATCTGGCAAAGGATATTCTTTTCGCCAAGCAGGAGATCGTACAGGACACCCTCAGCGCCGATATCTGCCACATGCTGGAGAACACCCGGGGTGTGGTTGCCTCCAGCCTGGCGGAGATCAAAAAACAGCAGGATGAATTGAGTACACTCAGCGGTAAAAGCAATGAGATGGCACTGCATCTGCTGCAGAAAACGCGGGAGGAACAGCTGCAGTACCTGCGCGACGTCAAGGCCTTCAAGGAGATACGCAGCCGAATCCAGGGACATGCCAAGGTCCTGAGCCAGGCATTGGACATCGAGGCGCTGGACCAGATGATCGCCGAGGCCCGCAACAACATGCTCGACAGCTGGACCACCCAGGGTGTCCAGGCCGACATGCAGGACCTGTTCGAGCGCATGCGCGCCAATATGCAGCTGGTGGTGGAACAGAGCGAGCAGAGCCGCAAGCTGATTCGCGCCATCTACAAACGCTTCCAGCGAGAGCATGGTTTTGCCGCCATTCAGCCCAAGATGTTCTCCATCATGAAATACCGCATCGAGCTTAAACAGCTGCAGAAAGAGGTGGAGCGCTTCCGCAAGAGCCCGACCTTGCTGGTCACCACCAAGCGCACCCTCATCCGGCGATTCTTCAGCGCCCTGATTCACCGTGCACGCAGCATCTTCGTACGTGCCCGCCTGGAGGCCGAGACATCCCTAGACACCGCCCTGCAACCCCTGCTCTATCAGATCCGCGATCACAAGGACATGATGGAGCGAAGGCTCCAGGAACTGCAGAAAATCAGTCGTTCACGAGGAACCCTCAAGGCACGCATTGCTGATCTTGAACTGGAGTACCAGGCGCGGGAGCAGCAGTTGATCACCCTCAGTGGCATGTACAACACCCTGGCAAACAGCCGGCCGATCACCACCGAAGAGCGCCCACGACCACGCCTGGTCAGCAACAACAGCCCAACCTGACCCAGATACACCGGCTAAACCCTATATACTATTGCGCCCTGCCCTGGCAGTTATTAGACTTGCCCCTTTTATAATTTCAAGGCACCCCGTAAAGCCATGCCCGAGTCCATACCAGCCGATTCAGTCGGACTGGTCACCCCACAGCATAAGCACTTCGATAAGCCGATCGAACTGGTCTGCGGCAAGACCCTGCCTGAATTCGATCTGGTCTACGAAACCTATGGGGAGCTCAATGCGGACCGTAGCAACGCCATCCTGATCTGCCACGCCCTGTCGGGCGATCATCATGCGGCCGGCTATCACAGCATGGAGGACCGCAAACCGGGCTGGTGGGATACCTGCATCGGCCCCGGCAAACCCTTCGACACCGACCGCTTCTTTATCATCTCCCCCAACAACCTGGGAGGCTGCAAGGGCTCCACCGGCCCCAATACCACCAACCCGGCCACGGGCAAGTTCTATGGCCCGGACTTCCCCATCATCACGGTCAAGGACTGGGTGCACAGTCAGGATCTCCTGATGCAGTCCCTGGGCATCGAGCAATGGGCGGCGGTGATTGGCGGCAGCCTCGGTGGCATGCAGGTGATGCAGTGGGCCATCGACTACCCGGAGAAGATCCGCCACGCCCTGGTCATTGCCGCAGCATCAAGACTCTCAGCCCAGAATATCGGCTTCAACGAAGTGGCACGCCAGGCCATACTCTCCGACCCGGAGTATCACGGCGGCCACTATTACGAACGGGATGTGGTACCCAGACGCGGCCTGATGCTGGCCCGCATGCTGGGCCACATCACCTATCTATCGGACGACGCCATGCGCGCCCAGTTCGGGCGCGAGCTGCGCACCGGCCGCATCAGCTATGACTTCGATGTACAGTTCCAGGTGGAGAGCTATCTGCGCTACCAGGGCCAGTCCTTCGTGGAGCGCTTCGATGCCAACACCTATCTGCTCATGACCAAGGCATTGGACTACTTCGACCCGGCAGCGGACCACGACCACAATCTGGCCGCCGCCTTCGCCGGGGTCAAGGCCAAGTTCCTGGTCGCCTCCTTCACCAGCGACTGGCGCTTCTCACCGGCCCGCTCCAAGGAGATCGTCATGGCCCTGACCGATGCCAAGAAACAGGTCAGCTACGCCGAGATCGAATCCAGCGAAGGCCACGACGCCTTCCTGCTGCCCGACACCTACTACATGCAGGTGCTGCACGCCTACATGGACCGGGTGGCGAAGGAGGCCAACCCATGAGCGGCCTGCGTCCCGACCTCGCCCTGATCAAGGATTGGATTGCCCCCGGCTCAAGGGTGCTCGACCTGGGCTGTGGCGACGGCACCCTGCTGCGCACCCTGCGTGACGAATGCCAGGTTGATGGCTATGGCCTGGAGATCGATCCGGGCAATATCGTCAGCTGCCTCAAGGCCGGGGTCAATGTCATCCAGCGAGACCTGGATGCGGGACTCGATGATTTTGACGACCAGGTCTTCGACTACGTCATCATGACCCAGACCCTGCAGGCGGTACACTTTCCAGACAAGCTGCTGGAAGAGGTGTTGCGGGTTGGCAAACAGGGCATCGTTACCTTCCCCAACTTCGGCTTCTGGAAAAACCGCCTGCAGTTAGGCCTGCAAGGCAGCATGCCCATCTCCCGCACCCTGCCGAGCCAGTGGTACAACACCAGCAATATCCATCTCTGCACCATCAAGGATTTTGAGCGCCTCACCGCAGACCGCAATATCCGCATTCAGGAGCGGGTGGTGGTGGATTATGCTCACCGCAGTAGCCGAATTGAGTTTTTGCCTAATTTGTTGGGGGAGATTGCGTTGTATCGGTGTCAGCGGAGTGCACCTTAGTTTATTGGGTGTGCCTGTGGCACACCCTGATTAATATGGGATGCACTACCACGGAAAGCAGGACAACACTAAAACCACAACTATAGCCAGGCAAAAAACCACATGTTAGTGGTAAAGTCGATGCACTTAAGCCCTTGTGTATTCTTCTTGCGATCGATTAAAGGCGTACAAATGAGTGAATCAAATCTGGAGTGGGATGAGGACGCGCTTGAACTGCTGGGCAAGATCCCATTTTTTGTAAGAAAAGCAGCCAAACGGAAGATCGAGAAAACGGCCAAAGAGTCCGGAGAAGAAAGGGTTACCGCCGAGCTGATGGAACGCATCAGAAGCGAACGGTCTAGTTAGGGCCTTAGGGGCAAAGCTCACGCTCCTTACCCACACCCCTGTGGGCAATACGCTTCGCTATGCACCCTGCAAGTTTCTAAAACAAAACACCCACCGCAGAGAGCTCATTCCAGCGTATCTACTTCCGCCGTTTTCCCGGCGGCAGCCTCCTTATCCCCCTGACGCTGGACACTATCCAAAGCACGTTCGCCGGAATAGTGCATCCACATAAGTGAGACCATAGTGATACCAAAGCACATCATGAAGGCGCTGCTGTGAATCCCGGTCACATCCAGCAATATGCCGAAGAGAATGGGCAACGTGAATCCCCCCAAACCGCCGACCAGTCCGACAATGCCCGAGATTGCTCCAATGTTTTCATTGTATTCGTCGACTAGGTACTTGAAGACCGAGGCCTTGCCAATACCCCAGGCAATACCGACAGTAAAAAGCAGTGCGGTAAATATCCATTCATTAACGCCCAGTGTCATGTGGGTATCCGCCTGGCCGGCGGAGTGAATCGCTACATCCATGGTTGGATAGGCCATAACGCCCAGGCAGATCGCAGAGATCCACATGACCCAGAAAGTCACCCGGTGGGCGCCGTACCGATCGGACAGCCAACCACCAAAGGCACGGATCAGACCCGACGGGAGCACAAAGATGGCGGCCAACAGGGCAGCCTCCTGGATTCCATGACCATATGCCACCATATAGTATTTGGTCATCCAGAGTGACAACGCCACAAAACCGCCAAACACCAGTGAATAGTACTGGCAATACTTCCAGACCTTCGGATCATTTAGGGTCTTCAACTGGTCAATCATTGTGACGTTTGACTGAACCTTGTGACTATCGTCGGAGTAGGTGAAGAACCAGAAGAGTATGCAGATAACGATCATCCCGATGCCATAGACAACCGGTACCGTCTCCCACCCCCAGGCCACCACAATAGAGGGCGCAATGAACTTGGTCAGTGCGGCACCTGCATTACCCGCACCAAAGATACCCATAGCAAAGCCAGCTGTCTCTTTGCTGAACCAGCGTGCGGTGTAGGCAATACCTACTGAAAAAGAGGCACCCGCGGAACCGACAAACAATCCAAGCACCAGGAATTGCCAGAACTCCGTAGCCCTGGCGATAAGGAAAAGCGGGATGCTGATGGAAGCCATGAGCCAGAAGTAGACAGGCCGCCCCCCATATTTATCCGTCATCATGCCAAGAGGCAAGCGAAGGATTGAACCTGAAAGAATAGGTGTCGCCACCAAAATACCGAACTGGGTTTCGCTCAGGGATAGAGCCGCTTTTATGGGGATGCCTATAATCGAAAACATCACCCAGACCGCAAAACAGGCGGTAAAACCTGCGGTATTCATAGTCAATACCGATAGCTGTTTTGTACGATAGCTAGGCATGGTTAACCACTCTGCGCCCTCTAACCCCTATGGTGTTATTGATTTTCAAGCCAATTACAGTATGCCTTTACACGCCATATAGGTTGTCGGTAAAAGCTTCACCGGACGAACAAGCCGGGGGGTCAGCCCCCCTGCGTGATCCTCTCAAGCTCTCCTAAGTCATGAACTTCAATATGTCTGCCGACAATCTTAATAATGCCTCTCTTATCGAAGTCACTGAGGGCACGTACAACCGTCTCATAAGTGGCCCCAATCAGACTGGCAAAATCTCTACGGCTTAAGGTATAGCCAATTCTATTTTTATTCCGACGACTATAATCAAAGACATTCAGGCTATAGATCAACGCCGATGCCGTCCGCTGCCGCACATCCCTATTGATATGGTGCTTTAGGTGAAGATCAGAGGCGCGCAACTCTTCGGCAAAAAACATCATAAAGTGGTAGCAAAACAGCCGATTATCTTTCAAGACATTTTGAAATAATTCCAGAGGGATGTGGTAAACCACGGTCTCCACAAGGGCCTTGCAGCTCACCGGGTAGTGGTGGTCACCGCCAAAGCCTCGGTGCCCGAGAACCTGCCCATCGGCGGCAAGGCGGATTATCTGCTCCCTCCCTGTCTTATGGGTTGTGTAAACCTTCGCCTTACCTGTTTTGATAATCTTGATGCACTGCGCTTCCTGCCCCTCTTTAAAGATCAGCGCATCTCTTGGATACACAACCTCCTCCCGATGCTGCTCCATCACGGAGCGCCATTCCGGGGTGCAATATTCACGGATGAGATCGTCAATCTGCTGAAGATTTACTGCTTCTTCCATTTAAGGCACCTGCTTTGATAAAACGAGACGAAAGGCATTTTACCCCTATTGTTAGTGTGGGTAAAAATTATTGATTGGAGTAGCCTGGGTTGGACGCAGTGAGGAGTGATACAGGGATGTATCGTTTACGGAACTGAGGATGCAAACCCGGGGTTCGCAAGAGCTACCCAGACCACGCACCGACAACGTTCCCTTAAAACGCCCGCCAAAGCGTGGCCACCCCAAACCCAATAACCAACGCACCCGCCAGCCGCCTCACCCATGCCTTCTGCGTCAAATGCGCGACCGCCCCCACCGCAAACCCCATGGCCAGAAGGTTCGGCAAGGTACCCAAGCCAAAGGCCAACATAATCCCCGCCCCCTGCACCACACCACCGGCAGAGATGGTCAATATCAACGCGCTATAAACCAACCCACAGGGAATCCAGCCCCAAAGCAGCCCCAACACCAAAGCCTGGCCCACAGTCCGCACCGGCAGCAGCCGCTTGCCCAGAGGCTCGATTCGCTTCCAAAGCACACCACCCGCCTGCTCAACGCGGCTCAGACCAAACCACCAGCCGCCCAGATAGAGGCCGAGCATAATCATGAACAGACCGGCAAAACCCAGCAGTATCCGCTGCGCATTCTGCACCGACGCGAACTGTGCCAGCAGCATACCCAGACCGCCCATGATGGCACCGGCTACCACATAACTCAGGATACGCCCCAGGTTATAGGCCAGCTGGTAGGGCAGCAGGCCGGTGAATCGGTTGCGCTTCTCCGGCGGCAGGCCGAAGGTCAAAGCACCGACGATGCCGCCGCACATACCGACACAGTGGACACCGCCCAGCAGGGCCATCAGGAAGGCGGTGACATAGGCGGGCAGGTCAACCGGCATCTTGCTCACTTTCATCGGCTACGATGGCCGGCGGCTGGCTGCGGATCAGGTACCAGACCAGCAGGATGGCCGGTATCCCAATCAGGGAGGCATAGATGAAGAAGGAGGGGTAGCCGTAGCCGTCGACGATGATGCCGGAGAAGCCCCCCAGCACCTTGGCCGGCAGGGTCATCAGGGAGCTGAACAGGGCGTACTGGGTTGCCGTGTAGGCGCTATTGGTCAGGCTGGAGAGGTAGGCGATAAAGACCGAGGTAGCAATGCCGCCACTCAGGTTATCCGCGCTGATCACTACCGCCAGGAGAGACAGGCTGGGCTCGGAAACCGCCAATAGGGCGAACAATAGATTGGTGCTGGCCACCAGGGCGGCGCCCAATAGCAGGGGCCGCATGATGCCGTAGCGCACCACCAGTATTCCACCCAGAGCTGCCCCCGCAATGGTCATGAAAAAACCGAAGACCTTGGTCACATCGGCAATCTCGGTCTTGCTAAAACCCAGGTCCAGGTAGAAGGGGTTGGCCATCACCCCCATGGTGATGTCGCTGAGTTTGTAGATACCGATTAATAGCAGAATGAAAAGGGCAAAGCGGCCACTGCGGTTAAAAAACTCCACGAAGGGGCTAATGACCGCATCCAGGAACCAGGCTGCAAGCCGGTTCAGCACCCCGGGGCGCCGATGATTGACACCCACCATCGACTCCACCTTCTGCTCCAACTCAGCAGTACGCCTGTCCACCGTCACCTGGGGCTCACGGATGGTCAGGGTGGTGGTGATGCCGACCAACACCAGGCCCGCCATGCTCAGATAGGCCACCATCCAAGAGTAGTACTCGGCGATGTAGAAGGCCCCCGCCCCTGCTGCCAATAATGCCACCCGATAACCGAACACATAGGTCGCCGCCATGGCCCCCTGCAGATTTCGGTCCACCGCCTCAATGCGGTAGGCATCCACGGTAATGTCCTGGGTGGCGGAGGAGAAGGCCACCACCAGGGCAAAGAGGGCGATGCGGGTGATATCCTGATGAGGATCAGTCAGGGCCATACCGATAAGCCCGACGGCAATACCGCATTGGGCCAACAACATCCAGCTGCGGCGCTTGCCCAGCCAGCGGGTCAGCAGCGGCAGGGGCAGGCGATCCACCACCGGAGCCCAAAACACCTTGATGGAGTAAGTGATGCCGACCCAGCTGAAAAAACCGATGACGCTGCGGGAGATGCCCTCATCCCGCAGCCAGCCGGAGAGGGTGGAAAAGACCAGCAGGAAGGGCAGCCCGGCGGAAAAGCCAAGAAAGATCATGCCCAGCACACGGGGCTTGGTGTAGACCGTGAGGGCCTCGCTCCAGCTTCGGAATTGGGTTTGCATCAAATCACTGCCGTCCCATTAACTCCCTCTCCCTCAGGGAGAAGAAATCCTCGGTTCAATTACGGGGAAACTTCTATGTCGGTGCGCTTTTGTACAACTATATTTATGCCAAACATACATGAACATAACGTACTAATTTATCAGATTAACAGGACAGCAATGCATCAAGATAATCGATTCGGTTCGCGGGTTTGGTCCGTTATTCTTCCGCGTGTATCATACCCGACTTCCTAAATTCTTGATGCCGGACACACCCATGCAAGACTATCAACGCGAATTTCTCGACTTCGCCCTAGAGCGCAGCGTGCTGCGCTTCGGCGAGTTCACCCTGAAATCAGGGCGCCTAAGCCCCTACTTCTTCAACGCCGGCCTGTTCAACACCGGTGCCAGCCTGGCACGGCTGGGGCGCTACTACGCCCAGGCCATCGTGGATTCCGGCATCGAATTCGATCTGCTCTATGGCCCGGCCTACAAGGGCATCCCCCTGGCCGCCGTCACCTGCGCCGCCCTGGCCGACCATCACGGCCGCGACATCCCCTACGCCTTCAACCGCAAGGAGGCCAAGGACCACGGCGAGGGGGGCAACATCGTGGGCAGCCCGCTTGAGGGCCGCATCCTGATCATCGACGACGTCATCTCCGCCGGCACCTCGGTGCGGGAGTCCATGGAGATCATCGACGCCAATGGCGCCTCACCGGCAGGTGTCATCATCGCCCTGAACCGCCAGGAGCGGGGCAAGGGCGAGACCTCCGCCATCCAGGAGGTACAGGAGAATTACGGCATTCCGGTGGCCAGCATCGTGCGCCTGGAGCATGTCATCGAGTATCTGGGCGAGAAGCCGGACTCCAGCGAGATGCTGGAGCGCATCCGTGCCTACCGTAGCCAATACGGCGCCTAGAGACCAAATACCCTGTTGATGACACCCAACTTGAATAACAATCCCGCTAGGAACCCATATACTTAAAATCAGGATCTCTCTGCAACGAGGCTTGAGGAAGCCGATAGCCTGAGACAAAGTAGGAGAATGAGCAGCCTGCAGCCGCAAAACCGGGACACCGCACTCATCATGGTGGTCGATGATGAGGCGGTGGTACGGGCGGCAATCACAAGCCACCTGCAAGAGGCCGGCTACCACATCATCGAGGCCTGTAGCGGTATTGACGCCATCACGGAGTACCGGAGCCGCATGCCGGATCTCATATTGATGGATGCCTTAATGCCAGGGATGGACGGCTTTCGGGCCTGCAAGACACTGCGCGGCCTGACCGGCAATCGCCCCCTGCCCATCATCATGCTCACCACTCTGGCTGGTGAGGAGACGGCCCAGCAGACCATTGACGCCCAGGCAACCGACTTCATCTCCAAGCCCATCAACTGGACGCACCTCATTCACCGCATCCATGACGCACTGCATACACGGGATTTCGAGCTTGAACTACAGGAAAAAAGAGATTGGCTGGCCCAGTCCCAGGAACTGGCGGGCATGGGGCATTATGTCTATGACCCGACCAACGACACATTCAACTGCTCCGGCGCCATCTTCGACATTCTGGATTTCACCTCTGGCGGGCAGGACGCTGGCCTGGAGAAATTCCTGCAACTCATCCCCCAAGAGGATACCGACCAGTTGGCAAAGGCCATCGATCACGCCATACACAAAGGTGAGCCCTACTCCCTGGATCACAAAATGGTCAGTGCGGATGGCTTTGAGCGTCTGGTCTATCACAGATGCCTCATAGCACCCAGCAATGAAAGCCATAAACACCGCATATTGGGCAGCATCATCGACATCACAGAATCAAAATTCAAGGACAGCCTGATTGCCGAACAAAAACTACGCGACCCCCTGACCAATCTGCCCAACCGTAATCAGTTGGAGACACTACTGCCCAGCTTGCTGGCAAGGCCCGATCAACAGGAAAAGCTGGCGGGTATTTTTGTGCTGGGGTTGGACCGATTCCGCAACATCATCAGCTCACTTGGCCATGAACCCGCGGACAGGCTGTTGATAGCAACAGCGGAAAGGTTGACCACCCTTACCACAGAGGGCATCACTGTCGCCCATCTGTCGGGGGATGAATTTGCCCTGATCGCCAACGACCTGACAACGGCGGATCATGCCGACGCTATCGCCAAACAAATCTCCAGCCTATTTGCCGCACCCTTCTTCATCAATGGGCAGGAGATATTTCTGGATTTCAGCATTGGTATTGCACTCTATCCCCTGTTCGATGATGCCAAGGCGGATCTATTGAAAAGCGCCACCACCGCCATGCTGCATGCGAAAAGCCTGGGCGGTAACCGGTTTGTCTTCTTCAGTCGCACCATTGGCCGCCAGGTCAGCAAACGACTGGACATAGAGACGAGCCTGCGCAGGGCCCTGGAACGGCAGGAGTTTGAGGTTTATTACCAGCCACAGGTGGCCGTCCCAAACCGACGCATTATCGGCATGGAGGCGCTGGTTCGCTGGCATCATCCGGAAAGGGGCCTGATCCTGCCCGATGACTTTATTCCCATTGCCGAGGAGACCGGCCTTATCGTCCCCATCGGCTCCTGGGTCATGGAGACCGCCGCCCGCCAAGTGGCCAGATGGCGGGATCAGGGCTTTGGCCTGTTACGGGTAGGCATCAACCTGTCAGCCAAACAGTTTCAGGACAAGGATCTGGCAAAAGAGGTGCAAGAGGTTATCCATAGCACCGGAATAACGCCTCGCTGTTTAGATATGGAGATCACGGAGTCCGCCGCCATGCATGATGTGGAGCGCACCATAAACATCCTGAAGCAGTTACGGGAGATGGGTGTGCAGAGTTCGTTGGATGACTTTGGCACCGGCTACTCATCCCTCAGTTATCTCCAGCGCATACCGCTGAGCACCCTGAAGATCGATCGCAGTTTTATCCAGGACATCAAGAGCAACGGCGAACAGGGCGAGCTTGCCAAGATCATTATTACTATGGGGCACACCCTGGGGCTCAACGTCATTGCCGAGGGTGTGGAGAGGGAGGAACAGATGCAGTTTTTGCTGAGGCACCAGTGCGGAGAGGCACAGGGCAACCTCATCAGCAAACCCCTGCCTGGGGCGGACTTCGAACGCCTACTGCATCGTTCACTTACGACACAGCAAGACACTGATTGCGATGACTTGCTGTGCTGAGCCCCATTACTCCGATCGTCACAGGGGCCAATGGGATCAGGCTGGCGTCTGTTTTTGCATCAATTGAATCGCCTTAGTGATAGGCAGCGGTGAGCTAAATATATATCCCTGAATCTCGGGGCAGAGCTTCATGGTGAGAAAGGCCAGCTGCTCTTCCGTCTCCACACCCTCCGCCAACACATTCATACTGAGGTCATGGGCCATGGAGACGATGGCTGAAACAATGGCTGAATCGTTTGCACCGCTACCTATGTCCTGAATAAAGGTCTTATCAATTTTGATGGTGTCTATTGGCAGCCGCTTAAGATAGGACAATGAAGAGTAACCCACACCAAAATCATCGATCGATATGGTCACACCCATATCACTCAGCCGACCGAGCATCTCACCCGCATGCTCGACATTGCCCATCACGACACTCTCGGTAACCTCCACCTCCAGATATTGCGGCGCCAACCCCACCTCCTCCAGCACCGAACTGACAATATCTGCCAGATCATCCTGTTCAAACTGAACAGCCGATACGTTGACCGCCACACGCACACCGGCATGGCCTTTCTCTATCCAACGCTTGGCATCCTGGCAGGCCTGCTTAAGCACCCAGTTGCCCAGGGGCACGATAAAACCATTCTCCTCACAAAAGGGGATAAAGTCTTTTGGCGGCAGCAGCTCACCATTATGGTTCCAGCGCACCAAGGCCTCCATGCCAACAATCCTGCCGCCACCGATGCTGATCTTCGGCTGATAGTGCAGTTCAAACTCGTTCTCTATGAGCCCCCGACGCAGGTTCGCCTCCAGATCAACCCGCTGCTCAACGGCTATATTCATATCGGAATGAAAATACTCAAACAGCCCTCGCCCTTTCTCTTTGGCTCGATACATGGCCATATCCGCATACTTGACCAGGGTCTCGAAGTCATCACTGTCATCCGGGCAGATGGTGATACCGATACTGCCACCGACAAAAACCTCATGCCCTTCAATGTGTACAGGTTCCTGCAGACAATCCAACATATTCTGTGCAATTCGATCCAGCGCGCCACCTGCCTGGATGCGGTTAATTATGATGGTAAACTCATCCCCCCCCATACGCGCCACCGTATCCTCCTCACGAACGCAGCTGATCAGTCGCCGAGCCACCAGCTGCAACAACTCATCACCCGCCTTATGGCCCAGGGTATCGTTTACATCCTTGAAACGATCCAGGTCGATAAACAGCAGGGCCAGTTGCTCATGGGTCCGCTTGGCAATAGATAGCTCATGGGTCAGGCGCTCCTTGAAGAGATATCGATTCGGGCAGCCGGTTAGCACATCATAATAGGCCAGCTTCTCCAGCTTCTGTTCCGCCGCTTTCACATCGCTGATATCACTAAAGATGCCGACGTAGTTGGCCGGCTCACCATCCTCACCCAAAACCGTGTTAATGGTCAGCCATTTTGGATAGATCTTGCCATTCTTGCGTTTGTCCCAGATCTCTCCTTTCCAATGGCCAGTGGCCTGAATGGATTCCCACATCGCCTGGTAAAAGGCCTTATCATGGCGGCCGGATTGCTGAATATTGGGGTTCTTACCCATGACCTCTGGCTTCTCATAACCGGTGATCTTGGAAAAGGCATGATTCACATCGACAATCTTGCTGTTTTTATCGGTGATGATGATGGCCTCACTGGTGTTATCAAACACCGTCGCCGTCAAACGCAGCCTCTCCCGGGCCTTCTGGTGATCGACAATCTCATCATTAAGCTTGCGATTTGCTATCTCAAGCTCACGGGTTCGGCCCTGTACGTGCTGCTCCAGGCTATCGTGGGCCTGGCGCAGATCCGCCTCTGCCCGTTCCCGTTTCTTGGTGTCATACAGCAGATTGTGCCGCATCAACTCAAAGGCACGGGTCAATTGCCCGATTTCATCAGGCCTAAAGGGGGGCAGCTTGGCATAAAAGTCGCCTTCCGCCATTTCCGTTGCCGCCCGCGTTAAGCCATCCAGCGGCCTGGATACCCATATGTTCTGCAAAAAGGCCGCGACGGCAACAAGCAGGCCAAACAGCGCCATCGCAATCCATTCCAGCATATCAATACGTTCGCTCGCCTTATCAAGCCCTGGCCCAACATCCGTGGTCAACACCAAGGCACCGAGGATATTCCCCTCCTGTTCAACCTTGGCCTCGATTGTTACCTTGTTCTCCGTGCTTCCCGTAAATTCTCTCGCTGCTCGCAACGGATAGATCCGCTTCCCATCCCGGGTAAAGAGTTCAATACTCCACCAGCCATCATCCCGGTTCTGGCTCAGCTGTGTATCAATGGCATAATAAAGGGCGCCCAAATCCCCTGCTGCCAGCATGCTCGCCACACCCGGAGCCAGGGACTTCAGCACCTCCGTCTCCCGTTCCGTAATATCCAGTCGCTTCTGCCCAATCATGTCAGGCCCTAAGACAAAATGGATGATTGCCGTAAAAATAACGTAGACAACAATAATAGGGAGCAACAGTTTGGTCCGCAGCCTGATCATGTCCCGCGACTACTCCTGAACATAGTAGCGTTCCAAGCCAAGCTGCTGTAATGGCTTATAGTCTTCAAGCATTGCCACGCCCAATTTGACAACAGGCACCCTCGAGAGCAACTGCCGCCCATTGGCGGAACCATCCAGATCCAACATGGCCTGCTGCACCCGGGAGCGCACCTCTTGTGGAATATTCAGATGGGCGGCGAAGGGGTGAGGGGAAACCTCTCGGGTTTTGTAGATAACACGCAGCACATTGCGTATTTCCGCGGACTGTTGATTCAGGGTCTTCTGGATGCCCCCGCCAGCCATGGTCTCATCCAACACCACATTCAGATAGACCGAGGTATGGGAACGCACATAACGGGGTTTTATCTCAATACCATGCAGTTCCTTAAGCTCTGCCCTTACCAGCAGCGATGCCCCCAAGGCATTAGGGGCAGGGAATGCAACCCGCTCACCCTTCAGATCCTCAATGCTCTTTAAGGGACTTTCTTTATGCACCACCAATATGCCATAGAGGGATTTACCCACATCCCGCACCAGTGGGCTATAGTGCTCACGCACAAGCAACATGTGATAGGGATTCATATAGGCAAAATCAAAATCCCCCGCAAGAACCCCTCGCTCGAACGCGGGGATAGAGGAAGAACCCTTGAGTTCAAAATAGAGACCCGTCTGCTCAGTCAACGCATCCAGTATGGGCCGCCATGTGGCGCGCAGGCGACGCGCATCAAACTGGGGGACAATGCCTACCGTATAGGGATTCTCCTCCGCCCCCTTAGGCGCAGCCACTGTAACAGAAATCATGCCAGGGAATAAAAATCCCCAAACAACTAAATAGGCGAGAAAAAAACGGTGCATCTTAGAAAATAGAAACAAACAGACGATTTGCCTGGAGGAGCCTCATCAAATCATAGCCAACTCTGGCAGTTAACAGGAAAACCATGGAGCTGACAACCCAGGCCTTGTTTGATTGCCTCCCAAACACCAAGATAAAAATCTTGGCTAGCCAATCATCAGCTTGCTGCCAACCAGGAAGGTAATCAGCTCAAAACCCCGTTTAATCCAGCGGTTCCCCTTAACGATGGACAGATGCGCCCCCAAATAGCCACCCAACAGGGAGCCAAGCAGCAGCGCCGGCAGCCACTGCCAGTGAATGGAGCCCAGCATGCCGAGGGTGGCAGCCCCAGCACCATTCCAGAATACCCCCACCAACACCAGGGTATGGGCAACCGCACGCTTGTAATCCAGGCCAAACCACCTCACCAGCCAGAGGGTGACGAAAAGTCCGGTACCCGAGGTTAAAGATCCGTTAAGAATGCCGATAAAAAAGAAACCAAGGCTGCCAATAAGGTAGCCAGAATAATTGCGGTGCAGCGGTTTATAGTCTTGCCCCAGGTCTTTGCGCAGAACAGAGTAGACGCATAGCCCCAGGGTCAGGCAGCCGAGCGCAATCTCGGCAAGGCGATCTGGTATGTGAAGAATGATGCTGGCACCCAGCACAACACCAGGCAAACCAGCCGCCAGGAGAAAGATGACAAACTGCCGCTCCAGGGAACCCTCACCCATATGACGAAGGGTCGCACCCACACCCAAGGCCACCGAAGCCACCTTATGGGTGGCAAGGGCTATACCGAAGGGTAGTCCCAGAAAAATCAGGGCTGGAAGCTGGACCAAGCCAGCACCGCCACCAGAAAAGGCCGAAAACAGGTTGGCCAACAAGGAAACAACGAATAGGATGAACTGTTCCATCAATCATGGGTCACAGGTTACGATGTGACGGATTATAATGGGTTAACACCATTTACTCTCGCGCTTTGAATACAATGCTCAAACTAAAACACACCCTAATCGGCGCTTGCGCCATCCTACTCACCCTCCAGTCACTTTCCGCGATGGGTGCCAAACTTTACCGCTGGGTGGATGATGAGGGTAATGTCCAGTTTTCCGACAAGGTGCCCCCGGAGCACGCCCATCGGGAACGCAGCCGACTGAACGAGCAGGGCCTTGAGGTAGAACGGGTTGATCGCGCACAAACCAAGGAAGAGGTCGCACGCGAGAAGGAGTTGGAACGGCTGCGTGCCGAGAAAGAGCGCCTGATCAAGGAACAGCAAGCAAGGGATCAGGTCCTGCTGCGCACCTTCCGCTCGGAAGATGACATCCTCATGGCCCGGGACGGCAAACTGGCATCCATCGATGTCCAGATCAAGGTCGGACAGGATGCCATCAAGCGACTGAAGCTACGCCTGGCCGACATGCAGAAAAATGCGGCCACACAGGAACGCCAAAACGGCTTCGTCGCAAAACGCCTACAACAGGATATTGAGAAAACCCGCAGTCAGATGGAAGAAAACTACGCAGCCATTCTGAATAAAGAGAGAAGCAAGCAACAAATCACAGCAAAACATGATGAGGACATCGAACGTTTTCGCATCCTGAACAAGCTGTCACCCAGAGAAGAACAAAGCGAAGCACAGGAAGAGCAACATGCCACCTTATTGGATAATGTTGTCAGCTGCTCTGATGCCTCGACATGTGACAGCGCTTGGGCACAAGCAAAAAAATACGCCCTAAAACATGCCACAACCAAGCTTGAAATGGAGAGCGACACCATCATCATGACGGCAGCACCAGCCCGCGACCATGAGTACAGCATCACCGTCTCGCGCATTCGAGACAAAGAGGGGACGGGCGCTGAGATATTCCTGGATCTGCAGTGCCGGGATACTGCCAAGGGCCGTGATCTCTGCAAGGGTGAGAAGACCGGTGCCATCCGCCAGGGTTTTCACCACGCCCTGAACAGCACAGAATAGACACGACTTCAGCCCTGAGGGAACAGGGCCTGCACCTCAGACACTAGCTAGATAGAGCAAGACACAGGATGACTGTGCACATTGCACATCGGGACAGGCTAGGCCGCACGAAATAGGGACGACTCCACCGCGCACCACTGTTCATCCCAGTGATCCAGGGGCGATATCTGAAAGCGGCTGCGTAGATATTGGTGCATACGCCCTTCCACCAGGGCGAGCATAAGATTGGCCGCCACCTCTGGCGCCACAACCAGATCACTATCCTGGTGCAGACGGCTCTCACGCAGAATCTGCCGCAGCTGGGTCTCCAGGCGAGCAAAAAACTGATCCACCCGGCCGTGCAAACGGTCTGTCTCACCGACCAGGGCATCCCCAAGCAATACCCGGGTAATACCGGGATTGCGATCCGCAAAGGCGAGCAACAGATACAACACCCGATTGCAGCGGGTTCGGCTCTCACGCTCGCCCTCCAGGATCTGATTGATACGCGAAAACACAGACTCCTCGGCAAAACTAATCAGACCCTCAAACATCTTGGCCTTGCTGGCAAAATGACGATAGAGCGCAGCCTCCGATACCCCCACGGCGCGCGCCAGACCCGCTGTGGTAATGCGTTCGCCCGGGCTCTTCTCCAGCTCCGTCGCCAACGCCTCGAGGATCATCTGTTTTCTTGGAATCTTTGCATTCATGCGGACTTAACTATCTCTTCGTGTGAGGCACTTCGTACTAAAAAAGCATCAACAGCTGTACATCAGCGCTGACGTATCAAGGTACCCATACCTTCATCGGTGAAGAGCTCCAGCATCACCGCATGCTTTACCCGGCCATCAATGATATGCGCCATGTTGACACCTAAATGTACAGCATCAAGGGCACACTGGATCTTGGGCAACATGCCACCATGGATGGTGCCATCCGCAACCAACGCTTCCACTCGTGCGCTGTCCAGGTCGGTCAGCAGCTCTCCATCGCCGCCCAATAGACCGGCGGCATTGGTCAGCAGCATTAATTTCTCTGCCTGCAACACCTCAGCCATCTTGCCTGCCACCAGGTCCGCATTGATATTGTATGAGTAGCCATCCTTGCCCACACCAATAGGGGCAATGACGGGAATAAAATCCCCCTGCACCAGCATATCCACCACCGCGGCATCAACGCTCTCCACCTCACCCACATGGCCAAGGTCAATGATTTCCGGGGCCTTCAAGGCCGGTGCATCACGGGTCAGTTTGAGTTTACGAGCACGAATCAGCCCACCATCCTTGCCGGTCAGGCCGACTGCAGAACCGCCATGATGATTAATCAGGTTAACAATCTCCTTGTTCACCAGCCCGCCAAGCACCATCTCCACCACATCCATGGTTTCACTGTCAGTCACCCGCATGCCCTGTACAAACTCACTGGTCTTGCCCAGCCGTTTCAGCAGGTCACCAATCTGTGGCCCACCACCGTGCACGACCACCGGGTTGATGCCCACCAGTTTCATCAATACCACATCCCTGGCAAAGCTGTGCTTCAGGGCACTGTCCACCATGGCATTGCCGCCATATTTTATAACAATGGTCTTGCCACAATAGCGCTGAATATAGGGCAGCGCCTCGGCGAGCACATGGGCAACATTGCGGGCCTGTTCGGCGTTCAAACTCATATCAAAAACTCAACTCCACTATCTAATCTGGATTCAGACAGAAAACCTAAAACGGCAACGACAGTTGCGGATCGACCTGGGACAACTGCTGCCGGAACAGCTCCTTGATCCGTTCCAGGGCAGACTCATCATCCGCCTCAAAACGGAATGTCACTGCAGGCTGTGTATTAGACGCACGCACCAGACCCCAGCCATCCTGGAACTCTACGCGCAGGCCATCCACCTTAATGCGTTTTACCTCATCCGGAAATTCCGGGAGTTTCTTCAACTGCGCGATCAAGGCCAAGTGGGCACCCTCTGCCATCGGCATAATCAGTTCCGGCGTACTCGGGCTGTCCGGCAGTTCAGCAAACACCTCGGCGGAACTGCGCGTATCGCCCGACAGGATTTCCAGCAAGCGGGCACAGGCATAAAGGGCATCATCGAAACCATACCAGCGCTCCTTGAAGAAGATATGGCCACTCATCTCCCCGGCCAGCAAGGCGCCTGTCTCCTTCATCTTTGACTTCATCAGGGAGTGGCCTGTTTTCCACATCAGTGGGCGGCCACCCGCAGCCACAATATGACTGGCCAGGTTTCGTGTTGACTTGACGTCATAGAGGATATCACCGCCGGGCTGTCGCGCCAGCACATCTGCCGCAAACAGCATCAGCAGACGATCCGGCCAGATGATGCTGCCATTGGAATCCACCACGCCCAGTCGATCGCCATCCCCATCAAAGGCCACGCCCAGGTCCGCATTCTGGGCCTGTACGGTATTGATCAGGGTCTCCAGATTCTCCGGCCGGCCTGGATCTGGATGGTGATTAGGGAAGTCACCGTCAACCTCACAAAAGAGTTCAACCAGTTCACAACCCAACGCCTGTAACAATGCAGGCGCCACGACACCGGCCACACCGTTGCCGCAATCGACCACCACCTTGAGGGGACGCACCAGTTGCACATCACCGGTGATGCGACCGATGTAATCCGGCAATAGGTCCTGGGCCTGTTTGCCGCCCTCTCCCTGCAGCAAGTCACCATTTTCCACTCGGTCCCGGAGCTTCTGGATCGTCTTGCCAGACCAGGCCTCACCATTAATCACAATCTTCAGACCGTTATATTCCGGCGGATTATGGCTGCCAGTGAGCATTACGCCGGAGTTACTGCCCAGGAAATGGGTGGCAAAATAAAGCACCGGTGAGGGCACCATCCCCACATCCAGCACATCCCGCCCACTGTCCTGCAGCCCCTTACAAAGGGCTTCGCTCAGCTCAGGGCTGGAAGTACGCCCGTCCCGGGCCACGATCACCGTCTGCTGGCCCTGATCATAGGCCTCACTACCGATGGCCCGTCCCATTTCATAGACCACTTCCCGTGAAAAGGCCTCACCCACCACGCCACGGATATCATAGGCCCGGAAGATGGCATCCGACAGCTGCTTGCCACCACCCACCACGGGGGCAGCCGCAGCAGGGGCGCTAGGCGCAGGCGACTCATCATCGTCATCCAGCTGGATACCTCGGGAATCAATGGTGGATGGTAACGGCTCATTCGAAGGCTTGCCGACATCCTCGGAGTCTTCGTTATCCATCACGCCCTGTTCTCCCGTCGGCGCAACGCGCTTACGGCCACGGGCGGCCTTCTGCCCAATCTGATCCAGAAACCCAAGGGTGTCACTAAATTCCGCGATGCGTGCCTTGGATGCGGGCACCGGATTGCCCTTGATGACCGCCTCAACAAACCGAATCACACTCCCCTGGTCTTTCTGCAACAATCCCTTTAACCGACGCGTCTGGAGGAAAAACACCACGCCGATCAGCACCAGGCCCACGCTGGCCACCCCAAAGAAAACCAGCAACGCCTGGAGATCCAGTTTGGCTGCTGGCTGCCAGTACGCAACCTCCCACAGGCTTCCTGAAACGAGCAGACCGCCACTCTTGGGACCACTCATGCTGCGCGCATCCGTATTGACCGCCAGTTCCAGAGGCGTGTCACCTGCCACCTGCTGCAATTCAACGCGCCCCCCATGGTATTGAGGCACGGCATCCATCAGACCCTGCAACAGGTTAGCTGGATAGGCAGCGTGGATAACGCCAACCACCTCCCCCTCGGCAGAAAGCACCGGTGCCGCCAATGCAATGTGCTGCCCCTTGGTGCCGAACTGATGAGCCTCGACAGTGGAAACCTTCTTGGTCCGCTCGGCTACACGCAATATATCCAAGGAGGCATAACTCAAGGGTGGCACGGCATCGGCATCCAGCTCATTCCAGCCCTTGGGCAACAAGCGGATACGTAACGCCTCCGATATGAAGCGCGCCAGCTCTTTTTCTTTGCTGAGCAAGGCTCCCTCATCCTCCTGTGCAAACAGATCGATCAATTGAGGATCCGTCGCCAGGCTGGACAGGGATTTGCGATAGCGACCCATCTCAGCAGAGAGTTGTGAGGCAAGCCCCTCCGCCACCTCCTGAACCTGCCCATCACCCTTCTTTGTTCCCAGCTGCCCCTGCAGTACAAAAAGCCCGCCCACACAGAGGTAGGTGATAACGGCTACAGCAATAAAATTAATGAGAGAAAATGTCCCAAGACTGACTCCGCTGCGTGGACTCTTCTTTTTATCCGGCGCCGCTGCTTTTTTCTTTT
>Ga0316190_10000316_pt1 | contig 32949 bp, 32 predicted proteins | sample Eddworburrow2_MG_FD_204929 | JGI IMG/M metagenome (GOLD analysis project Ga0316190, IMG submission 204929) | Coastal sediment microbial communities from Maine, United States - Eddy worm burrow 2 | ecosystem: Environmental > Aquatic > Marine > Coastal > Sediment | place: USA: Maine | collected... | reverse complement strand
CCGACATTGATGCCGAAGAGTCCGGTCAAGAGACCTGCCGGAAGAAGAAGCGTGGCGACTACTGTGAGCAGGTACATCGTTCGGTTCATCTGATCGTTAACCCGACTATTCAGCTCGTCTTGTGCAATTGCGGCGCGCTCGCGGATGGAATCAAGATCCTCAACAAAGCGCAGCGCACGATCTGCAGTTTCGCGTAGGTAGGCTCGGTCGAGATCGAGTAGCCAATCAACCGTTTCGACCTGGAGCCTGGACATAGCGTCCCTCTGCGGCGCGAGGTAGCGGCGCAAGGCGATCGCCTCTTGACGAATTTTATGCAACCGCTGACGCAAAGGCTTGTCAGTCGAAGCAAGAAGTTCTGTCTGAACCTCGTCCACGGCATCGTCCAGTTCGCTGATGACTGGTACTATTGGTTTCAAGAGTTGCTCGGCAACCTCGGACAGAAAGTCGCTCGCGTTGCGCGGACCTGTGCCGCTCAGCAGGAGGTCGCGAATGGCAGATCCCGCCATCAGTCGTCGGCGACGCAAGGTGATAATGCGGCTTGCATCAATCCACATGTGAAGTCCGACCATGTCATTAGGGGCATCGCCGGGGTTGAAGTTGATGCCGCGCAGCACGACCAGCAGACCGTCACCGATGCGCTGCACTCGCGGCCGTGTTGCCGTACGCAGTAACAGCGTTTCCGTGGTCGCTTTGTCGATGCCGGTCTCATTTGAGACCCACGACCGGGCTTCGTCGCCAGTACGGTCGAGATGGACCCATAAGACCCCATTGGATGGGGACCAGTTTCGGATTCCTTGCCAGTTGAGCTCTCGACCGCCGCCATGTCCGTCCAGAACGAAGGCGAACAGTAAGCCGTTACTATGGTCCATCAGCAAAGCTCCTCATTCGTAAAGCTTACAACCGCATTGCATAGCCCCCAATGGTCAGGGCACGTCGCAAAGTGGACGGAAAATCCAAGAGAGCGTTGGTTAGGCGGAAATCCCTAATGCAACGCCTTATATACGCAAGTTTTGGTCTGGAGCAAAAAAAATTGCTATAGACAAATTTATATTTTAATTTTAGGAAGAAAAAAATGACCTACGAGCTCGATTTCAACCTGGTCGCCGCCAAGCTGGTGGCACTCTATGGCGAGGCATTCGGTGGGAAGAGTAGTGGCCGCTACCGAATTTCATGCCGCCTGTTGCGGCAGCTCTTTGGTTGCCGCCGCCTCTACGAGGACGACGTGCGGATGTTGACGCGGACGCTGGCCCAGCAAGGCTATGTCCTTGTGGACATGGACAATTTTTTCGTGGTGATGGCCGCCAATACGTTCGTCAACTACCGGCGCGCCAATGAGGATAGCCTGTCATGAAGCAGGGCAGCCCTTTTTCGATAGGTGTCGACGGCCGTCAGATCGGCTGGCGTGAGCATGTCGCCCTCCCGGATCTAGGGATCGAGTCCATGCGCGCAAAGATTGACACTGGCGCACGAACGTCGGCCCTGAATACCACAGAGCTTGAGTCGTTTGAGCGTGACGGGCAAGAATGGGTTCGCTTTGCGCTACCCGCGGCTGGTCAAAAAGCGATGCAGCGCTGCGAAGCACGACTTGCGGATACTCGTGATATCAAAAACACGGGGGGCATTTCGGAGCCTCGCCCCATTATCGAGACGACAATCGTCCTGGGTAAGCGGAGCTGGGTGATCGAGATTTCTCTCGCCGATCGAGAAAACATGCAGTTTAACATGATTGTTGGGAGAACTGCTCTTCGTGCTCAGCGATTAGTCGTCAACCCAGGCAAGTCGTTTCTCGCTGGTCAGCCCATTCGGTCCACGTCGATTGAGTCAAACGAGACTTGAGAGTCTGCTGTCTCCACGTTTAGCGCTGTCTGAATTCCAAAAGCAGGGATGCTCACAATGAAGATCGCTATGCTAGCACGCAATCCGCAACTTTACTCGCACAAGCGCCTTCAAGAGGCAGCCGCGGAGCGCGGCCACGAGTTAGATATAATCAATACGTTGCGTTGCTACATGAACATCGCGTCTCGCCGGCCAGAGATTTACTACAACGGTGAGAAGTTGCCCCTATATGATGCCGTTATCCCGCGCATCGGTGCGTCCGTGACCTTCTACGGCTTAGCAGTATTGCGTCAGTTCGAAATGATGGGCGTTTTCCCGCTCAATGAATCAGTCGCTATCGGCCGTTCTCGCGACAAGTTGCGCTCCATGCAGATACTCGCCCGCGATGGCATCGGCCTGCCGGTAACGACTTTTGCCCACGATCCCTCGCAGACGGAGGAAGTCGTGAGGCTGGCTGGCGGCGCGCCCCTGGTGGTCAAGCTGCTCGAGGGCACGCAAGGCATTGGTGTGGTTCTCGCCGACACGGACCGGTCCGCCAAGTCGGTGATCGAAGCTTTTCGCGGCGCCAAGGTAAACATTCTAGTGCAGGAGTTCATCAAGGAGGCTGGCGGAAGCGATATCCGCGTTCTGGTGGTCGGAGGGAAGGTGGTGGCAGCGATGAAGCGTCAGGGGGCCGAGGGCGAATTCCGCTCCAACCTGCATCGCGGCGGAAGTGCGCAAACGATCAAGATTTCGCCGGAGGAACGTTCGACAGCGGTGCGCGCGGCAAGATCTCTGGGGCTCAATGTTTGTGGCGTAGACATGCTCCGCGCAAACCATGGCGCCGTGGTGATGGAGGTCAACTCCTCCCCGGGCCTGGAGGGTGTGGAGAGGGCCACCGGCATCGACATCGCCGGCAGGATTATCGAGTTTATTGAGAAGGAGGCGAAGCCCGGCAAGACGGGGACGCGCGGCAAGGGGTGACGGCAGCACGGAAAGCATTCGAGATAGGCGGCCGCAGCATCCCGCCAAGCTCGCGCCAGACTGTTAATTTGCCTGTCAGCGTTCTGTCCGACCACACGCCAGTCACGATGTCGGTGCACGTTGTCCACGGACGGGGGCCGGGACCCACATTGTTTGTTAGCGCCGCGATCCACGGCGACGAAGTGATGGGCGTAGAGGTTGTCCGCAGGCTTTTGCGTATGCCCAGCCTCGACACTCTAAACGGAACACTGCTGGCAGTTCCGATCGTCAACAGTTACGGCTTCCTCAACCATTCTCGCTACCTGCCGGATCGCCGTGACCTCAACCACACGTTCCCCGGCAGCGCCGTCGGATCTCTCGCCGCCCGGCTCGCTCACCAGTTCATGACCGAGGTCGTTATGCGGTCGGACGTCGGCATCGACTTGCATACAGCGGCTATCCACCGCACCAACCTGCCGCAGATCCGTGTTTCGCCACGGAAGCCGGAGACGATGTTGCTTGCTGAAGCATTCGGCGCGCCCATCGTCATGACGTCCAAGATTCGCGAGGGCTCGTTGAGGCAGGCGGCCCAGCGCCACGACGTGGACATCTTGCTCTTTGAAGCTGGGGAAGCCCTGAGGTTTGACGAGCTCGCTGTGCGAACCGGGGTTATGGGTGTTTTGCGCGTGATGCGTCATCTCGGCATGGTCAAGGCCAAGGGCATCACTAAACCGCGTGTCGCGCCGATGCGGTCATCCTCTAGCTATTGGCTACGCGCGCCAGCTGGAGGCCTGTTGCGCACGCTTAAGACGACGGGGGCCCAGGTGGAGAGCGGCGACGTCCTCGGTTTGGTCTCCGACCCCTTCGGAGATGTAGAGACTGAAATTATAGCCGATGAGCCAGGCCTGATAGTCGGCCGCACGAACCTCCCCGTTGTCAATGAAGGGGACGGACTCTTTCATGTTGCCAGGATTCGCTCGCGCGACGACCCGACATCAACAATTGATCTTCTTGCAGATCAGTTGGAAGAGGATCCATTATTCGACGAGGACGAGATCATTTGAGGCCGGAAGGTACGGGATGGGCATTGTCAGAGTAAATTGGCTTGAGCCTCTTTGCGAGTATCCTTAGCCTCCGGCGATGCGCAATCCCTTCCGCTATTTCAATAGCTCGACTGAGTTGATCCGCCTCACGGTGATGATGTATCTCCGCTATCCACCGTCGCTGCGGCAGGTGGAAGATTTGCTGTGTGAGCCGAAAACCTGATCCGCTTTCCAGCGGATGGAATTTTCGGAAAGGACAGCACCTGCGGCGAGCTCTTTCCGCCTATGCGGCGTATTACTATCAGGCGCGCACGCACCTGGCATTACACAAAGATGCGCCCTCGCAATGATCCGTCCAACGATCTGGCGCCATTGTCGGCATTCCGATCCTGGCTGGACTGCACCATCAATACGTCCGGATGTGATTTTCGGAAAGGGCACAGCGGGTCTCACTCAGACGCTGACACCAAAAAGCGAGCCCACGCCCGCCGTGACGGCCATTGCGAACAATCCCCACATCACCACACGCAGGGTAGCGCGCAAAACCGGGGCAGCGCCCGCCGTTGCCCCCAACGCGCCAAGAGCGGCCAAAGTGATAACAGTGACAACAAGGACAACCGGAATAATCGAATCTGCAGGTGCCGCAAACGCGGCCAACAGGGGGACCGCCGCGGCAATGCTAAACGTCACGCCCGAAGTAAACGCCGCCTGAAGCGGGTTGGCCGCGTGTACCTCTGACAGCCCAAGCTCGTCCCGAACATGGGTACCAAGCGCATCGTTCTCGGTGAGCTCTTTCGCAACCACAAGGGCAGTCTCTTCACTAAGCCCTTTCTCTTGATAGATGGCGGCGAGTTCGGCGAGTTCCGCGTCTGGAAGCTCCTGCAACGCTTGGGCTTCCCGTGCGATGTCGGCCCGTTCCGTGTCGGATTGCGAAGAGACGGATACATATTCGCCTGCAGCCATCGACATTGCACCCGCCGAGAGTCCGGCAATGCCCGCAATTATGGCCGTGCTTGGGTTCGGATCGGCCGCAGCTACCCCTACTATCAAGGACGAGATGGAAACGACCCCATCATTCGCCCCAAGAACTGCAGCGCGCAACCAGCCGCTGCGTGTGATGTAGTGGGGGTCTCCCGGATGAGCTGACGCTTGGGGCATTTTATTACCCTTTCGAATTTGAAACTGGGCCTACGTGTTTAAACAAACGACGAGAAGGGTGGCTTTTTCGCAGTCGCAGCCGAATTGAGTGCGCCAATAAATGCGTGCGGCTGTCCGATTAGTGGGTCCTGATCCTAGATCGTGCGCAAAGTCTCCTCCCGGCACTCAGCGCGCATCGGTCCGCGGGGAGGGGATGTCTCCTATCGGCATTGTCAGACAAACCTGACCGATCGTGATCGGCCAGCTCATGAATAGTTAGTCTGACAACGCCCCTCCCGCGCCTTGTGTTCGCGGCTGAAGCGCGGTCTCCTCTGTGAGTCAGAGGCCACACATTCCGTCATGAGGGCATGAACCGCAAGTACGAGCAGACTTGGCGCGAGGCCGCGCAGTCTCACATCATCCCGCCGCGGGAGTGGTGGGGGATTGCGAAGGATGTGGTGATGTGCGTCGGGCGCGACCACCTGTCCGTCGTGGCCGCCGGCTGCGCCTATTATGCGCTGTTCGGGATCTTTCCGGCACTGACCGCCTCGATCTCGCTCTATGGCCTTACAGCGGACGCCGCCACCGTGGAGCGGCAGTTCGGTGTTCTGAAGACGGTGCTTCCTCCGCAAGCCTACACGATTGTCATCGATCAGATCCGCAGGATCGCGGAAACATCGGGCCAGGCCCTTGGCTGGAGCTTCGGCGCTAGCCTTTTGATCGCGCTGTGGAGCGCCAATCTCGGCACGCAGGCGATGTTCTCCGCGCTCAATATCGCATATGGCGAGCCAGAACGGCGCAGCATCTTGCATTTCTACTTGAGCGCCATCGGCTACACCTTCATCGCAATTCTCGGCGGGGTAGTGATGCTATTCGCCATCGTCTACGTGCCGAATCTGTTCGACGACACCGGCCACACCGAGGCGTTTGAGACGCTGGTGGTTTACTTGCGCTGGCCGGTCTTCTTCTTGGTGACGCTATTCCTGCTGGCTTTGGTCTACCGCTTCGGGCCGAGCCGGAAGGATCCGAAATGGCGATGGATCACGCCGGGGTCGGTGTTCGCCACCACGGTCTGGCTGCTCGCCTCGTTGGGGTTCTCGTATTACGTCTCGAACTTCGCCAATTACGACAGGATGTACGGATCGCTCGGCGCCGTGATCATTCTGCTCTTCTGGCTGTACATCTCGTTCTACATCGTTCTGCTGGGCGCCGAGATCAACGCCGCTATCGAACGGTGGAAAGATGGAGAACCCAACGCGGCGTAAGTCACTATGCCTGCCAGTATCGCGATCACAGCTGCTTGTGGGTTATCGCGCGCCCAAAAAGCGGCCAGGACGCCGATGAAGACGGCGAGGCCAATCGTGGGCATTGTCAGAGTAAATTGGCTTGAGCCTCCTTGCGAGGTTCCTTTAGCCTCCGGCGATGCGTAATCCCTTACGTTATTTCAACAGCTCGCCCGAGGTGATCCGCCTCGTGGTGATGATGTATGTCCGTTATCCGCTGTCGCTTCGACAGGCCGAGGATATTCTGTTTGAGCGGGGCATCGACATCTGCCACGAGACGGTTCGGTACTGGTGGAACCGGTTCGGCCCGATGTTCGCCAACGAGATCAGAAAACGTCGTATTCAGACTCGATAATACTCGCACTGGCGTTGGCACCTGGACGAGGTCTTCGTCAAGATCAATGGAGAGACACATTACCTCTGGCGAGCGGTCGATCACGAAGGCGAAGTGCTTGAGGTCTTTGTGACGAAGCGCCGGGATCGCAGGGCTGCGCTGAGATTCCTGAAGCGTGCGATGAAGCGTTACGGCCGACCGCGATCAATTGTAACCGACCGGCTTCGCTCGTACCGATCAGCGATGAAAGTCATCGGCAATGCTGACGATCAGGAGTGTGGTCGTTGGCTCAACAATCGGGCTGAGAATTCACACCAACCATTCCGACGACGAGAAAGAGCGATGCAGAGGTTCAGGGCCGCAAGGACCCTACAGAAATTCGCCGCTGCCCACGCATCAATCCACAACCACTTCAACCACGACCGCCCCATCAACCCCCGCGACATCTTCAAACAGAACCGTTCTGCCGCCCTAGCCGAGTGGCGTCAGCTGGCGGCCTGAACGCCTCAGACCAGCACCCTTCGCGGTCCCGCTCAGGTTTGTCTGACAATGCCCCATTAACCGTTCGTTGTTTTTCGGTGGTCCGGGGCAGCAACCGGAAGTTGGCCGTGGCGCTCCGGGACGGTTCCGAGTTAGTCTGATTGACGTGCTTCGATTGGGGGCCCACGCATGTCCACGTCGCTTGTCGTCCTTATCATTCTCGTCGCCGCGGCATTTTACGCCATTTTTCTCTACAATGGCCTTATTGCACTTCGGCAGCGCGCCAATCAGGCCTTCGCCGACATCGACGTCCAACTCAAGCAGCGCCACGATCTCATTCCGAATCTGGTCGAAACCGTGAAGGGTTACGCTTCGCACGAGCGCGGCACGCTGGAGGCTGTTGTCCAGGCGCGCAATGCCGCGATCGCCGCAACGGACCCCGAGCAGGTCGCGGCAGCGGAAAATGTTCTGACCGGCGCACTGCGCCAGTTGTTCGCGCTCGCGGAAGCGTATCCGGATCTGAAGGCCAATGCGAACTTCCAGCAGTTACAGGCTGAGCTGTCCGACATCGAGAACAAAATCGCCGCCGCGCGTCGCTTCTTCAACAATGCCGTACAGGAGTACAATACCGGGATAGAGCAATTTCCGGCGTCGCTTTTCGCCGGTACGCTCGGATTCCATCACCGCAAATTCTTCGATCTCGGCGAAACTCGTCCGCAACTCGAACAGGCTCCGAGCGTGAAGTTCTGATGGACGACGCGCGGGCACCAGACCCCGCAACCATGGGGGTTTGCGCCGGACGCCGCGCGATGGAATGAGCCGGACATGCCTGCCTATGGTCTCTACTCGCATATTCGCGCCAATCGAATTCGCTCGATCGTCTTGATCGTCGGGCTGTTATTGCTCGTCTATCTCATGAGCTTTGCGGGCGGATTGATCGCGGCGGCCTTGGCCGTCGGCGATGCGCCGCTCGACGATCTGATCGACATCGCGGGCGGGTACTTTTGGTCGTCGCTGCCCGTGGTGACGATCGTGATGTTGATTTGGCTCTGGATCGCGTGGCATTTCCACCAGCGCATGATCGATGCGTTGGTGAGTGGTCACGACGTGACCCGCCGAGAGGAGCCGGGTCTCTATAACCTCCTCGAGAATCTGTGCATTGCTCGCGGCATCCCGATGTCGAAGCTGAAGATCGCCGAAGACCCTTCACTCAATGCTTTCGCAACCGGGCTGAACCAAAAGCAATATGCGATCACCGTGACGCGCGGGCTTATACAGCATCTCGATGAGCCAGAGCTCGAGGCCGTGCTGGGTCACGAGCTTACCCATATTCGCAATGGCGACGTCCGCATGCTGGTCATCGCCGTGGTGATCGCTGGCGTCGTTTCGTTCTTCGGCGAGCTCGTGTTCCGCGGCCTGTTACGCACGAACGTTCGCGTTCCTACGGGTCCCTCCGAAGACAGAAGGGGCGGCGGCGCCATCGCGATCATGATAGCCCTTGCGATAGTCGCGATCGCCTGGATCCTCTCCATCGTCATTCGCCTGTCGCTGTCTCGCACGCGCGAGTATCTGGCCGATGCCGGAGCCGTCGAGCTGACGAAAAATCCCGATGCAATGATCATGGCGCTGCGCAAGATTGAAGGTCGAGGCGAGTTGGAAACCGCCACGGCGTCGGTTATGGAAATGTGCGTCGACAACCCCCATTCCGGCTTCGTCGATATCTTTTCGACACACCCCACGATCGAGAAGCGGGTCGCAGCAATCGTGCAGACAGCCGGCGGTCGCGATCCGGGACCGATTCCTTCGCTCCTACCGGACAAGCATTTGGGTGAGTTGTTTCCAGACGCGCCCAAACCGACCGACGAGCCGCCGCCCTGGGGAGAGATCGGGCCTTGGGATCGCCAGCCGGCGCGCGGGCTCAATCCGCTTCCGCCCTGGCAATGGGGTCCCAGTGGTCCGCGAAGCTGGTGGGAGAGATGGCGCCGCGGCTAGGGCAGGATCGCTATAGGCGGAGGGCATTGTCAGACAATGCCCTTTGGCGCAATTTCCGCCATTCCGATCCTGGCTGGACTGCACCACCAATACGTCCGGATATGATTTTCGGAAAGGACAGGTCCAGCGGTCCGGCGCCATTGTCGAGATTCCCGTCTTGTCCGGACTACATCATCAATATGTGCGGATGTGATTTTCGGAAAGGACAGCCCAAACCGTGCTAGCGCCTTTCGGTCAGGCCCGTTTCAAAGGTTGCCTATTTCTGGTCGGTAGAGAGCACGTAATCGCCAGACCTAAAACACGGGCCTGAGACTTCCCACATCAGGCACGTAACCCTGCGGAAAGCCCACGCATAGCTTCCTCCCCTAGCGTCGCGTAAACACACCAATCAGAAATCCCAAACCCAGCGCGATAACGACAACAGCGAGCGGATTCCGTTGAACCGCTTCCTCGGCATCACTGAGGACTTCTGTTGCTTTTGAGCGGGCACGAGGCATCTGCTCTTTAGCAATGCGCTCGACGGTCGAGGACAAATCTTGAATCCCCGAGCGGAGCGATTCAATCTGCTCTACAAGGTTTGATTCCATTGAGCGGTACCAGTCGTCGATTTCCTTTCGAGCTCGTTCTTTGGCATATCCATACCGCTCTTGGATCATGCCTTCGAGCTGATCACGCCGGCCCGCGATGGCAGTCAGGTCGTCGTCAGTGAGCTTACCCCACCGCTCCTTGACCCTGCCCTTCGTCTGTTTCCAGTTTCCTTCAAGACGCGTCCAATCCATGGAGCCCTCCTTGAGGCCCGACTTTAACAAGGCACATCCGAATAAAAGCGTTTCTCCAGCCGGCAGCTTTGACTTGGCTCAACGATTTAGTGCGGCTGGCGTAGCAGGTGGGACGAAACTTATCTTCCCGGAAAGAGGGGTTGGAAGGGCATTGTCAGACCAGCACCCTTCGCAGCCCCGCCTAGGTTTGTCTGACAATGCCCTCTGGCGACATTGCCACCATTCCGATCCTGACTGGACTGCACCACCAATACGTCCGGATATGATTTTCGGAAAGGACAGGTGACTTTTCACGAGCGAATCCTGGAATGGCAGGCGGATCACCTCGGGCGAGCTGTTGAAATAACGGAAGGGATTGCGCATCGCCGGAGGCTAAGGATCCTCGCCAGGAGGCTCAGGCCAGTTTACTCTGACAATGCCGTTCAGTCACTTTGACCAGCAAGCAATGTGATGCTTTTGAAGAGCTCGTCCTTGTCACGGGCCATTGCCGTCGCCATTGCGACTAGTGAGCCTCAGGTCCGCTTTTGGCACTTGGCGGAAGTGCCGAAGCCCCAGCCTCACGTCAGCTTTTTGACGAAACGGACATTCAGCGGCACGCAGCCGCCTACTCCCTGGCGCAAGTTGCGGTATCCACGCGCTTCGCCGATAATCTTTTTCAGTGTCCGTAAGGGCCACCTGCCTGGCACAGATGCGATTGGCAAAGCCTGCCTATGGTAAGCAACAAACCCCAAGCCATCCAAGCGGCGATCTTCGACATGGATGGAGTTGTCACACAGACCATGCACGTCCACTATACCGCTTGGCAGCAGGTCCTCGACAATTTCCTCCGCGCTTACGCACCATCGCACGACCAGCTCTTCCTGCCATTTACCCTTGAGGACTATTTTAGTTACGTAGATGGCGTCCCACGCCTGGAAGGCATCCGGCGCTTCCTCGCCTCTCGCGATATTACGGTGTCTGAGGGCGAACCCGATAGCTTCGACGGGGATACCGTACACGGTCTTGGTAACCTCAAGAACCAACGCTTTCAGGCTTGGCTCGATGTGAACTCGGTGCCCACCTATGCCGACGCGCTCGAATTGATCCGCGTTCTTAAGCAACGTGGGATCAAGATCGGCATATTCTCGGCTAGCCGGAATTCCGAACGCGTACTGACCAGTGCCGGCGTCACAGGTTTGTTCGACGTAAAAGTGGATGGACTCGATGCTGATAGACTCGCGCTCCCACCAAAACCTCACCCTGCGATGCTTATCGAGACCCTTACACGGCTCGGCACAAAGCCGGCCAGGGCCATCGTGATTGAGGATTCAGTATCTGGCGTCAGGGCAGGCTCTGCTGCTGCCTTCAGGCATGTCGTCGGTGTTGATCGAGAGCCGACAGGCGATGACGACCACGGTTGCGCTCTGCGAAAAGCAGGGGCTGATCTCGTTACACGAGACCTGACAGAAGTGCTCGCACTCTGCAATCTCGTTGCCAGCGAGGCTCGAACATGAATGACGGTTGGATTCTAAACTACGAAGGCTATGACGCAATTAATGAGGGTCACCGTGAGGTGCTTTGCGCTTTGGGTAACGGATATATCGTATCGCGCGCGGCGGCGCCGAACGCAAACGCGGACGCCCATCACTATCCCGGTACCTACTTATCCGGCGGGTACAACCGCCTCACAACGCATCTGGCAGGCCATCAGATTGAGAACGAAGATCTCGTAAATCTGCCGAACTGGTTGCCGCTGGCCATGCAGATCGGCGGAAGCAAAGGTTTCGACCCTGATCGCGTGGAGTTTCTCGACTATCGCCAGGCGCTCAACCTGCAAGACGGCGTGCTCTTGCGCACGTTGCGCTTTCGTAACGGTGCCGGCCAGGTCACCCGGTGGGACGAGAAGCGGATTGTCTCAATGGATAACCAGCACCTCGCTGCTCTCGCCGTGACGGTAACGCCCGAGAACTGGTCGGGATTGGTGACATTACGCTTAGGCCTTGATGGCGGCGTGACTAACGCAGGTGTGCCCCGCTACCGCGATCTCAATGGCCGGCACCTGGAGACTATCTATTGCGGCGCTGGTGATGGAACTATTCTCACACTCCGTAGCCGCATGATCCAGTCGCGTCGCGAGATCGCTCTCGCTGCGCGGAATCGTGTCGAGATAGAAGGCGAGCCTGTTACGCCGACGCGGACCGAAGAGGGGACTGACCAGGTAAGTGTCCTGTACAACTGCGAGGTCCGCGAAGGGGTCTCGATCCACATCGAAAAGACAGCAGCCTATTTCAACACGAAGGACTACGCCATCACCGAGCCAATGCTTGAGGCCGTGAAGCTTGTCCGCCAAGCTGGTCCATTCTCGGAACTCTTGCGGGCGCAAGCAAGCGCTTGGCATCGACTCTGGGAACAATGCGACATCCGCGTCAAAACCAAAAACGATGCTGCGCAGTTCGAGCTCAGGCTTCACATCTTTCATATGTTGCAGACGTCGTTACACTCCGTCGGCATGGATGCCGGCTTGCCGCCGCGCGGCTGGCACGGAGAGGCTTATCGCGGTCACATCATGTGGGACGAGCTCTTCATCTTTCCATATTTTAACCTGCGTATGCCGATGGTCACTCGCGCGCTGCTCCATTACCGCTATCGCCGGCTTGGTGAGGCACGCCGCGCAGCGCGCGAGGCGGGCTTGAAGGGTGCGATGTTTCCATGGCAAAGCGGCTCCAACGGCCGCGAGGAAAGCCAGCGAATCCACCTCAATCCCAAGTCCGAGCGTTGGATCGCCGACAATTCATGGCGGCAGCGGCATATCGGCGCCGCTATTTGTTATAATATCTGGCAGTACTTCCAGGCTACCGAAGATACCGATTTCCTCATCGATTACGGTGCCGAGTTGTACTGTGAGATTGCTCGCTTTTGGTCGAGTCTCGCCAAACGAAGGGACGACGGGCGTTATGATATCAACGGCGTGATGGGCCCTGACGAGTTTCACACTGCCTACCCCGGTGTCGATCCTTCAACGGAAGGCGGGATCAATAATAATGCCTACACCAATATCATGGTGTCCTGGCTCTTGGCCCACGCGTTCGACATACTCGACTTGATTCCGAGCGACCAACGGCGGCGTCTTTACGACCGACTTAACCTCAAGAACGAAGAGTTTGATCGTTGGCACGACATTAGCTGCAACCTCGTGATTGCATTTCATGGCGACGGCATTATCAGCCAGTTTGAGGGCTACGGTGACCTCAAAGAGTTTGACTGGGAAGGTTACCGCGAGAGATATGGCGATCTGCGGCGGCTCGATCGCATCCTCGAAAACGAGTGCGACGATCCCAACCGCTATAAGATCTCCAAGCAAGCTGACGTCTTGATGATCTTCTATCTGTTCAGCCGCGAGGAGATCGAGGAGACCTTCCACCGCCTCAGCTACTTCTTCTCGCCGGATCTCATCTTTAAGAACATCGACTACTACAATCAACGCACCTCTCACGGCTCAAGCCTGAGCTGGGTAGCGCATGCTTGGGTGCTGGCACGGGCCGAACGCCAAAGGTCGTGGCAGCTTGCTCTAACGGCGCTTTCCACCGACTTCTCTGATCTTCAGAACAGCACCACGCGCGAAGGCATTCATCTCGGCGCCATGGCCGGAACGGTCGACCTAATCCAACGTTGCTACTCGGGCATCGAGATGCGTGGAGGCATGCTCATGTTTAACCCCCGCCTGCCCGACGATGTTTTCCAGATGAACGCGACGCTGCGCTATCGCCGTCACACTCTAGATGTGGAAGTCAATCGGGATTGCTTAACCGTATCGAGCCGAATTATGACTGCCCAACCTATTTCTATCGCGTACCGCGAGCACAGCCGCCAGCTCAGTCCTGGGCAGTCATTCACGTTTAAGCTGGTGCAGGAGTACAAACCCGACCGTCCAGCCCGTGAGCGTGCCCAGGAACAGGCACGCAGCAAGCGTATCGGCCGAAAGGAGCACGATGCTGTATGAGCCTTGCCGCCACCCTCATTTTACCATGCTCCGCCATACAGCGCGACGAGGATCGAAGTTTCCTTATCATCACCACTCATCCTTGTGACCATACGTCAATATGTCAGCGTAGTGGACGCGCATAAATGCCGATGGGTCGGAAAGGTGCGCAGCTGCGAACCTTCCTTTGAAATCGCCGACAGAATCGAACCCGCTGTTCTCCATCCACTGACGCAGGCCGCTGACCAGCGTCTCAAGGTGATCGGGGCCTTCTTTCAGCAACGCTGACGTCGTCATGACGGCATCAGCCCCGACCATGAGGTATTTTACCACTTCTTTGTAAGTCCACACACCGGAGGTTGCCGCGAGTGAAGTGTCTAGCTTCCCTGATAAGAGCGATATCCACATCAGTGGTAGCCGAATGTCATAGGGCGTACTTAGTTGGAAATCAGGCTTGACACGCATCGAAGCCAAATCGATGTCTCCTTCGTAGAACCGGTTGAACAAGATCAGGCCATCGGCCCCGGCCGCCACCAACTGCTTCGCCATGTTTCCTGGCGAACTGAAATACGGACTGAGTTTGACAGCGACCGGCAATTGCACTGCTGCTTTCACAGCTCGGAGAATGGCGACACAACTCTGCTCAAGCGCCTGACCAGGCTCGTTGGGATCGGCGGGGACTCGATAGATGTCGAGTTCAATTGCGCTTGCCCCTGCATCTTCTAGCCGTTTCGCAAATTCAACCCACCCGGACGGCGTCTCTCCGTTTAGGCTGGCAATGATCGGGACGTCATCTTGTTTTGACGCTTGGCGCAACGCCTCGAGATGCTCCTCCAGTACGCCGCTGTCTGCGGCCACTTGCTCTTCAAAAACGGACGCCATGACGACAGCGGCAGCACCCGCGTCGAGGAGACTATCTATGCCGTCAATGTCGGCGCTCAGCGGCGATGCCGAGGCAACAATGGGATGCTTCAATTCGAGCCCTAAATAGCGTGTGTTCAGGTTCATGAACGTTCTCTAACTTAACCTTGGGGCATTGTTAGATTAAACTGCCTTGAGCCTCCTGGCGAGGATCCGTAGCCTCCGGCGATGCCCAATCCCTTCTGTTATTTCAACAACTCGCCTGAGGTGATCCGCCTCACGGTGCTGATGTATCTCCGCTATAGGCATTGTCAGAGCAAATCGGCTTGAGCCTCCTGGCGAGGCTTCTTAGCCTCCGGCGATGCGCGATCCCTTCTGTTATTTCAACAGCTCGCCCAAGGTGATCCGCCTCACGCTGATGATGTATCTCCGCTATCCGCTATCGCTGCGGCAAGTCGAAGACCTGCTCATTGAGCGGGGCATCGACATTTGTCACGAGACGGTGCGGTTCTGGTGGAACCGTTTTGGTCTGATGTTTGCGGCGGAGATTAGAAAGCATCGAATTCAGACTCGATCGTATTCGCAATGGCGTTGGCTCCTGGACGAGGTGTTCGTCAGGATCAATGGAGAGACGCATTATCTCTGGCGTGCCGTTGATCACGAGGGCGAAGTGCTGGAGGTCTTTACGACGAAGCGCCGAGACCGCAAGGCTGCACTGAAGTTTCTCAAGAGGATCATGAAACGTTGCGGCCGACCGCGATCAATTGTAACCGACCGGCTTCGGGCGTACCGATCGGCGATGAAAGTCATCGACAATGCTGCCGATCAGGAGTGCGGTCGGTGGCTCAACAATCGGGCTGAGAATTCACACCAGCCGTTCCGACGGCGAGAACGAGCAATGGCGAAGTTCAGGGACATGAAAACCCTTCAGAAGTTTGCCGCTGCCTATGCCTCGATCCATAACCACTTCAAGCTCGGCCGTCACCTCAACCCCCGCGACATCTTCAAACAGAACCGCGCTGCCGCACTCGCGGAATGGCGTCAGCTTGCAGCCTGAACGCTTCAGATCAGCACCCTTCGCAGGCCCGGTTATATTTGTCTGACAATGCCCTGGCAATGCCAACCCGGCTTCTCTCTACACAAACGGGCCGCCCAAGTTCACGTTCCCGGACGCGCATTCGGGAAAAAAAGCTGCTTTCCGTCGATCTTATAGCTCGCTATGGCCTTTTGCCCTTCGCTGCTGGTCAACCAGTCGACGAACGCTTGCCCCTTCTCGGCCCTCACACGCGAGTGCTTCTCCGGATTGACGAGTATCACGCCATATTGGTTGAACAGCTTGGGGTCGCGCTCGACCAGGACCTCGAAATCAGCCTTGTTGGCGAAGCTCAACCATGTGCCGCGGTCGGTGAGCGTGTAGGCATGCTTGCCGACCGCCGTGTTCAAGGTGGCGCCCATGCCGGAGCCCGTTTCTAGATACCAATCACCGCTTGCACGCGTTGGATCGACGCCGGTCTTCTTCCATAGTCTCAGCTCTGCTTTATGGGTGCCGGAATTGTCGCCGCGTGAGGCGGACGGCGCCTCGGCTTTGGCAATCTTCTCCAGCGCTTGAACCGCGTCCTTCAGCCCCGCGATACCGGCCGGGTCGGCGGCCGGGCCCACAATGACAAAGTCGTTATACATGACGTCGTGCCTCTTCACTCCCCAGCCTTCTGTGACGAATTTCTCTTCGTCGGGCTTCGAATGGACGAGCAGCACGTCCCCGTCGCCGTTTCTGCCGTTCTTGAGAGCCTGGCCCGTGCCGACGGCCACCACGCGCACCTCGATGCCGGTCTTCTCGGTGAATTTCGGCAAGATGTGATCGAAAAGTCCGGAGTTTTGCGTGGATGTGGTCGATTGCACGATGATGAAGTCGTCGTCGGCCGCGAACCCAGGGGAGGCAAGCGGGGCGAGCAGGAGCGCGGCGCTAAGAGCGAGAAACAGTCGCCTATGCATGCATGATCACCGGACAACCGCCTTTGGAAGTCAAAGTACGAGGCCACCGCTCAGGAATGCGCGCGCGCCTTCGCTTTGAGTGTCTCCGAAGAAACTCTCGGCCTCCTGATGCTCGATAACGCGACCGTGGTGCAGAAACATGACGTCATCCGCGAGCCGCCGCGCTTGGCCGACGTCATGAGTTACCAGAATGACCTTGATGCCGCGACGCTGGGCATCGAGCAGTAGCCGCTCGATCGCCAGCGTCGATGCGGGGTCAAGGCTGGACGTCGGTTCATCCAGGAATAGGACATCGGGCTCTAGGCTGAGGGCCCGCGCGAGGCAGAGCCGCTGCTGCTCGCCGCCCGACAGCACGCGGGCCGGCGTCGATGCATGACCCTCGAGGCCTGCGAGCCGGAGCGCCTCGCCGACGCAGATTGCGCGCTTGTCACGCTCGACGCCCCGCACGCCGAGCGCATGGGACACGTTCGCCGCCACCGAGCGGCGCAGCAGGACCGGCCGTTGGAAAACCATGGCTTGCCGGTGGGCCATCGGCCGATCCAATTGACGCCCGGCCCACAGGATCTCTCCCTTCGTGGGAGCGATCAGCCCATGCATCAACCTGAGGAGAATGCTCTTTCCGGCGCCGTTCGGTCCCATGATAGCCGTGATGCGGCGCGTCTCGATGGTTGCATCAAGGGCATTGATGACCCGCTTGCCGCCCGTTTCGTAGCCGAGACCTTTGAGCTCGACCGGCAAGGGGGGGCTGGCGAGACGATCGCCGGCGCCTTCAAGCGGGGAGGTGGGATCAAGCATAGGCGAGACGGTTGGCAAGACGCTGTACCCAGATCAGCGACGCGTTGACGGCCAAGGCGATGGTAAGCAGGACGATGCCCAGTGCCAGTGCAAGTGCGATGTTTCCCTTCGAGGTCTCCAAGGCTATGGCCGTTGTCATGGTGCGGGTCACGTGGTCGATATTGCCGCCGACGATCATGACGGCGCCGACCTCGGCAATCGCACGGCCGAAGCCGGCCAGCACTGCCGTGATCAGGCGATAACGGCCATCCCAAAGCAGCGTGACGACAATAGCACTGGATGAAGCGCCCAACGAGCGAAGCTGCTCGTCATATTCCTCAAGAAGATCTTGGCAGGCCTGCCGGGTCAAGGCGCCAATGATCGGCGTCACAAGCACGACCTGGGCGATGATCATGGCTGTCGGCGTGTAGAGGAGTTGAAGCACGCCCAACGGACCCACATTCGACAAGAGAAGATAGACAATGAGGCCCGCGACGACCGGGGGAAGCCCCATGAGAGCGCTAAGCACGGCCGATATGGCGGTGCGTCCGGGGAAGCGGTAGACCGCCAGCGCCCCGCCAATGGCAAATCCGAGCAGACTGGCAACGACAACCGCCGTTAGGCTCACTTTAATGGAAAGGATAAGGATTTCGAACAGGTCCGGGTCGAGCGTGACGATAAGACCGAGGGCTGTGCGAAAGGCGTCGATAAAGTCGGTCATTGAACGAAACCGGCTGATCAGGATTTTCGATCGGTTATTCAGCTTTTCCGATCGTTCAGTCGACGAAAGTATATCTCTTCGGTGCCAACCCAGGCAGGTTGTCCCTACTCGCTTGCTCACCTACGTCATTGGCTGGTATCACAATTTTGTAAGTCTTCAAATTTCCGCTGGGACCTCAGTTCGATCTGAGAGGAAGATTGATATTGTGGAGCAGGAAGCACCATTGAACGGCGGGCCTGATCGGCCTGCAAGAAATGTCGGATCTCGCAAGCGTGCGCGAGGATTCCCCAAAGGACGACAGCTCAACCTCGCCGCGTTGGAGCAAGTTCGTGAACTGCTGGGCGATCGTCCCCGCCGTCACGATCTCCTTATCGAATACCTTCATCTAATTCAAGATCGCTATCATTACATCTCCAGCCGGCACCTGCGCGCGCTGTGTGACGAGCTGAAGTTGCCGCAAGCGGCAGCCTACGAGGTCGCGACATTCTACGCCCATTTCGATGTGGTAAAGGAAGGCGAGACGCCGCCGCCGCCGACCACCATTCGCGTGTGCGACTCCATTACTTGCGCCATTAAGGGCGCCGATGCGCTTTACGATGCTCTAAAGTCCGGCGTCGACCCGTCGGAAGTGCGTGTGGTGAAGGCCCCGTGCATGGGGCGCTGCGACACGGCGCCAGTGTGCGAGATCGGACACTATTTCGTCGATCACGCCACGCCGGACCGCGTTCAGGCTGATCTCAACAGCGGCAAGCACGACGCGCACATCCCGGAATACAAGAATCTTGCCGCCTATCGCGCAGAGGGTGGCTACGCCATGCTTCAAGAGTGCCGCGACGGAAAGCGCAACGTCGAAGACGTCATCAATGAGATGTCCGACGCCGGTCTGCGCGGTCTCGGCGGCGCAGGCTTCCCCGCTGGCAAGAAGTGGCAGATCGTTCGGTCGTTCCACGGTCCCCGGCTGATGACGATCAACGGCGACGAAGGCGAGCCCGGAACCTTCAAGGACCGGTACTACCTTGAGCGCAATCCGCATCAAATGTTCGAGGGCGCTCTGATCGGCGCCTGGGCGGTGGAGGCTGAGCGCATTTATCTATACATGCGCGACGAGTACCCCGCCGTGCTTCACATTCTGGCGCGCGAGATCGCTGCGCTCGAAGAGGCCGGCATTATCAAGAAAGGTGATATCGAGCTTCGCCGTGGCGCCGGAGCTTATATTTGTGGTGAAGAGTCGGCGATGATCGAGTCCATTGAGGGCAAGCGCGGCTATCCGCGTAATCGGCCGCCCTATATCGCTGAGGTCGGACTATTCGGGCGCCCGACGCTCAACCACAATGTCGAGACGCTCTACTGGGTGCCTGCAATCCTGGAGAAGGGCGCCAAATGGTTTGCCGATCACGGGATGAATGGCGGCAAAGGCTTCCGGTCGTGGTCCGTATCGGGCCGCGTGAAGAAACCGGGCGTTATCATCGCGCCGGCGGGCATTGCCGTGAACGAATTGATCGAGCACGCGGGCGGGATGGAGGAAGGCCACGAGTTCATGGCCTATCTTCCGGGCGGAGCGTCCGGCGGTATTCTCCCGGCGCGCCTCGGCGACGTACCTCTCGACTTTGGCACGTTGGATAAATACGGGTCCTTCGTGGGCAGCCACGCCATTGTTATCTTCTCGCAACAGGACCGGGTCGCGGACGTCGCGATCAACCTGCTTCAGTTCTTCAAGAACGAGTCCTGTGGCCAGTGCACGCCCTGCCGCGTGGGCTGCGACAAGGCCGTGGCCCTACTCGAGAAAGACGAGTGGGATAGCAAACTCTTAGGTGAACTCGCACAGGCCATGCGCGATGCCTCTATTTGCGGACTCGGCCAAGCTGCCCCGAATGCCTTTGTCACCGCGATGGAGTTCTTCTCCGACGAGCCCGTCCAGTCCGACGCCGCTGGACGGCCGGCAAGATATTGATGGATGATGCCATGACAGACGAGCTGCAGTTCACCCTCGATGGGAAACCGGTCTCCGCGAGGCCCGGTGAAACCATTTGGCAGGTGGCGAAGCGCCACAGTATCGATATTCCGCACCTTTGCTGGCTCCCTCAGCCGGGATATGCGGCCGATGGAAACTGCCGTGCGTGCATGGTCGAGGTCGAAGGCGAGCGCACCCTGACGGCATCGTGCATCCGGACGCCGACCCCCGATATGGCCGTGAGGACGGCGACCGATCGCGCGGTGAAGGCGCGCCGCATGGTGATGGAGCTGCTCCTCGCCGATCAGCCGCCACACGAGGCTTCACCGGACCGCGTCTCGCCCTTCTGGCATTGGGCCGAGGCACAACACATCGAGACCTCGCGCTTTCCGGCCAGTGAAATCATCAAGCCCGACCTGTCCCACCCTGCCATGGCGGTCAACCTCGATGCCTGTATCGAGTGCGGACTGTGCGTGCGCGCCTGCCGCGACGTCCAGGTGAACGATGTCATAGGCATGGCGTTCCGCGGGTTTGACGCTAAGCCCGTCTTCGATTTTGACGACCCGATGGGCAACTCGACCTGTGTGGCCTGCGGCGAATGCGTTCAGGCGTGTCCCACCGGCGCGCTCATGCCCAAGTCGATCGTCGACCCGATCACGCAGCACGGCTCCCGCGAGGTCGACCGCGAAGTCCACTCTGTGTGCCCGTATTGCGGGGTCGGCTGCCAGATCAGCTACCAGATTAAGGACGAGAAGATCGCGTTCGTGCAGGGCCGTAACGGCTACTCGAACGAGAACCGGCTGTGCGTGAAAGGCCGTTTCGGCTTCGACTATGTCAGCAATCCCCAGAGGCTGATGAAGCCGCTGATCCGCAAGCCGGGCATGCTCAAGGGCGTGAACGTCGATCCTTCAGATCCTTACACTCATTTTCGCGAGGCAAGCTGGGAAGAGGCGCTCGAAGTCGCAGCGTCCGGCTTGGCGCGCGTCGCCGACGAGCATGGCGGCCAGGCCATCGCCGGCTTCGGCTCGGCCAAGTGCTCGAACGAGGAAGCATATCTGTTCCAGAAGCTGATCCGCACGCGGTTCCAGAGCAACAATATCGACCACTGCACGCGCCTATGCCACGCCTCGTCGGTCGCAGCGTTGATCGAAGGGATCGGATCCGGCGCGGTGACGGCCACGTTCAACGAGGTCGAGCACGCCGACGTTATCGTGATCATCGGCGCCAACCCGACCGAGAACCATCCAGTAGCCGCAACCTTCTTCAAGCAAGCGGCGCGGCGTGGCGCCAAGCTGATCGTGATTGATCCGCGCGGCCAGGCGCTCCTTAACTACGCAACTCATATGCTGCGCTTCAAGTCGGGAAGCGACGTGGCGCTGCTGAACGGCATCATGCATGCGATCGTCGAAGAGGGTCTCTACGACGTTCAGTACGTGCAGACGCACACCGACAATTTCGAGCACTTGAAGGAGAAGCTCGCTGCCTACAGCCCGGAATCGGTCGCCCCGATTTGCGGGATCGACGCCGAGACGATTCGGGAGGTTGCGCGCATCTTTGGCAGTGCTAGTCGCGCCATGATCTTCTGGGGCATGGGGATCTCGCAACACGTGCACGGCACCGACAACTCACGCTGCCTGATTTCTCTCGCGCTTATGTGTGGGCAGGTCGGCCGTCCCGGCACGGGTCTGCATCCGTTGCGTGGGCAGAACAACGTGCAAGGCGCATCGGACGCAGGCCTCATCCCCATGTTCTATCCGGATTATGCCGACGTCGAAGCTGAGCCCGTCTACAAGAAGTTCGAGGAGCTTTGGCAGACGCCGCTTTCAAAGAAGGCCGGCCTGACGGTGGTCGAGGTCATCAATGCGGCGAACGCTGGCAAGGTCAAGGCCATGTATATTCAGGGCGAGAACCCTGCCATGTCCGATCCGGATCTCGATCACGCGCGCGCCGGTATCGCCAAGCTCGAGCATCTGGTGGTGCAGGATATCTTCCTGACGGAGACCGCAATGATGGCCGACGTCGTGTTACCCGCTTCGGCGTGGCCTGAGAAAAACGGGACGGTGACCAACACCAACCGCCAGGTGCAGATGGGCCGCAAAGCGCTCAACCTTCCTGGGGACACACGCGACGATCTTTGGATCATCATCGAGTTGGCCAAGCGGCTGGGACTGCCCTGGACCTACACTCATCCGTCACATGTTTTCGATGAGATGAAGCGCGCAATGCCGTCTCTCGATAACATCACCTGGGAGCGTCTGGAGAACGAGTCGTCGGTCATCTATCCTTGCCCCGAGCCAGATCATCCCGGCGATGCGGTCGTCTTCGGCGACGGCTTCCCGACCAAGACCGGTCGCGCTTATTTGGTGCCGGCAGATCTACTGCCGCCAGCCGAAGTCCCGGATGACGAATATCCGTTCGTACTGATGACGGGGCGGCAGCTGGAGCATTGGCACACCGGCGCCATGACCCGGCGCGCTGATGTTCTCGACTCTCTCGAGCCCGGGCCGACTGCAAGCCTGCACCCCAACACGCTCGCGCGCCACGACATCGCACCCGGCGATCTGATGCGTGTCACCACCCGCCGTGGATCGATTGAGCTTACGGCCCGAGCCGATATGGCCGTGCAGGAAGGTACGGTGTTCATTCCGTTCGCTTATGTCGAGGCAGCGGCCAATATCCTGACCAATCCGCAGCTCGACCCGTACGGCAAGATACCCGGGTTCAAGTACTGCGCGGTCAAGATTGGCCCGGTGGAGGGCAAGCCTCAGCGCGTGCCCGAGCCCAGTCTCGACGTGACAGCCTCGGGCCTGTAGCCGTAATATTCGGCATGGCTCTGTCAGATACTGTCGTCGGTGTCCTGCTCGCGGGCGGCAAATCGAGCCGCATGGGGGGCGGCGACAAGTGCTTGCGGGTGCTTGGCGGCAAGCCAATCCTGACCCGGATCATCGAACGTCTAAGGCCGCTAGTTTCAGATATCGTCGTCAACGCGAACGGCGACCCGTCCCGCTTCGCTGCCTTCGGACTGCCTGTCGTTCCGGACAGCGTCGCCGGATATCAGGGGCCGCTTGCCGGTGTCCACGCCGCACTCGAATGGGTGAGGGCCAACCGGCCCGGCATCGATCACGTGGTGACAGTCGCGACGGATACGCCGTTTTTCCCGGCCGATCTCGTGGACCGCTTTCTCGACGCGGGCGGGGGCACGTCTGCCTTCCGCGTTGCGCAATCCGAGGTTGGCACCCATCCAGTCATCGGACTTTGGCCGGTCGGGCTTGCTGCGGCTCTCGAGGCCTCGCTCGAGCGGGGCGAACGGAAGGTCACGGCCTGGACGAAAGATCATGGGGCGGTTCGGGTTTTCTTTCCGCCGGTCGATGTCGGCCGTCAGAGCATCGATCCCTTCTTCAATATCAACGCGCCTGAAGACCTTGTCTTGGCCGAGGCCCTTCTCAGCGAGAGCACGTCATGACTCCCCCAATCTTCGGCGTCGTCGGCTGGAAGAATTCGGGCAAGACCACACTCATGGCGAATCTTATTCGAGAATTCACAGGCCGGGGGTTTGCCGTTTCCGTCATCAAGCATGCGCACGAAAAGTTCGAGATAGATCACCCTGGTCGCGACTCCTTCAAGATGCGCGTGGCCGGAGCGCGTCAAGTTATGCTGTCGTCCCCGCGCCGCTTCGCTTTGACGCGGGAGCTCGGAGCCGCGCCGGAGATGACCTTCGAGGATCTGTTGCCTTACGCCGGACCCTGCGATCTCATCCTGGTCGAAGGCTACAAGCGCGAGGCTTTTCCCAAGATCGAAATCCGCAGGGAACGAGCCGCATCGCGCAAGCCGTTGTCCGCGGAATTTCCTGGGGTTGTGGCGATCGCCTCCGACCAGCCGCAGGATGAGTGTGAGTCCTTGCCGACCTTCCCAATGGACGATATCGAGCGCATCGTGGACTTCATCATCAAACTGGTGGGGCTTAGCCGCCCATGATCGCCAAGCTGATCGACGATTGCTTCGTCCTCGACAAGGACCGGCTTCCTCACGACGAGGCGCTCGGCATCCTCGAGGCACGAGTGCATCCGGTAGCCGGAACGGTGCAAGTGCCGCTTGCCGAAGCTTGCGGGCGCTTCCTGGCGGAGCCGATCATCTCGTCCCGTCCAATTCCTGCCCACGATAATGCTGCCGTCGACGGATATACCTTTATGTCGTTGGACTACGACGTCGCAAAAGGAACGGCGTTTCGGGTCGTTGGCGAGGCTGCGGCGGGACATCCTTTTCAGGGGCCTTTGCCGTCAGGCGGTGCAGTCCGCATCTTCACGGGCGCGGTGGTGCCGGCGGGCCTCGATACGGTCGCGATGCAGGAAGATGTTCAAGTCGAGGAGCGTAGCGGAGTGGGTTGGGTGGTCATTCCGCCGGGGTTGAAAGCGGGCGCCAACCGCCGGCTTGCGGGCGAGGATACGAAGTCCGGTGAGACGCTCGTCGCGGCGGGTACGCGGCTGAGGCCTCAGGAAGTAGCGAGTGCCGCTGCCACGGGCCTCGGCGCCGTACTCTGCCATGCGCCCCTCAAGGTCGCTGTCTTCTCGACAGGCGACGAGATCCTGCGTCCCGGGGAGGCGTTTGTCGAAGGCAAGGTCTACGACGCCAACGGGCCGATGCTGCACGGCCTCATTGCGGCAACCGGGACCGAGGCCGTTGACCTCGGCGTACTGCCCGATACGCGTGACCGGGTGGTCGCCGCCCTTTCCGAGGCCACCCAAACATTCGATGCCATCGTGATTTCCGGCGGCGCTAGCCAAGGCCAGGAGGACCACGTCGTGGCCAGCATCGACGCGCTCGGCAAGCGGCATCTCTGGCAGATCGCGATCAAGCCCGGCAGGCCAATGAGTTTCGGGCAGATCGGTGATTGCGTGGTTCTCGGTCTGCCGGGGAATCCGGTGGCCGTGTTTGTGTGCTTCCTGATGTATGTGCGGCCGGTCCTGACACGGCTTGCCGGAGGCGTGTGGCCGGAGCCCACTCGGTTTCCTGTTCTGTCGAATTTCACGCAGAAGAAAAAGGTGGGGCGCCGCGAATTCTGGCGCGCGCAGCTTGTGCGAGAGAACGGGCAGCCCTCCGTGGCTAAGTTCCCGCGGGATGGGTCAGGGCTTATCTCGTCGCTGCGTGAGGCTGACGGATTGATCGAGCTCGGTGAAGATCTGGACGAGGTCCGGGCCGGGGACTTGGTCGATTTTATTCCGTTCTCCGAGTTCGGTCTCGGCCAGCGTTAAGCGGAGTCCGGAACGGTCCAAGTCTTGGAGCGTTTCTCGATGGGAGGTCGCCATGCAGAACTTCGATCCCGACCGGAAGCGTGCCGCCAGTGACTTGGCAGAGCGGTTGTTTTTCGAGCTTGATAAGCACGGGATTAATTCTCGCTCCGCCGCAAGATTGGGGACCTGTGTGTACCGAAAGCCTCATCCGGAGGCATTGTCAGACAAAGCTAGGCGGTGCTGCGAAGGGTGCTGGTCTGAGGCGTTCAGGCTGCGAGCTGACGCCACTCGGCCAGGGCGGCAGAACGGTTCTGTTTGAAGATATCGCGGCGGTTGAGGTGACGGTCGTGGTTGAAGTGGTTGTGGATTGATGCGTGGGCGGCTGCAAATTTCTGCAGGGTCGTTTGCGGCCCTGAATCTCTGCATCGCTCGTTCGGCGTTGTCACATTAAGTCAGACTGAGCCGAATTTGCCGACAACCGCCAATCTTGATTCAATAAATTTCATAGACTTAGCCTGTTGGTTGATCGTTCAAACTGGGCCAATTTCACTTAATGTGACAACGCCGTCAGGATTTAGGTTTTCGGTACACACAGGTGGCGCTTAAGCGATATCGCTCTCATCCGATGATGCTAATCGGCGACGAACCGTAGAGCTATCCCAGTTACCGTGACATTGCCCCCGGCTATGCTGTGCTGATGTACTGACGCATCGCGGTCGATTCAAAGTCGGCATCCGTGACGCGAAGTTTGACTAGGTCGCCGATGGAGACGATACCAATCAGTCTGCCCATCTCCACAATTGGCATGTGGCGAAACCGATGGATCGTCATTTCCGACATTAGCCGGCCGCTCGTGTCGTCCTCTCGTGCCGTGACTAAAGCCGTGGTCATGAAGTCCGAGACTGGCTTGTCCAAGACTTTAGATCCGCCCTTGCTGATCGCCCGCATGAGATCGTGCTCCGACATCATGCCTGCGATTTGCTCGTCGTCTGCCATAATGACGATGCAGCCGATTCTATGCTGTGCAAGCAGCTTTGCAATATCGAGCAACGACGCATTTGCGGTGGTGGTGACGACATCACTGCCCTTGAACTTCAGAATGGCCGCGGCATTCATCCCATTCCTCCAGCTTCAGGCGTCTTGATAAGCTGACAACAGCCGTGCGCACCGGTCGTAATAAGAGCGGTCTTCTGCGAACGCTCACTGAAGGTCAAGAGCAGCGCCGCCGTCAACAGCGCGCCAGTGAGCAGGAATGAGAAGATGCCGGGCAAGCGGCTTGGCGTATGCGCGATGACCCCGTGGTTCTTCAAAACGCGCTGGGTTTTGCGATTGAAGGGATCATCCATGGTAGTCCTCTTGGGGTTGCGATGCGGGAAGTCCCTAAGCCTCTAGGGGGCAAGGGTGTTGGGCGTGCGTCGAGCCTTGGCATTATCTCAACACTAGGCCTTCAAGGGTCCACTCCCGAATCTCAGCGGGATCGGTCACCCCATCCGCAGCGAGCGCCGCAAGCTTGATATTGAGGGCGGTCTTGAGGTCTGAATCCCTTTCGAAATCGCGAATGGCATCACGACCCTGAAGAACCACCCAGCTGGAATCGAATCCCTGTTCCAAGGACTCGATTGTCTTCGGATTGTACAAATCAAGTCGGAGGTTTCCAGAACTCATTGTGCTCCCCTCCATACCGTTGAAGGCGGGAGTCTTAAACTCTCAGCCGTCGGTGCCTGTTGTTACTTTTTACAAGCGATGGTGGAACATGCGCCTCTCCGCGCCGAACTGCGAGTCAACAGTTGGTGATGGCTCAGCATGCGTCAGTTGCCGACTGCCCTGATTGATCGGCCACAACGACCGGAACCAGGCGAAGAGCCGCGATTGCACCTGTTGTCTTCGGTTGAACTTGGCCTACGGCATTGTCAGACAAAGCTGAACGGGACTGACGAAGGTTGCTAGTCTGGGGCATTCAAGCCGCAACCGACGCCACTCGGCCAGAGCGGCAGAACGGTTTTGCTTGAAGATATGGCGGCGGTTGAGGTGACGGTCGTGGTTGAAGTGGTTATGGATCGAAGCGTGCGCCGCGGCGAATTTCTGTAGGGTCCTTATGGCCCTGAACCTCTGCATCGCTCGTTCTCGTCGTCGGAACGGCTGGTGGGAATTTTCTGCGCGACTCGCGACTGTTGAGCCACCGACCACACTCCTGACGCCCCACAATCCCAATGACCTTTAGCGCGGCGCCGTAAGATCGAAGGCGGTCCGTCACGATTGCCTTGGGCCGGCCATAGCGTTTCATCGCACGCTTCAAGAACTTCGACGCACCCATGCGATCCCGGCACTTCGTCACAAACACATCAAGCACTTCGCCTTCCTGATCTACCGCACGCCAGAGATAATGTGTCTCTCCTTTGATCCTGACGAAGACCTCGTCCGGGTACCAACGCCAGTGGAAGTATGATCGAGTCTGATTATGACGTTTTCTGATCTCCTTGGCGAACATCGGACCGAAGCAATTCCACCAGAACCGTCTCGTTTCGTGACAGATGTCGATGCCCCGCTCGAACAGAATATCCTCGACCTGTCGCAGCGACAGGGGATAGCGGACGTACATCATCACCGTGATGCGGATCACCTCGGGCGAGCTGTTGAAATAGCGGAAGGGATTGCGCATCGCCGGAGGCTACGGATCCTCGCAAGGAGGCTCAAGCCAGTTTGCTCTGACAATGCCGCAGCGACAGTGGATAGAGGAGGTACATCATCACCACGAGGCGGATCAGGTCGCGAGAGCTGTTGAAATAACGGAAGGGATCGCGCATCGCCGTAGGCTAAGGATCCTCGCAAGGAGGCTCAAGCCAATTTGCTCTGACGACACCCATCCTGTGCATTTTTATAAAGCGTTCCTCCCCTTGCGGTCCTTGCGGTGCCCGTTAACATCATCAAAAAAGGCGACTCGATAAGCCACCTTCAATGATCGCCGATTCAAAAAGATCAACTGAACCGTTGGGCATTAGGTCGTGAGCTACTTATCACCGAGCCAGACTTTCGCCTTCGCGCCTTTCTCTATAATACTGTCATTCCCCATTGCATCAATTGCCTTCGATTTGACGGCCTTTTCTAAGACACTGTCCTTGTTATTGTCCTCGGCTTTCTTAGCAGATTGACCCGTCTGCTCCTTAGCATCGTCAGCAGCGATAGCTGGTGAAGCAAAAAATGCAAGCGCGGCAAAGACTGCAAAAAAATGTTTCATGTTTTGACTCCGACTTCTGGTTTCACATTTTCTGGTAGAGACACGCTTAACTTACAGGCGCGTTCATGCTGTTGGTGCTCAATGCAAGCTGTCAAGACTACAGCGGAAGGCTAAAGAGGCTGCGGCGCGACACAAAACACGCTATGAGAAACTGCGCTTCAGCCCATGAACTAACATGAGGTGATGGCAGGCAGGCCAAACAAGATCGGTCCACCCCGCCCAAACAGTAGCCAAAGGCTCAAATGAAACGAGCTTTGATGAGGTTGAACTGTTGGCGAACATCGGACCGAAGCGATTCCAGCAGAACCGTATCGTCTCGTGGCAGATGTCGATGTCGCGTTCGAACAGCGAATCTTCCACCTGCCGCAGCGACAGGGGATAGCGGACGTGCATCATCACCGTGAGGCGGATCACCTCGGGCGAGCTGTTGAAATAGCGGAAGGGATTGTGCATCGCCGGAGGCTAAGGATCCTCGCCAGGAGGCTCAAGCCAGTTTACTCTGACAATGCCCTTAGCGGACATGCTGAGAGGTGAGCCTGACTTCCGCTTTTGACCCAAAGCAGGCTCTACGACTTTTGCCTCTGCTTCTCGCTGTGCGAAGAAATTGGAGCGCTGCTAAGCTGACCCACGAACCGGCAAATGGCTGGCTCTCCGCAAACTTTGCGAGTCATTGCGACGTTTACACGCGCACTACTCGTAATGCGGCTCTTGAGGGCCCATCTATCTATCAGTTGCAGCCGGACTCTAGGCGCTGTCGCTGGAGTTGACCGTGATTGTCTGCGCGTCTCTTTGCCACAAAAGCAGCGCCACGACCGTCCCTAGAACGGGTTCTAGCGGTTGTTAGCCTGCGAAAATCGCATGCAAATCGCTTGCGAAGTAAACCCAAGAGGCCCTACGATGAATGCCAAGCGCGCTATTGTGCATGCCAAGTTTGCAGATCATCCCGCGAGGCTATCTCGCCGCCGTGACGGCGTTCCTCTTGCCCAACAAAAACCGAAACTGCGCGACTCCTCCGTTGACGGATTCGAGGCCGCGCTTATCAAAGTGCGAGATGCTTGGCGAGGAAGGGGGCCACACTCTTTCCGTACCGCCACTTACAGCGACCGCATCGCGCAGCGTCGGTAGAGAGTCTGTAAATTCATCCCGCACCCCGGCGGGAAGTTCAACGAAAGGATTAAATGGAATGAAATTTGATTACACGGCGATGGCGGAACTTTATCCAGCCAGGAGCTGCAAGCGGAGTATTGGGCACGTTACCTATAAACGCTTCGAGGTTGCCGCCGAAGCTGTGCGCTTCGCTATGGAAGAGCTTCCGTCTCAGTTCCTCTTGGGCACTCACCTTGAGGTTGAAGAGGAACGGTTCGATGGTCGCCAAATTCGCCTGCTATACGAAAACAGAAATTATCCGCTTTCTCGCAAGGATGTCACTTGACTGAACCTTTTGCCGTAATCGCTCCGCCGCCTGCGGACCTGCGTCCGCCAGACCGGGATTGGACCTATTTCCGGCCTTCAAGGTCATGACGGAACCGCGTTCGGTATAGGTGGCTTCGGGCCCACGATTTGAACCTCAAACTGGTACCGGTGGCAGAGTCAATTCTCGGGGGTTGTGCAGGCCTAGGATTTGAACCCACGCAGCTCCCGAGCCACTTGCCCGCTCCAACGGGTAAGCTCCCTGTTTCCGCCCTAAAATTCCCTGTTCCATTGGGCCGGGCAATTGGTCCCTTTGGGTCGATTTGAAACGGGAGAGCCGGCTCTAGCGTTGCGAAGCACGACGAGCAGAACGGAATTTCCCTGTATTTTCCCGACGGTCAGGGAATTTGGACAGCAGAGAGTCATTCGCTGCAGACTGCCAGTACAGCCACCCAGTCGCGGCATTTCTCGCTCTCTCCAGACCTTCACCAAACAGACCCGAAGAAGCCCGGAAACGCGCCACCAATTGGCAGTAATTCTGCGGAAGGAGAGTTTAGAGAGACGGAAATCTGGGCGGACAGTGGGGCACTTCTGGCGCTTTTTCTCTACTGGCCAATTTCGGGGGTTACACTTGCCGATTAAGGTCGGAAGGACGCCCCAAGCGTGGGTCGCTATTCAGCAGAGGGTTCGTCCACTTAGGGCATGGGCTCATGACGCTTAGTCGATCTCGGGCACCGTACTGACGCGGTGACCATTCAGCGATACGGTGGCGATCAGCGCTGATATCGGGATGTGTAGTATTTGAACAAAGGAGCAAGGTTGTACTGCTTGTCTATGGGGAGAACCAACGGCGAGTGTTTAATCATGTCACTCTGGACTTCGCGAAGAGCAGAGGGGATTTCGTTGGCAGTTAGGGCTCCTGATCTTATCCGTAGTTCGATCGCAACGCTGCCTATCAACGCCTCAAGGGCTGATACTTTCTCAACTAGTCCGACAAGTTCCCGAGCCATCAGAACCGAATTTGGAAAAGCTGGGGAGTAGTCTTCGTCACCCTCTGCCATATAGCTTTCCGTCAGAAGCAGGACCGGAGTGGTTTCGAGTAATGCCGCTCGCTCCAAGCTATTCATGGCGTATGTGATGTTGCGGGTATAGAGCCCGTCAAATGCACCCGGATCGCCCGAGGTCAAGCCGGACGGCAGATCAATGAATGGATGAGAGACCATCTTCAGTCCACGGCTATTACTCCCGGTGACCACAAGGCCCAGCGCCTGCCGCAAGCTGTCCAGACCGAGCGTGACCTGACTCGTGTCGAAATCTGGAACGGAGATAAGCTCCTGAGTGTCAACAAGTACAACAGGTGAACCATGATTCGAGTTGGCGAAAGATTCAAGAACCGGCCTGAACTGATCGAGTTCAAGACGAAGCGCAGTCAGAATATGGACACCATGCCGGAGGCTCAGGAAGTCCTGCAGCTGCCTGGGCCCGTCAGCCTTCCAAAGGATGCTACCTTCGAGCAGGCTCTGCAGGTTCGCGCGCTCTACTTTCTGTGAGTTCGACGAGTCTTGGCGTGAATCAAGCTGCCGCAGCGGCGCCAAGTTGGCACGGAATCCCTCGATAGTGAGTGCGAGTGCCGTTTCTTGGCCCCGGAGCAGCGCTTCAGCCCGCTGTACGACCTGCGCGGCTAAGGCAACGCCGACAAAGTTGTGGGTTAGAAGATTTGTTGCTTCTCCGGCTTTCAGTTCAAACTTGGGGTCTTCTAGCAGGCTCATTGCAGCTTGGGCGTTTGCGGTAAGGTCAGCATCGCCCATGGAGTTTCCGTACTCGACATTCTCCGGAATGGTGTTGGTATTCACTCGATCCACCAACGTCGCGACCAAGTCGGGGCTGGCGCCCGAGAAGCCGCGCGCGTAGCTGTTGACCAGCAAAGCCCATGCCGCTCGTAAGGTGCCTCGGTCTACCAGCGGTCGTGTCCCATCTCCAACCCGCGTGGCTTCCTGGATGATATTTACTCGCCCAAAGCGCCGCATCTCAGCCGGAGGCAAGGTGGTCTTGAAGTCGGCTCCATACATCGTGGTGATGCCGTAGGCGGGCAGATTCTCTTCGATGAAGTGGTCAATCACATTGCGAGCTCGACGGATTCTCGCCATACCTTCTTCGGACACTGCAATTGTCGCTCTGCCGTCCGCGATGTCCACGATTTCATCGATGGTCATACCATTGCCGCTCAGGACAATGACCTGACCCGTTTCGATCGGTCGGTCCGAAGCGGCCGGCTTATCGAATGCAGCGCTACTCGTTCCGCTAACAGCCAACAACAAGACTATTGGAAGCAATCGGGAAACGAGTCTGACGGCTGTTTGTAGCGAAAACCTCATCCGGATTGACTCGGACTGGGATAGTGAGACCGATGCCAAACTAGCGGTAAGAGGAGCGGTTCTTTGTCCGATCCAATGGTCCCAGTTCATTCCGACGCCTCCGTATTGCCCGTGAAAAAAGCTCTCAAGCAGGGTAGCAAACGCTTAGCGGACTTTCTGGCATTTTCGGTCACGGTTCTCTGAATCTACCAAAAACGCGGAAGAGACGGGTTGGCCTTGACTGGCAGCACAGCCACCTAGTCGCGGGTTTTTGGGCTCTCCGTAGGAGCCCTTCTGACGCGCTCAAGAAATCCCAGAAATGCGTCACAAATTAGCGACAGCTCTGCCCAATGAGAGCAGAGAGACGCAAGCTTGCGCGGACAGGCGGGCACCTCTGGCGCTTTTTCTCTGCTGGCCAGTTTTGGGGGTCACACTTGCGGAAGACCTGATGGTCTCACAACGATTAGTCTGCTCTCAGGCGCGAAGCGGACAGCTCTGACTTACAATCGGATGTCCGCTTTTGACTGCCGATTCAACCGATCGCCGCAACACACTGTGCGAATTTCTCTGCTGGTGAGTGATACTGCAAGGTCTTTCTGGGCCGCTCGTTGAGCTCGCGGGCCACGGCGTTCAGCCTGG
>Ga0316190_10000315_pt1 | contig 32986 bp, 29 predicted proteins | sample Eddworburrow2_MG_FD_204929 | JGI IMG/M metagenome (GOLD analysis project Ga0316190, IMG submission 204929) | Coastal sediment microbial communities from Maine, United States - Eddy worm burrow 2 | ecosystem: Environmental > Aquatic > Marine > Coastal > Sediment | place: USA: Maine | collected... | reverse complement strand
TCAGCTAAGCTGACTATCTCGTCAGCACCTACAATCATGTGATCGAGAACCCGCACAGAAACGAGCGCGAGAGCATCTTTAAGTTGCTTAGTGATGACTTCATCTGCTCGGCTTGGTTCAGCAATGCCAGAGGGATGATTGTGGGCACATATGATGGCGGCAGCATTGTGAAAGAGAGATTTTTTCACCACCTCTCTGGGGTGAACACTAGCTCCACCCTCTAGTTTTTCGTAGCATAACATCACTGTCAAGATCGTTCTTAGCCTGTGCATCTTTCACTAGGAATGCATCCATAAGTGTAGATGTTTTTATCGCTCGACTCCCACCATAAATCACCTTGTTAAGCTTTGGTTATACGATTAAACAACTTAATAAGTCTCCAAAACCCCACATGATGGTTCCCAAAATAGTAAAGACCACACCTTTAATTGAAGACTCATTGTCTTTAACTTCTTCCGGATCAAAATATCGCTTTGTTCCTTCTCCTGGGATTGTTATTACTTCTGATAATTGGCCAGCTGAGTTTTCGTGGAATCTTCCTTTACGGAATATCGGTCTCATTATTAACATCAAGCCAGCCACAGTACACAAGGATCCGAAACGACTGAACCACGACCACTCATTTAGCATTAACGACATCAACAATCCCGTTATCAATGAAACAAAAAATACTAGTACCCAAACCCAAGAAATTGAGAACTTACTTAGTATTTTTGGCTCTAAGTCTTTATCAATTGGTATCCACATATTGATTTCGTCTAACGCCCAAAATCACCGGCAGCAAAAAGCATAGTGACGAGAAACGAGGAGCGACGCTTTTTTGCTGTCCGTGTGAATTTTGATTTAATTTTCTCTTGACCATTTGCGAATTGATTTAATTTCTTCACTTTCTATTCCAATTGACTCTAAGAAATCCTGGTGAGCCTCTGGTGCTATAGCTTCAAATTCTTGGTGCCATTTTCTTTTACCATTATCATCTAAACCTGCCTTGTCTAAAACAGCAACCCAGGTAGCTTTATCCATAACCCTAGCATTAGACGATAACCTATCGTTGCCAATTAGTTGTAGAATTAAGTTTTGTTGAGTTCTTAGCTCTTGAATTTCCTTGTTGATTTTAGATAACCGATTTTCCAATGCAATTTCCACTTGCCCATGCTTGTTATCAAGAATGTGCTGAATTGATTCAATTGATAATCCTGCACTCCTATATAACATAATCCTTTCTACCAACTTAAGATCATTCTCAGAATATAGCCTATAGTTAGAAATACTCCTTCCACTTGGTTTTAGTACTCCTTTTGAGTCATAGTAAATCAGGGTGCTTCTTGATAAGGAGTATTTTTTTGCGACCTGACCAATAGTAAGCATAATTATTTGTCTCGTTAAAATAGTGAGGCAACTGATTGAACAGCTACCTCACTTACTACATGACTACTTTGACCTTATTTTCTCAATTTCTCCTTGTGGGATATTCAACCATTCAAGGAATGATTGATGCTCATTGGGGTATTTCTTTTCAAACAGGCTATGCCACTTCACCATCGCCTTATCATCAAGGCCAATCTCACGAAACATAGATACCCAGTTTTCTTTGTTCATTATTCACAATCTCCAATTAGTATTGATTAGTTAATGACGTTTGGCCGTCAACATCAATTCTGAAGTGTGAAGTTATAGTCAGGTCAAGGTGATTCTTAAAACATAACTTATATTATTGTGAAATATGAACCCGATATGATTCGGTTGAACATTTCATCTTCTTTATTGTAATTATGGACATACGACAACTTTCTTATAAATACTGAGTCGCATAAAGAGGAATTATTCCTTAGTTACACGGTTTTAATAATAAATTGAATCCTTATCATTTGCGAGCCAGAATAACTCCATTTAGCAATGAATAGTGCTGATCATACGGGTGAAATATGCCAGGCTTTTAAGTGATTAGAATAACCCCGCTCTGCAATGCGGCGACAGTAGATAGTGTTGATCATACGGATGAAATGCTGGCATTATTTACCTTCCATTGGGGGTTTTTACAGCGGGATTTGTAATTCTACATATGATTCCAGTTTGTGTGATATGGGGTGTAGTAGCGGTAAATGATCATAATAGGAAAATTCTGGTGTGAGATAAAAATATCTATCTTGTTTTTCTTACTTAGTAGATCTATTGAGTAATGGGATTGCGTAGCGCCAGCTGCCTTGGCTTGGGCCGCAGATCCAGGCTGGACAATCACTGCTGTCTACTGGATTAAGGTCGTTATCCAGTTCATATTTATCTGATAAACCATCTCTGTCAGTATCTTTCTTACTGGGATCTGTCCCTGCGATGTATTCTTGAAGATTGGTGAGGCCATCACCATCTTGATCTGCGCCAGCATCAGCAGCATTGAGTGGATTCAGAAAGGTGTATTTGTTCTCATATACATCAGCTATTCCATCATTATCATCGTCAAGGTCAATAAAGTCTAAGATCCCGTCGCCGTCTGAGTCTGGAGTGGTCACTGTTATTTGCACGCCACTAGAACACTGATTGTTGGTTAATGACTCACCACTGACCACATCCACACAGGCTCCAATCCAGTAGATACCGGCGGTAGTAGAAGTTCCAATAAAAAAACCCTGCTCCTTTAAAGATGTGGCACCATCTGATAACGACTCTACAACATCAGTCGACACTTGCGTATCTGATGTCGTAATAGTTTGGTCAGTTGATTTATAATATTTAATCGTTGTGCCGCTTGAGATACCTGTTCCCTGATTCTTCACTGTTGCACTAAATACAAATTTTTCACCCGTCGACAAAATAGAATCACTCACACTCGGATTTATTACCACAAGATCTGGAGTATTATTAATATAATTGTCACTACTTATCCATGGATCAAGGTTTGCAGCAAAAATAGTAACATCCTTATTAGAAGGAGTAATCCAACCTGTGATTATACTAAATTCAATTTGATATGTGCCGTATGGAACACTTGATTTAATGGTTCCACTATTTCGCCATGTGTTTTCGCCAACGATTCGCCATTGTGCTCCTGCATTAGCCGCTTCTTGTGGGGTAATAGAAACACGTATCGTCCCTGTGTTTTGTGTGAATGTGGCCGTCACATCCTTGTCGGATGTCATAAGCACGCTACACTGTTTTATTCCGGCGCAGTCGCCAGTCCATCCTGCAAAACTCCAACCATTTCCAGGTGTGGCAGCAATCATTATGGAGGAACTGCTACTATAGTTTTCACTGCAATCAGTACCACAATTAATCCCAGAAGGGTCACTTGTTACCCTGCCACTGCCATTTGTATTCACTGCTAATGAGTAATAGGTTGTGTTTTTGACAAATGTTGCTTTAACATTTTTATTTGATGTCATTGTCACATTGCATGACCCTATTCCACTACAAGCTCCAGTCCATCCTGTAAAGCGCCATCCACTGGCAGAAGTAGCTGTCAGTGAAACTTGCGTGTTGTAAGAATATGAGGCTTGGCATGTTGATCCGCAATTTATGTTATTTTGACTGGATGTTACGGTACCGCCATTAGTGCCAGATTTGGTGACTAAAAGTGTGTATGTCTGAGGAAGGGGGATAGTAGCTTGAATGCTTACATCATCTATACGAAATACTGTGGGAAGACTCGAATCAGTTGTAGCAAGAAAATACAGACGAATTGATTGCCCACGATAAGCCGCTAGATCAAAGGTGATCTGGCGATATGCGCCTGCATCAACATTTGATGCTGTATTTATAAGCTCTAAAAATGACCCTGAGGAATTTTGTATCCATGCGCTCAAGATGTCATATGAGGTAGCACCAGATTCTTGTGTGGTAATACTTACCCAATATCTAAGACTTGCTGATGTGGCATCAGATGGGATAGTGATAGTTTGATACATATTGCCATTAAGATTATTTCCAGGTGTGCCATTGTTATGAGACAAATATGCATAGCCAGAGCCACTATGAGTATTATTAAACCGAGAATCTGCATAGAAATCACCAGATAAAGCCCACCCAGATACTCCTGATTCAAACCCTCCGTTAGTTACTAGCTCCTCGCTCGATGCCGATGCTACGGTGACTGTAGTTGTGGCACTTGTAGTTCCTCCAGAACCTGTGCAAGTGAGTGTATAGTTTGTTGTAATGCTTGGTATGACGGTTTCACTCCCATTTGGTAGTTTTGACCCACTCCACCCATCAGATCCACTACAGCTTGTCGCATCAACTGTTGCCCAGCCCAATTTGCTGGACTCACCAAAACTTATACTCCCTGGAGTTGGGATAATAGAAACTTGAGGAGAGGGATCTGGCTGTGTGTTGGCTGTTACTGAGAATGAATAAGGATCGGATTCAACAGATCCATTTAGTGCCTTAACAGTCCAGTTCGCAGCTTCATTTCCAACAACAATATCGTATCTAAGTTCGCTAGAGCTTACATACACAGGAACTCGACCTGGATACTCATTTACTCCGTCACTAAATGTAAGTGAAGAAGTTGGGAGAAAATTAGAACCATAAATGGTTAATATTTGAGGTGATAAGGCCCCTAAAGGTGTATTTGGGCTTACTGATGTGATTTTCGGTGTAACCGAGTAGGCTAGACTGGAGTAGAAACCATATATGCTGGGCAGCGTTGATAGATTAGAAGCATCATCGACGGTCAAAGCGTACCAAAAAATAGGGCCGGCATGGTCGTCCATATATCCTTCAAATAACCCAGCAGTCCCCAGTAGTTCAATATTCTTATCTGGCTCCCAGCCACTTAAACTACCTGAAGTCCAATAACCAAAGGTGATATTTATGTCTGTTGCTTTATCTATTACGTAATAATTATCAAGCTTGTCTACCCATTTTTGGGTTAGTTCAAAATCAGGTTGTAGGTTCAGTCCATCTATTGCATCATCGTCATTAATAAACGGATCAAGAGATGTAATTTGTATCCTGATATCGTCGCCATACTTATTTCTAAGATATTCCGCCGCACGGCGTGCAGCCCAGTTACCAGCACTATGTGCTATAAAATGAACATCCGTAAGAGGACGAATGCCTATCGATTGTTCTTTATTTGCCAACAGCATACCAAGTTTGCGTCCATGCGCAACTGCTGCATCCCGCGCTTGATTTGCGTTTGCAATGTCACGTAGTAGGCCAGTATCTGCATCTCGAGCCCAGTCATAACGGGCTATTTTCCAATCTCCATTGGTTGTGGCGTCCTCACTACCAGTGACCACCTTGTTTTTAGCTAGATTTGATACAAGATTGAGCCAACGCATATCAAGAGGATCATTATCTTCATAGGATGGCGCATAGTGATTTATATAACCATGCGGATTCCACCCATGAACGAGAACTACAACCTTTTCTGCATCATCAGGAATAGTAATTCCTCGTACAAGTGTGCTTCTGTCTTCGGTAATTATTGTTTGTACGTCACTAAGTACTAGATTCTTTGCTCCAAGAAGTGTGCCGTCGATTATGGAATAGAGGTCAGGCATTTTTTCATAGCCTTGGTGGTGATATGTGACAACCATATCTATTCTTCCAACTGGACGATTTCCTGTAACAGTGAAGCCTCCACATTTATCTTCAGTAGCGATAACTTCATTCTCACGGTCTATATATGAATATGAAATAATCAGTTCAGATTCATGCACATTAAATTTAAATTTTGATTTTTCGATATATGATCCACCACAATATATTCCTTCTGTCAGACGTGCAATATCTACGGCTTCATCTTGGTTAAACTTTATTCTTAGATAGACCTCATCAAGAACAGCACCAAAGATCACTGGATAAAAAGAGGAGAAATAGGTGGTATTACCATCATCAATACTATAACTAGGCAAAATATCTATAGAATGAATATGATTCGCGTGGTTTCCCTTAGCATTAATGACGCTGGAGAAAATCATGCATAGCCAACAAATAGCTAAAAACCATTTCTTCACTCTTTACTCCCTTGTTTTAGCTTTATGAAGAAAAACAGCGATTTGCTTCTTTTCCTCGGGCGTTAATGATTTATTTTCTTCGGACAAGCGTAAAGAATACACTATGCCATATTCAACAAGGTCCCAGTCTTTTGCCAAAATAAACGGATCCATGTAGGAGATCTTTTGTTGCAAATCATGAGCATCGCTCAATAAAAATCCTCCTATTTCTGCACCATAATAGCCGTTTGAAGCATGCTTTCTTTCAAACATAAAATCGTTCAGTCTCATGGTAAGATCTTCTATGTAAGCATTTGAAAGATTAACTCCTTTATTTTCGTTAATAAACGTAAGAAGTTCTCTTAATTTTGCACTGTAATATTTACTGGTTTTAGGGATAACCTCACCAATCAATTCTAAATCAGGTGCAATGTATGGCTGCTCAAATTCATGAGAGAGCACATTTTTTTCTGAATCACTGAGAGTTTCGTCTAATAAGTGAGCAAGGATTGTGTCCTTGTAAAGAACACCTGCCCATCGCTCTATATCTGACATATTTACATCCAAAGTGTCTTCCTTAGAAGATATTTGTTTTCGTGACATTGTTATTTCATAACGTGCGGATAATAATTCTTCATGGTTCTTTTTACGCAGAATTTCTTCTTCTGTTTGTGGATTTGTATATGGATGTGCTGATACGGAAATCTTAGTTTGATGTGTACTATTTGCTTGTGTATCTTGGTGTGTTCCACTAACTTGAGTTGGTGCGGTAATATTCCGTTCCTCTGTTTGTTCAGAAGATGTTGCTGGTGTGAATGTTATTTCGACTCTATGTGCTGGAGACAATACAAGCCAACCTAATGTAATTACAATAAATAATAAAAGTATCCCTCCGATAATTATATAATTACGATATTTCATAATGCTAATAAATAAGTTGATAAAAAAGATATATTACAACTCTGCTCGGTCTTTGCGCCGATAAGTGTAATATTTAAAGAATATGGGAGATTGGTGAGAAAATAATCCATTAAACATTCCTTTGCTTTCTTTTAATACTATCATTATAGGCATATCAGTCAACATTACATCATCGATGTAATGTTGAAGTGTGAGTATATTTACATATACACAAGAAAAACCACCTTCTTTCAGAAGGTGGTTAGTTGGAACCTAATATTCTTCCGGCAACATAATAGTTAGGACTCTTGTAGTAATCTCCGGATTTGATGGATCTTCTGATCCATGCTTTAGAGCTTTGTCATAGTAATCTATTTTCCAAAAGATCTTTTGACCATCAACAACAGGTGCTCCGAAATCATGTTCCATGTGCGGGTCATTGTCTTGTGTAAATTCAGTGAATTCACGCACCGCTTGTAGAATTTCTGAAACCTTTTCCTGCCCAAGTGAATTAACACCTTGAGTTAACACAACCCGACCGCAGTTTGGATGCAGTGTTGTTCTCAGCAGATCATTAAGAGTTCGCACCTTTTCAGCATATATTTGTGAGTTACACATTCCTAATCCTCCGATAATTCACTGCCTGCACCATGCAGGCAGTGAAAACGAGGGACTAGAAAATAGAATAAATGAAATTGATTTTGCTCGGACTGATCATACTTGCGCTTGATAAAAACCACCTCTCGCGAGGTGGTTTTGAAGTTACATTAATCCTCGCTCAGCTAAGCTGACTATCTCATCAGACCCCACGATCATATGATCAAGAACACGCACAGAAACGAGTGCAAGTGCATCTTTGAGTTGCTTAGTGATGACTTCATCAGATTGGCTGGGTTCAGCAATGCCAGAGGGATGATTATGAGCACATATGATGGCAGCTGCATTGTGAAAAAGAGCCTTTTTCACCACCTCTCTGGGGTGAACACTGGCTCCATCGATGGTACCAAAGAACATTGGCTCAGATGATATGATCCGATGCCTATTGTCCAGAAAGATACAATAGAAAACCTCCTGCTCATATGTACTGAGCATCAGATTTACAAAACGCTTTGTATCATCCGGATTTGAAAGAACAGTACCCCGCTTGTAACGCTCAGAGATTAACTGTTGTGCGAGGGTTATGATGAGACTGGCATCTACCGGCTCAGTAAACCGATAGATACCATCTTTTTCTACAATATATGGTTGATTTGCCATGATGAGTTCCTATTCATTTGAGTAATAGAATGTAATTGCGAGGGCAACGGCATCAAAGATGCCCATGCGGTAGTCTTCACTCATCCATGGCTTACGCTCTGGTGGCAGGCGCGCTTGGAGCACAGGGAGCCATTCCACAATCTTCTTGGCAATCATATATTTTGTTTTAGCATTAAATTGTTCAAAGACTCCACGGATGGTAGATCTGGAATATTTGGAGGCTTGAAGCTTGCGTGCTTGGCATTCTTTTAAAATATTTTGTATGAGTTTTTGTACGCGCTGGCATCGGCGAGAGGATGGATCAGTGGTATCTTCAACAATCAGAATATCTGGATTATAGAAATCAACCAATGAGAATATTCTGTTTAAACACTGGGTATTCTTATTAAATTTTATCGTAACAGCTCCCCAATCAACCAGAGACTGAGAATCTTCAAAAATCGCGAAACCAAAACCACGCGTAGTTGGGTGAATGGCAAAAACGAATTTACTAGTACATTTTTCATTAGTCATATTTTAAGAAGTTAATTTAATAATGAGTGCATCAATGAATTGAATGCGACTTGTAAGCTGGGGTGTTGATGGTTTTTTGAGAAGATTGGATTTTAACTTTTTGGCTTGAGCGATGAGATCATCGTGTGATTTTGAATATGCAGCCTGTAAGATTATTCGAGGTGGCCTGTCAAAGATAAGTTCATAAAAAATGAGAGTGAGAATAGTTGGTTTGCGCACATTGTGCTCATATCGTGATACTTCGGAACTTGATTCAAAGTTGAGAAGAAATGCAAGATCGCTCTGGGTCAAACCAGCGCATTTTCTGCATGTACGCATATTGTGGTGGGGTTGAAGTAAATACATTTTATTGATGTGGCGCTCATCTATAGTGAGCGTGATATTAGAATATCGTTGTTAAAGAACAATTAAAAGAATGGAAAATTTGCCACTCTGCGCAAACTCAGGAGTTGAGGGTGAAGGGCTTAAATACTATGGCGCAGCTATACGTAAGTCCCCAAAGTCCCCGAAGTCCCTGGTGTATTCATCCAGTGGCAAAAATCACACCAAGCTTAGGGACTTCGGGGACTTTGGGGACTGAATTTGAGGCAATGAGGATGCATTATTAAAGTATATAGTTTTGATTGAAGCAGCAGGTCTTCAGCTTGTGCAAAAAAACAGCCCTGCATTACTGCGGGGCTGTTTTAGCAAACAGTTATTTTATGATTTTTGCACAACTTTCTTTTTTGCAACCCGACGCTTACTTTTCTTTGGTGCAGTAAGAATTCCAAATTTTGCAGTTGCTTCCTTAACACGGACAGCAAGAAACTTGTCACTTGCAGTACGTATGGACTCAAGCAGCTTCAAAAGGCCTTGTACTTGGCGTTCAGTTGTACGCAGCTTATTCTTTAGCTCACGATTTTCTGTTCGCGCCTGTTGTAGCTGCTCCTTTAAGGAAGCTGTACGGTCAGCAGGAATTACAGCCTTCTTTGCAACTTGTTTTTTGGCAGCTACTCGCTTCTTTGACACTACTTTTTTCTTAGCTACTTTCTTTTTAATCGCCACAATTTAATCCTCATGATGTGAATGTAATGAGCACCTAATGCATAGGGTTAAGAAGAGAGTAGATGCTTTTCGATATTTGTCTACATTAAGGCTTACTTGTTTTGTAAATCAATGTATCGAAGTGTATCAGCGCTGAATGGTTTTGATGGAGTGCCATTGATCAATAGTTTTAAATAAATACGATAATTAGGAAGATTGATAATGTCTTCAATTAAAAACATTGGATATAGTTCGCGGGCAATATATCGAGCATCTTTTGGTCCAACTCGAAAGGAAATGAATGTCCCTACATTTCCTAATACGGCATCCCTAATATCAATATCTAATTGGTCAAGATATTGGTTGGCGAGCACCATAGCGGTGGCATATTTACGTAGCTCAGATAGCATATTGACCAGTGCAAGGGTGGTGAAGTTTTGAAATTCATCAACATAGATTATAAATGGGCGGCGTTGTGGCGGTGGTAATTCTGCACGAGTAAATGCAGCCAATCCTAATGTAGTGATCAATAGCCCACCGAGTAAATGAGAAGCATCTTCTCCAATGCGGCCTTTGGCTAGATTAATAAGGATAATTTTTCCTTCATCCATAGCAGTTCTTAAAGAAACCTCCTGTTTTGGATCAACAATAATGCGCCTGATAATTGGATTTGAAAGAAATGCTCCCACTTTATTCTGAATTGGGATAATGGCATCGGCACGCAGCCGGGGAGAGTATTTAGCAAACTCATCTAGCCAGAAGGCACGCACAGCAGGGTTTGATACATTGCGTAGGCAACTATTACGAAACCCCTGGTCGCTAAAAATCTTCGGAATATCATCAAGTGTGGCTTTTGGTTGCGCATACAAGGTCAATAAGATATTACGGAAAATATGTTCCATGCGCACACCCCATGCATCACTCCAGAGCTTTTTAAATATTTCAAGCATGCCAGACGCAGCAAGGGCTCGCTTTTCCTCTGATACTCTCCGTATTGGGTTATATCCCCATTTAGAGTTAGGATCGGTTGCATTGATATATATGATGTCCTTCTGACGATGCTTGGGGATGCTTTGGACAATGCTCTCTACCATATCTCCATGCGGATCAATAAGTGAACAACCAGTGTGATGATCTATATCCTGGCGTATTAAGGTTTCTAGAAGTGTAGTCTTACCAGTGCCTGTTTTACCTACGATATACGTGTGAGCAAGCCGACTGGCGGTGTCAATGCCGAAAACCTGACTTGAGTTGCGAAAGTTGGTGCGGCCAAAATATCGTATGTCGTGCTTCCCTGTTCTTTCCTGGTTGTTCGTTTTCTCAAACATCATATTTCTTGAATAATATTTGTAACTTATCATGCTCGCTTTGTGGAATTATGTAGACACCATTACTCTTCCTGGTTTTAATGCCAAGTTGTTTACGGATAACAGTGCCGATAAAACGAGTGGTAATGCGCATATCACTATCTGAGGCAAAACGGTCGATATATACGTTAGTAATTCGTTTTATAGAAAGCGGATCATTTGATTGCTTTTGCAGGGAGCGTGTAATCAAAAGTACTCGTGCTTCTGTATCCATTCCACGCTCAGCCTTTAACTCCTCATTGAATTCCCGTGCCAATTCTAGCAGTTGATACTGAATTGACTCATCTTTTGCTACATGCAAAAGAGGCGCGAACATTTGATTGATACGTGGTTCTAGTAGAAGGTCTCTGGGGATGCCTGAGTTTGTTATGGTAGTGTAGTTGCGAAATCTATACATGAGCAGCTTATTCCGTAACACCTGCGCTTCTGAGGCGTATGTATTTGGTAAGGATACAGGGATGTCTTCTCGCAATTTTTGAAGGCCTGTGTCTTCTGTGAGAAAACGGCTCTCAAGTGCGCGATCTTCGTAGTGCCCACGAGTCGCAACGATTTTTGGACCAAATATATTAAATGCCCTTGGTTCGTAGCTATTGTTGCTGGTGACTTGGCAACGTAGCACTGGAAAACCGCGCACATTTCCGTTGTTGAGAATTTTTATCATCTCTGATGTCGCATCACTGAATCGGAAGTCTGCTTCATCAACAATCAGTGTGCCTTTCAATGAATCAAGCATATGAAATATTGGCGATACAGTAGAAGCGCCGCTGGCAAATAGAGGGCGATAGCAAATGGAACCAACAACTTTTAAGAAGCGAGTTTTACCTGATCCAAAATCACCACGTACACGCAAATACGGTAATTCTGGAAAAGCATCATAGACCCAGGTAACAAGAATGTAGTGAGCAGCAAGAAGCTCAAAGGATGGAGAGATATCTACATATTTATGTAAGTAGCTCCTAATGTTTGCAACAAGATCTTCATCTGTCCCAAATTCTTCTGGCTGCTCTGGCAGCAACATCAGTTTATGTTTAATAAGTGGATGCGTGTATCGGTATGGTATACACATACCTTGGCTTGTTTTAATACACGGCTTCATCTGGTATGAATTATTGTCCCAGACAGCAAGAGCGGTACCCTGTGTTTTGTGATCACATGTTAGTTCTATAATGATTCCATTATCTTCAAGTTCTGAAGCAATTGGTGTTTGCTTCTTTTTGTTGTTTGTATTTTGCATGTCTGCAGTGTAGCGAAGCATGGGAAATACAAAAGGCGGGTTAGTTTGCCTCTGATGTCAAAGCTGCACGTCTACAGTTTATAAACTGGGCATGTATCGTTCTATTATGAAAAAAGATAAATATAGTCGAGAGCGATTGCGTGTGATACTTATGCAAAAGTATCCGCGGTTAAGTAGTGATGATATACAAGAGATGATTGAGAGGCTTGAGGAGTACATGCAAACAATCATATCTATAGAGGAGCGAAAGCAAAACGGACTGTCTGATTTTGACAAATAATATAGCTCCAGTACGATGTAGGTATTACTAGCTAAATTAATAATGAGTATGCAAAAAGTATATGGATATGTTCGAGTGTCAACAATTAAACAAGGAACCAAAGGGGTGTCATTACAAGAGCAGCGCACTGCAATACAACAGTACGCAGAAAAAAATAATTTGAAAATTGCTGAATGGTTTGAAGAAAAAGAAACAGCGGCCAAGCGAGGGCGCTCTTTGTTTACGCAAATGCTTAAGCAGCTCCGTCAAGGAAAAGCATTCGGTGTCGTAATACATAAGATTGACAGAAGTGCTCGTAACCTCAAAGACTGGGCAGATCTAGGAGAGTTGATTGATGCTGGTGTAAATGTATATTTTGCTCATGAGGGACTTGATCTTCATGCGCGAGGCGGGAGATTATCTGCGGATATTCAAGCAGTCATTGCTGCTGACTATGTTAGGAATCTTAAGGAAGAAATACGAAAAGGATTTTATGGGCGATTAAAACAAGGTATATATCCGTTGAATGCTCCTCTTGGTTATCTAGATATGGGTGGTGGCAAAGTAAAAAAACCTGATCCTGTCACAGCACCATTAATCAAACAGGCTTTTAACTTATACGCCACCAATACATACACATTGGAAACTTTGCTATCAAAACTGACATCTCTTGGATTAAGGAATAAAAAAGGAAGAAAACTCTCTCTTACTGGCATATCTACTATTCTCAATAACCCGTTTTATATGGGGCTGATTCGAATTAGAAAAACAAATGAAATATTCCAAGGGAAGCATGAACCAATTATTAGTAAGTCATTATTCGATAAAGTACAGGTAATAATTACAGGAAAAACGAACACGAGAATACAAAAGCATGATTTACTTTTTCGGCGTATGTTGACTTGTATACATTGTAGATATTCATTAATTGGAGAAGTTCAAAAAGGAATCACCTACTATCGATGTCACACCAAGGGATGCCTTACAAAATGTCTTCGAGGTGATTATATTCATGATGAAGTTAAAAAGATAATACATAAAACCCAATTACCAAAAGATGTGAAGCAGGAATTGGTAAAAATAGCCAACACTGATAACCTTGCTGAAAAAGCAAATCGTGCGACTCAAAAGAAAACTATTAAGCTAAATCTTGGGAGAATTAATTCTAAGTTAGATCGACTTACAGATGCTTTTATAGATGGAGATATAGATAAGAAACTGTTTGAACAGAGAAAATATGGTTTACTTATGGAGCAGAAATTACTAGAAGAAAACCTTTCTAAATATTCAAAAAAAGACAAATTAGAAAATACAAAAACCAATGCTGGTGAATACCTCGAACAGGAAAATACCTATTACTCTCAATACATTTCTGGATTTTTGGAAGAAAAGAGAGACATCCTAAAAAAGTCTACCTCGAACCTTACAGTAGATGGTAAAAACGTTGTTGTTGAGCTGCGAAAGCCGTTTAACAGGATCGCAGAATGCGTTACTTCATATTGTTGTGCACAACAACGAGGGATACCTCGAATATTTGGTACTTGCAAAGCAATAAAATGTGCAGAGGATATTTATAAAATCATCAAGAAAACAAACTAACAGGAATATTAGACAAAAATATTTACACGAAAGTGTTTATGCCAACATTTGATGGGGCACTTATTTGGAAATTAGTATTTGATCTTCGGAAAGAAGTTTTCGTCCGATCAGCTCCCGTTTTGCGCCTTGGGGATCTGGCGTAAATAGTAAAATTCTCAGATTCACTTCAGCACGCGAAAAACTGACGTACGCTAGTTTCTGACTCCGCTCCAACTGCCCCTCCGTAGGCTCTCCAGTTGTATTCGGAGTCAGTAGTTTTGTGAAGCTATAGTGGTTCCAGGCAGCCTCAACATCGTCATATACCACTAGGACATTGGGATATTGCTCACCCTTTACACCATGTTGCGTACTATAGGCGGTGTTTTCTTGAATGAAGTCGCAGTACGCTTGCAACTCAGAGGAGTCCATTCCGAAGAAGTGATCACATAACCATTCACCCTTCTCCTCCACGTAAACCTCAGCGTCATATTCTTCAGTTCTAGGTTCTCTGGTTAAATGCTCAACCATGCGATCCGTGAGCTGCACTAATGAGTTTTCGCGACAAAATTGCAAGATATCTCGAACTGTTCCTGAATCCCATCGCTCAGTGAGATCAGTCACGAGCGACCTTGAGAGTTCGATCATTTCCCTGAGCGTTCGCTCGCTGTTACTTCCTTGTAGTTCAAAGGCGGGGCTATTGTGACGTAGCAAGTCAATTACTGCCCGACTATTCCCATTCTTATTCGCCGACACAAGCGGCCAAATCGTGTTGAGGAACGGCCTTAGAAGGAAGTGATCACCAGTCTCATAATCATCCTGTGCGCGGGACGATGCGTACTTGCCGGTGAACAGGCTGTTCAGTTCGGAAAAACCGAGTCTCCTTGCTATCATCTGGCGGACCAGGAAAAGCTTAATGATGTCATCCTGATCAGCCCAGCCCCAGTTGGCCAGCTCTATATCAAGGCGTTGGAGCGCTCGCTCCACTTGCTCTACGGAATATCGCCTTCTCGGAGCCTCTGGTTCTTCGGCTTTAACTAAAGTAAGTAGAACGCTTCCTTGCTTCCCCTTGTTGTTACCAGCAGGAACTTGTTCCACATCGCTCCTAAACGCGTTTAAGAACGTAATGACACTTTCAGAGCATCGAAAATTTTCGGTCTTGGTAATCGTTTTTCCGTGCGGTGGCGGTTCGAAATCACCTGCTCTCCCTTCGAAGATTTGCTGCCAAGGATCACCAAAGTACCCGATTACGGGTAACCCGTCCCCACCTCCAACAAGATTTAAGCCTGCTACGATATTCCGAAACGTATCCTGTGCCTCATCGACAAAAATGAACGGATAGCGGAAGCCCAATGCCTTTCGAAACACCGGCTTGGAATCGAGCAGATAGCCAGCCACCTCAATCACATCGTCGTGGCTAAGGCGGCCATCAGAGTATTCACTGAAAACAGAATCATCATATTTAAATTTAGGGACGTCATCCAACTTAGTCAATTCCTCCTCCAGATTAGCAATTCGCGCACGCGCCTTGCGTGCTTCCTTGCTATTACCCCCATTATCCTTCTCTCGCGCCTTCTCTATAAGCTGTGGAATGCGGTGTTCTCTGACTGCTTCTCTGATATCTTGAGAGAACCTTTTGATCTCATTCCAGATAAAGCTGTGGAGAGTAGACACAAGGTAGAGATCATCATGTCCCAACCGGGACGAAATGACTCCAACTGCGCGCTTGGTGTATGTAATACAAGCAACACGCTGTGAATTCTTGCGCAAGTCCGCACTATATTTATTTCGTATATGATCAAGTGCAGTTATAAGCGAGGTTGTCTTCCCGGAACCTGCGCCAGCTATCATGGCGAAACTTCGCTTTGCCGTTAAACATTCGGCGACCTCCTCATCTGCTTTTGTTGGAATCCGTTCTGACATATTAATTCTCGAGCAAAGTCGATGCGTTTGAGTCGCTAGACAAACGGCTTTCAAGCCACTGCAGCCCCTCCACAATGTACGATGGCGTATCCCAGTCTTCTGTTGCAGCTAGCACATCCAACGCAAACTCTGTTTTCTTAAAGCTAGATGATTTGACACGTTGAAAGATGTCCTCATAAGCATCCGCAAGTCCTTCAGGAATTGTAATTCCCAGGACCAACGCCCCGCCCCTTAGAAGACCGAAGTTCTGAAAAACAAATGCTTCTTCGAGTGTACGAGGTCTCATTTGGAACTGATTATCGCCTTCAACAACCTGGACGTCCGTTTGAAAGACCACACAATGATCATCCTCGGTATTCACTTTCTGTTCTGGCGTAAGAGCAATCAACTCTTCTACAGTCGTTACGTCAAAAAACTTCTTTAGCGATGCATTTGAGGTCAGAGCGCCTGGTGTATCACCACGACATACCGGGTGCCTCCCTGTTGCCTCAACCGAATCCAGGTCAGTGATAATCAAGTATGGGATATTCAAAAAATGTAGCAGCCCGGCGAATCGATGAGCATAAGCCCCACCGACTTCAAGAATGGAAAGGTAGTTAGCGCAAAGCTTAGGTGCGTCCTTCTCGACCATCTTCTGGAGAAGCAGCTTCTCTACGGTTCCTTCGACTAAGATTGCAGCATCAGCAAAAAACAGATCACAGTGCGTTAGTTTTAAATACCGCTTGAGAAAATTGAGCGCCCCATTTTCATCAATTTCTTTGCCATCGACCTGTATCGCCTCAGGCTGGAATGCTCGAAGACTATGCACCTTCGACGAATTGAAAGTTGTGACCGCATTACGGTCTTCGCCTTGGATCTCACATCGTTGAAAGTACCGAACCTTTGCGAAATCAACTGCATCCAGAATATGAGACGAGTGCGTCGTCACCAGAAATTGGGGAACAAGGGCCTCATCGCCAGCCTCTTTTGCGGCGTTGGATATGATATTCCAAATATTCGTTATGAATGTTTGCTGAACTTGAGCATGAAGATGCACTTCTGGTTCTTCGACAAATATTAACTGGCAGAGAGGTCTATTCTTTTCAGTCCCCATCCACTGCAAATGAAAATGACTTATTTGAATAGCCATGTAGATGAGATTCTTGAACCCCAAGCCATTATATGCCTCAGGCAACTCATGTTCTCGACTGGAATCGACATATAGAAGCTCGGTATTTCCCTGTAGCGCCGTCTCCGGGCTTAAAGACGATACAATCTTTAAATCCCGATCATTAATTGACGGAACCCCTAAGCTTTTTATGACTTTCATAAGTCCACTAAAATGCTTCTCATAATGCTCCGTCAGCTTTTGATTATTCTCATCAATAACCAAGTGCGCGGCCTCAGCTACTTCTGCCTGTTCTAGATTTTTCTTATAAAATGCAGCGAAGGCCGTTGATAGTCGGCTGCTCCTACTGCCCTCATCATCATCAACATTCCTTTGCGCATCGACAAAATCGATGCGAACCAGTTCTTGAAGAAGAGTTTTCCCCTCCTTACTTTCTAGAAATGTTTCCGCAATTTCATCATCAGTTGATTCAAGAGAGTAGTAAGTAATATTGAAGTACTGCTTAAGATTCTTATCTGTGTTTAAAAACTGTGCCAGGGTACGTTTGCGTGTTCCATCGTCAGATGCCGGATAAGCAGCAGTATAATCAGCATGCATCTTTGCTGGGTTGCGCACCTCATACTTCAAGCGAACACCAACTTCGCTAAAATCATCTGAAAGTCTAGGTAACAGGGTGAAAGCACGCCCGAAGGCTATGTTGTCAGGGTTGATGGAAAACCAAAGATCAAGTTCAATTGTGGGCAGGTGGTCCTTGTTGCCGTCATTGCCGAACGCATTGATGTCGTCGACCTTGGTAACCGAAAAGTCATGGACCTTAAAGTCTTTTCCACCAAGAAAGCAGCGGAATATTGCAGTAGCTGATGTCTTGCCGCTGTTATTTGGGCCGACGAAGACCGTTTCGTCATCCTCAACTTTAATATTCACGCATTCCAAGCGACGAAAGTTCCTGATTGCGATGCGTTGTATTTTCATGATTTCCATATTTATTAATGAAGGCGTTGAAGAAACTCCAACTTATTGTAGCTGGTGATATATTTACAGCACTTCTTGATACTAATCATATCATTTTATACGTTTACCACTACATGCAATCAAGGGCATATCAATGATAGGGCGAATGCCCCTCGTGGATCAATTTACATACTACCGTGAAGCCACGTGGTTAGCTTACATGTGTATTTTTATCACAAGACAAAGTACCGAAAGCTCGTCACTTGATGAGGTTGAATCAGGATTTAAAAGGTCGAAAACTTTGTGGAATTTTGTGTGAAAAACTACGCTACCTATGCACACTGAATATATTGCTACACAACAAACAAACCTCGAACTAAATACCCTATATTTTCAATACATGAAGAATACAGATATCTAACCTCGAACAAACAAAGCCTTTGTTATTAACATATTTATGATGATTAATTATATTGTGCACAACAACGAGAGATACCTCGGAAACTTGAAAGTATTGATGGTAGTTGTAACAAAGCAAAGAAATGCGCAGAGGAGATTTATAAAGAAATAATGCACTAAAGTACATTAGTACTATTAATCCTTGTTAATTTAGATTTAAAAAAATGCTTAAACATATATTCAAAATTGACAGTTGTAAAGTGTGTGTTGTGTAGCAAGGTTGTCTCAGTAATTAATATTAATGAAAAGGCATCAATTATGGCTAAAAGTAAAGGTGGCAAAGACGATAGCGCTACTAATGAAAGCATTTAGGAAGATGAGGATTCACACAGTAGCAAGAATATTTGTGATGAAGAACTATGTTACGATGAAACTGGTCTTGTTTGAGGGGGGTTCTACGTCACAAAAGAGCAAAGTTGCTATTATTAAACCTAAATCTAAGCGTGAGCGGTTATTGCAAACTAAGTATATTACGAAAAAAAGTGAATTGAATAGATCTAAAAAGAAGGGCAGTAATTAAAACGATATCATACTTAATACCCCGCAAGGCGAGGTATTCTTTATAATTCGAGTATCAATTACTGAAATTGATTGTACTGTTGTTAAATGCTCCACCGGCTCAAGCTGGTGGAATATTTACAAGTATTAATCCCGCGCATTCAAAATAACGGGCTGACTCTAATTATGTGGTTTTTTCTTAATAATGAATAGTATGCTTCCAGTGAGTAAGAACAACCACAGCGTAGGGGGTGCAGGCACAGGACGTGCGATTAATTCACGGCCAGTACCGTAGAACTCTCCTGTTGTTGATTCAGGAACTACTGGTGCCAAGTTAAGCTGTAGTCCGCTGAAGTGGGTTAATTCCCAAGCAGTTTCTGCAAAAACAATTGGTGCGAAGTAGTGCTCCATAGTATCGTCTGTAAAAACGCCAAAGCCAACTAGGAGTTCGGTCAACACTTCACCTCGTGAATTCAGAGCATTGCCTGAAAAAGCTGATGTCGCAGTAAATTCCATTCCACCAAGGAGATTCGGTATATGCGAGGATATTAGTCTATTTTCTGGGCGCAAAGATTCTTCAATTAGTTGATCAAAGACACTAACGCTATTCACCTTAACATCATTAAATAATACAGCATACTCAGGGTCAGCATTGCTGACTAGAGTTAAGACTCGAATTATGACAATTATTATTATAGGGAGTGAGGCCAGTTCACCTTCTACTTCAATTTCGTCACTAATAGCAAATCCACGACCAGGCTCTCCTTGCATATTTTCGATAAATTTTTCGTATGAACTTATGGGAACGGCCTGAGCTTGTTGAGGATTGATGCTTATAAGGGCCATCGACATAAAAAAAATCATGCTTAATTTACGCATTACATCTCTCCTTTAACTGATAAAAATGTCCCAATGAAAAATTGAATTCCGGCACACTCTTAGTTAAGTAGGATGGGCATAAACTACGTGCTCATTTTAAGCAGCTATTGTAGGTTATTGATGGGGCATCGCCTCCTTTGAATGGTATTTTTATGTATTAAATATCAATAGAAGCTTATGCTGCATATTACATGCCATGGGTAATATTCTCTTATATTTCGAAGAGATAGCTTCGTAACTATTGACGCTGTATTAAAAATTGTAAAAAATCCTGACATGTTTTTTGACTGATTTTGTTGGTTTGTCAAAAATAATCTATGTTATATAGCTTCTGCTAAAAAGTGATGTGCAATATCAACAAGTTACTGGAAATGTATGAAATGAATCCACAATATATGAAGTGTAAAATTTATTATACGGGTGTTGACTGTCATTCGGGTACTCTTTTAAATGTGAATAAGTCGTGGTATCAGGTTCACATATCATCAACACATAGAGCATATTTGCAGCATAAAAGACGTTTTCTAGCAGCCTGATATATTATGCATAATGATTGCGTGTGTATCTAAGAGCATCTTGATTTCTATGTGGTATTGCTGCTTAATTACATCTGCTGCTTGCTCCATACAGTGAAGGACTATTGTGTAAAATATATAGTTATGACTGGAGTCTAGAGCCATGCAGTAATCTGGGTTGAAGGAGCACAGCCAGTCTCTCTTTCTAATAGATGCTGAAATCTACCCAGATATGGAGTCCATGTCAGTGGAATCCACAAAAAAAAGTAAAGTAAGATTAGTTAAATTAAAGACAATTATAAAGTGATATTCATTGCGTCGATGGATATTTAATGACTGATATACCAAGGAGAGAAATAATGAAGCTCATATTACAAAGAGAGCAGGAATCAGGATTTACAGGAACTCCAAAGTTTGCATTAAATATAAGATCTCAGCTTACTAACGAAGAAACTGCAAATATTAAGAAATACAAAATGGGCAAAACAATGCTCTATACAAACATGCAAGATAAAGGCTCTGGACTGCTTGGCGCATTGTCACGCGCTGCAATGGGAATTGAAATTACGGTGGACAATCTTGCTGTAGGAAGACGCATTATATGCAAAGATATTCTTGAGATGGTCGCTGTAGAAGAGCAAGTAAAAGAAGCATGCAGCACATTCAAAACAATATTGGATGCTGCCACGACATTTGGTGGTGACCAAGTCGTTGAGTTCTGACAATGACTTTCTAGCGGGGTACCGTGCAAGCACAAAGTTCTTTGGCATAGTATCCCGTTTATTTTCTGCAATTTGGTCACTATTTGGTGGCACTTCAAGCCGTACATGGTCAGCAAGCAAAGAGCATAAAGAATTAAGATCATTACATGTTGAAGTGTGCGGTCTCTATACCAAGTCAATATTTGCAAAGCTTGGCATAAATAACTTTGCTGCTCAGCTGGTGATGGAAGCATGCGAATTGTCAGAGCGCGACCCATCAACTGATCTACTTGTTCCATTTTTCAGCCTTACCCTTGATCTCATGAAGGAAGAGGGCGTGTGGGAGCCTCCAGGAATTGATTGGGATGTAAACTTTCTTCCTGAAGATGTTGTTATTCTTCGAAAGTATCTGAATGGACAAAAGCATCTGTTCTCACGAGAAGAATATTACCTGGACATTTGGAGAACTAAACTCACTTATGTCTTTGCAGGAATTCTTAACTATATACCCAGTGGTCTGAGTGCGTCTGAAGAAGATACAAATACTCATACCCTCTCCATTGCAATGATCGATGCAATGTGTGAACCAATCGATGCAATTGAACGGACACTAATCACCTTTACTGACGATGACATAGCACGCGCAGGGCTTTTTAAGCTGACACGCGAGCAATTTGACAATAATGTATTGCACGCCTCTGGTATCGATCCAAATGGGCGATACGGTGTTAGTAAATCAATCGTATTGCCCTCTGGAATGAAAGATTGTTCAACTCGCGATCTATTACATATTTTTTTGCATGGAACTCCATTTCGTGAATTTTTCGCATATCCATATACCTTAAATATTCCCGTCAGCTCCAGATTTGAGCATATGCATGTTGTTGGTGGCACCGGGCACGGAAAGACACAGCTTTTGCAATCTTTCATTCTCAATGATCTTGATTCAAATCACGGTTTATGTGTGTTTGATAGTCAGGGCGATCTTATTAAAACAATTTCACACTTGGCCCGATTTGATCCAGAAACTGCTATTGGATTCAGTGATCGTCTTGTAATCATTGATCCAGATGATATCGAATTCCCACCGTGCCTTAACTTGTTTGCAATGGGCCAAGATCAGCTTGCAGGTATATCCCCTAAAGAACGAGAAATGCTTGTTAATAGCACGGTTGATCTATATGCATATCTCTTCGGGGCGTTACTAGGTGCAGAACTCACTCAACGACAAGGAGTTATATTCCAATATATTGCGCGACTCATGATGGTTATTCCCGGTGCAACAGTTCAGACGCTACGCGAACTTATGGAGGATGCTGAACCTTTTCGACCATATATCCAGCAACTACAAGGCTCAGCTAGAGCATTCTTTGAAACTCAGTTCTTCAGTAAATCATTCGCACAAACAAGAAAACAAATTCTCACCCGCCTATGGGGTGTTTTGAGCAATGCAACACTAGAACGCATGTTCTCCCATACAGAAAATAAAGTGGATATGTTTGATGCTATGAATAGCGGAAAAATCATACTCATAAATACCGCTAAAGACTTGCTTAAGCATGACGGGTGCCAAATACTCGGACGATTCTTTATCGCCCTATTAGGACAAGCCGTATTGCGCCGAACAAGTCTTCCAAAAGAACAGCGAAAACCATTTTTTGTTTATATTGATGAAGCTCATGAGTATTTTGATGAGCGTATTGATGAGTTACTTAATCAGGCAAGAAAATATAACGTAGGGATAGCGCTTGCCCATCAGAACCTTGGACAGCTCTCTCCATCACTCAAGGCGACAGTCTCAGCCAGTACAAGCATCAAGTTTGCTGGCGGCGTAAGCATGAAGGATGCTGGGGAGTTGGCTCGTGATATGAGATGCGCTGCTGACGATGTTCTCCGCACAAAGAAGAACACCGACAATACAGAATTTGCATGTTGGATAAAGAATATCACCCCCAAAGCAATTCCTCTTTCTGTACCACTTGGCAGCATGGAACAGGAATCAAGACTTTCAGAGGCTTCATTCCAGGCGCTTAGGGATAAGAATAGGGATCAATATTGTAAACCAGCACAAGAAATATGCTTTGAGAGCTCATCGCCCTCGACACAAGCCACAGAAGAGAAACAGTCAGCAACTGTTCCGTCTGAACCGCCGCCGTTAAAGGCACAAGAACAGCGTGTGCAACAGCCTCAGGAGTGCTCAGCTGACAAAACTCCTGAGATTGCACTGCATGGCATGCCGAGCGCTGAACCAAAGAAAGAGCCAATCTCTCCACCAAAAGCTTATGATAATACTCAGCACAAGTATTTACAGGAGCTTATAAAGCAAATTGCCCAAGACCGTGGGTACAAAGTTGATGTCGAACAAGAAGTCTTGGAAGGCGCAGGGAGAGTGGATGTCGTTCTCACTAAAGATTCACAAAAAATAGCGTGTGAAATATCAGTAACTACATCCCCGGAACATGAACTGGGTAATGTAACCAAATGCTTGCAAGCAGGTTATGCTCAAATTATTGTTCTTGCTCAGAATGATAAGCGCTTGCGCAAACTTGAAAAACATATATCAAGCAATCTTAATGATCAGGAGCAAAGCCAGGTAAAGTTTTTCTTACCTGAAGCATTCATCACGTACTTAGATGAGTCCTCAGCAGAAAATGCGTCAACAGAGAAGACAGTGAGGGGTTATAAAGTGAAGGTAAGATATACTTCAGTGTCTGATGAAGAAAAGAAAAAGAGAAGAAAAGCGATTGCTGATGTTATTTTACAGTCGATGAAGAGATTGTAAAATAATTAACCGTTATGTTGCTTCTTGTAAAAGTGAGTGTTTTTCTGCGCGTAACCTCGACGGGTTTGCATTTCGATGTCATAAAGCTCTATTTCAGAATATGAATTAACTATAACATCTGCCTCAGTTAGTAGTGATCTAGGGTATGTTGTAGTTATGGCTATACATCGCATTTTTGCGTTGATAGCTGCTGAAATACCAAGAGGAGAATCTTCAATAACTAAGCATTGCTTAGGTAATGATCCAAGCTTCTTTGCTGCATAGAGGAATAAGTCAGGATTAGGCTTCGATTTATTTTCAACATCGGTAGGAGTATATATTTGTCCATGAAATAACTCTTTTAATCCAAGACGTTGGTCTATAAGGTCAACCAGCTCTTTGTCCATTGCTGTTGCGATACATGTTTTATATCCCTGAGAAACAACTGAATTATAAAATTCTAAAAAGCCATCTATGTAATTTACTTCATGCGAAAATAAATCGCGTACAATGTCTGTACGTTCTTTTGCTAATTGATCAGTGTCACCTGTAAAACCATATTCGTGCTTTAAAACTTCTACACCTTCTGCAACAGTCCGACCCGTTAGCAGCGGCTTAATCTTTTCACGATTATAGGTACAGCCTCGGCGTTTGAGGAATTCTTCTTGACTTTTATCCCATATGGATTCTGTGTCAATAACAATACCTTCACTATCAAATATAATTGTATCTACCATAGTATCAAGTATATTCCATTTAGAAATAAACGCTAGTCGGGTGATAGATGCTGTTAATTAAATTCTGTAATTTATTGTTATAGAAGGATATTTAGGGAATTTATTTCTCTTTTTTTACTGTATTAATTGCAGCCAACAGCACCTCTTTGAAGGTTTTCTCACTAAGTTTATTGTGGGCAGTCATTACGCCAAGAAAAAGGGCAATATAGAAGATAAAACCTATAATATTGAATTTTTCGAATGCCATTAAACCAGTACCAAGAGCAGCTAAGCCAACTGCGAACCAAATTATAGTAGGCCCAGTCTTTTTTCCTTCATATTCGGGTGATCTTGAGGGAAATTCAGTTTCACTCCAACCACCTGGAGTGCGTAGCATGCTTAATGCAGAAATTGCCTTAGCTGTAGACCATGAAAAAGCACGGTATCCATAAAATGCTCCACTTATATCATCTACTTTATCCTTTAGGCTTTTCATTGCTTCTTTGAATAAGATGGTTTTCAAATTTGCTTCTTTATTGGATCCCATGAGAGCACGAATTAACAGGGTATCAGCCATTATGGTATAACCATAACCTCCGCCATCAATATCAACCCAAGCTTCCATTTGTCTTAATGCTCTATCGGGATTTCTTAGTAGCCATGCAATGGCGGCATCTTCCTGGGTTGAATAAGATCCAACATTACAGAGCCTTGAACTCTGTAGAGTAAGAATACAATAAAGAGTATTGCTTGCTAATAAGTTAGCATCTACACCAAAGCTTCCGCGGCTACAATTACCTTCTACGTTAAAGTGGGAGTTTATAAGATGATCAATACTGCGGGTAATTACATTTGTGTCTAGTTCATTGCTGTTTTTATATACATTGATCAAAGTTAGCAAGGCAAAACATGTAGGTAGTATTTCGACGGATTTGCCAACAAAATAGCTCCATCCACAACTTTCCTTATCTTGGTTTTTAATTAACCATTTAACTGCTTTTGAAATCACACTGTCGTTTGCGCTTATACCTGCTGCTAAAAGAGCTTGCACAGCAAAACACGTACGCACCATATCTGGAACTAATACCGTATTTCCATCATCTTTTACGACCTCTCTGGGGAAATATGCTTGGTCATCTTTTATGATTTGATGTGATTTAATATATTCACGACCAAGGATTATTGAATCATGCCCGGCGCTACACTCTTGACTGTCAATAAGCGCAATAATAGCTTCGGCAGTATTAAGAATGTTTATATGTCCACCAGATCGATCTGGCCAGCCGCCACTATCTTTGTGCTGTTGTTTAATAAGCCACCTAGCAGAAGAGCTTATTGTTTCTGCAATATTCGTATCCATTTTATCCTCGATATTATGCACAATAATATTTAGTATTCGATTATTTGCATAAAAACTTGTATGAGATAATTACGATTATTCTTAAATGTAGAGTGGCAGCATCATTTTCTATATCGTTTCACCATTTCATCCGATATATCTCTCGCATAGCACAAAGGTGATCGTCCACCCGGCTTGCTCCATGCGCTTCTCTTTCCGCACCTACTGCCATTTCTGGTTGCATTATAAGGGCATGGGCAATTGCCAGAATATGAAGCAATGGATTGCTGAATTAATTTATTGCGTATCTCATCATCAGTTAGCGCATTGTTGTCCTCAGCCAATACACTAGAGCTTATAGCTAGCAGAGTACAATACAGTGCAAATAAGATTTTTCGCATGATCCATTACTCCCCAAAATGAGATGTTGATACAGAATAACCACTTCCATAAGATGTTATGACAACATTACCACTCGTTGCTGTTGAATAAATACTTTCCATATAATTTTCCATATAATGCCATGTCTCATTCTTTCTTTTTTATGATTAGTCTTGTAATGGCACAGCCTTCCAATAAAAAATAAAATCCCGCCACCTTACAGTACACCATTCTACTGAAATGCCAAGTGAACTAAATCACACTATTTTTGTGACTTAGTTCACTAATATGTTTGCATGCAGAGTATTTAAGAAATTATTTTGACTGCCTTAGTATAATTTCATACTCTCTTTTTGAGATATGGTTGAAATCCAATCTGTGCCTGCTTTTACTCATAGCGAGCGTTTTTTAAGGATAATCAAATAACAATGCATGGCTTAATTTTACAATGCTAGATTCGACTGTTATCTGGACAGCACCAAAAGCAGCAAACCATTTATCAAAGATATTAAATGTATTTAGTGCCGCTCATGAAACAATGCGCTTTCCTGTAGATGTTGAAACCCTTGCTCTTGAATCTGCAACCATTTTCGGATGGAACGACCCAATTACCAAGGTAGAATCTGCAAATATACAAAGCTTTGAAGGAGGACTATTTCCAAATGACAGTAGAGATAATTGGCTTTTACTTTATAACGACTCATTAACTTCACCAGGGCGAATCCGATTTACTCAAGCTCATGAGCTTGGGCACTATATTCTTCATCGTGATCAGAAAGAACTTTTTCAATGTAGCAAATCAGATATGTTTGATTGGTCAGACGATGAAAAAAATATCGAAGCTCAAGCTGACTGCTTTGCTTCTTATCTACTGATGCCGCTTGATGATTTTCGCAAGCAGGTTAATTCAAAAGTTAATCTAGACTTACTTAGCCACTGTGCAGATCGATATGGAGTTTCATTGACGGCTGTAATTCTGAAATGGTTAAGCTATACGAAAGAGAAAGCCGTATTGGTAATGTCAAATGATGGTTTTATGGACTGGGCATGGTCGAGTGATTCTGCCCACAAAGCAGGAGCATATTTCAAAACCCGTAAAAATACTATAGCTATCCCAAACAATTCATTAGCAGCCAATGGAACTATAATATGTGATCGCGAAGGAAAAAATATTCCTGCAGTCACATGGTTTAAATATGCAGAACAGGATATGTCATTAAGAGAAATGAAAATTTATTCAGAGCAGTATGATTCTGTATTAACCTTATTATGTTTACCGCAAAGTGCAAATGTGTGGCCGCCTAAATCCTCTATTTCGTAGCACTGCAGACCAACTATGCTTAGCTCTTCTTAAATGTTTCTAGTATCTTGCGGAGTTGTTCTTTTGCTGGAGCTTCTAATTGTTGATAACCTCGAAAAAATGCCTCATCAAGGTGCCGCTCTTCAGGTTCCCGCGTATCGTCTTCCATAAAATAATTAGTACTTACTCCAAGTGCATCTGCAATAGCTGTTAATTTCTCTGCAGATGGTTTTGCGGAGTCGCGATTTTCAAGCTCCCAAAGGTAACTTTTGCTTAAGCTAGCCAGCTCTGCAAGTTTATCTAATGTCAGATTTTGTTTTTTACGCAGGTCTCGGAGTTTTGTACCCATGCTAGCAGCCATCTCTACACCTCCATTTAAAAAATTGCGCGATACTACCACTCTAACGAACTTTTTGTTTAGCAGTATTAGGGGATTATACAACAGAACCTCCTAGAATGTTCGGTGTACCGGAAATATTATTTGACAAAACCGGAATGGCCAGTGATAATCATCATAAGTTCGGTATACCGGACATTTAATGACTCTGTTGCGGTGGAAATTCACGCAACAAAGCTGCACGGCTGATTTGCAGCGTTATGGTTACTATCAAGACTTATTTAAAGAGGAAAAAGAAATGGCGAAATTTATAATCAACAAAAACGCTCAGTCCAACGGCGATCATGAGGTTCACAATGCAACCACTGGCTGCTCACATATGCCAAATAGTGAAAACCAAATAGACTTGGGGTATCACGCATCTTGTCGAGAAGCCGTAGCAGATGCCAAAAGTAGGTGGCCTAACAATAGAATTAATGGATGCTATTATTGCTGCAATCCTTGTCATACAAGCTAGATACTGCTGGCTACTTAGTAAGTCCCATAACAAATTGCTACAGGTGATGAGGTCAACGTCTTATATGTATTAGTCAGCATTTGATCAGTTGAACTCACCACACGAAGCAGCCGTTTAGATGCCGTTTTAGGAAGGGGCGACCATTCCATTAGTCTGGGCCGAAGGTAGTCCTGTGATGTGGGCTACAGGAAATGCGACAGAGTGACAAAGTGTTGTTTAGAGGCTGCAATATTTAAAAACATCTGTATTCTAAGGATCTCGTTTATCCAGATGTTAGCTATCAGAAGGAAATATGGTGTTAAACCTACAATTAAAAAATGAATTGCTATCAATGCAGGAGGAAGATCAACGAGTATTGCAAGAATTAATTGATTTCGGTGAATTGGGTGAAACAGAGTACCATCCAAGAATGAAAGCCATTCATGAGAAAAACAATGTCCGAATCAAAGAAATTGTTAACATACATGGGTGGCCAGGTTTTAGCATTGTTGGCAAAGAAGGTTCTGAGGCTGCATGGTTAATTGTTCAGCATGCAGTGCTAGATACCGTATTTATGGATGAATGCTTACTATTATTGAAGGAAGCAGTAAGTAATACTGAAGCTGAAGGTTGGTGTTTTGCTTATCTTCAAGATAGAGTTCTTACAATGGCAGACAAGCAACAAATATTTGGAACACAGCATGATATTGATGCAAATGGTATTGCATATCCGTTATCAATCGAAGAGCCAGAAAAAGTTGAAGTACTTCGGAAGGAGTTGGGCATTGAACCACTCTCTGTTGCAACTAGGCGTATTCAAGAGAGACACAACACAAATTTAAGTAACCGTGAAAAATAATGGACAACAAAACAAAATGTCAGGTTATTTGCAACGTTAGAACAAGGAGAGAGATGTAATGCCGGACGTTTTTATAAGTTATAGCACGCAAGATGAAAAAATTGCCCAATTTATGCACAAGCATTTATCTGCTGAGGGTGTAAATACATTTCTCGCATCTGTATCTATTCAATCAGGGAAAGAATGGAGTCCTGAAATACTAAATAACCTTAAAACTTCAAACTGGGTTTTTTTCTTAGCGAGTCAAATTGCGTGTAAATCTCCATTTGTTCAACAAGAGTTAGGGGGCGCGCTACTAACAGATAAAAAGATAGTTCCAATAGTCTGGGATATGCCCCCTTCTCAACTTCCGGGATGGATATCAAAGTATCAAGCACTGAATCTAAGCGGAGTGACTATCGATCAGGCTAAAGAAAGGGTTAGCAACATAGCCGCGAAAATTAAATCAGATAAAGCTGTTGGTGGGCTGGTAGTTGCTGCAATGATAGGCGGTATTATTTGGGCTTGTAAGAGTTAAATTATTACATAACAAAAGCAATCAACTCGGAAGCTAGACCTGATATGCCGACAGCAAGAGCTAATATGCTTTGGTCAATGGGGCTTTGGTCGGTATGGGAGCCTGGCATCCAGCTCTATGAGAGAAAAATAGTGCGCCTTATCTAAATGCGCTATCGTGGTTGCTCGTGTGTCAGTTAAATGGAGTCAGGACATGAGAAATTCATTTTTGACCAGTTTCATTGCGCTACTCTGCGTATTTACCACAACTTCCTACGCCCAGGCGGACTGGGTGACACCTTCCGAGCGTGTTCTGGAAGGCATTTCTCTACGCGATGGTCCCAGCTCTCAAAGTGGCTACCTGGGGCAACTGAAAGTAGGCGAACGCCTGGAGTATCTTAGCTCTGTCCCGCATTGGCACAAGGTGCGGCTAGCCAATGGGCAGTCTGCATTTATAAGTAAATCCTGGTCATCGATTGTTCCAGGTACGGCACCACCGGATACTTCAGGGTTCTTTACGATTGATGTTGTCGATGTCGGCACAGGACTGGCTGTCTTAATACAGGGCCAAGACTTCGCCATGCTTTACGATGGAGGTAGTAATGATGACCTTGCTATTGGGGCTGGCAATCGGCTTATGGCCTTTTTGGCGGCGGCCTATCCAAGCCTGACTCGCATTGATCATGTGATCCTTAGTCATCCTCACCGTGACCATGTGGAATTATTACCGGACGTTATGACCAACTTTGAGATTGGTGATGTCTGGGATTCAGGAGCAGTAAATGATATCTGTGGTTACCGCGCATTTATTGATGCAGTTGTTGAGAAAAACCTTACGTATCATACAGCCAGACGCAATCATGGTTCACATGCAGTTAAATTTCCCAAGGATACCGGCAGCTGTTACGGGACACCTAGAGCTGCGCGAAATGTTACTGTAAACCACGGCAGTCAAATTGACGAGCAACCGATTATCCTTGGTGAGAACGCCAGTATGCAGTTCCTGTATGCCAGTGGTAATAAGCACAGTAGTTTTAACGAAAACAGTTCAGTTGTGCGGATTGATTTAGGTGATTATCGTGTTCTATTGATGGGCGATGCTGAAGCAGGTAGTAGAGAAAACTGGAGTAATGTAAAGCCAAAGAATAGCTCCATTGAAGGCATGCTTCTGGCATGCTGCTCCACACAATTGCGCTCTAACATTCTGATCGCAGGCCACCATGGTAGTCGTACATCTTCGCGCAAAGGCTTTCTGGATGCCGTGCAGGCGTCTACTTACGTCATTTCATCTGGCCCTAAGAAATATGGCTCCGTAATTTTACCGGATCAGATTGTGGTTAGTGAGCTTAATTCACGAGGGAGTGTTTTTCGTACAGATCGTGATGATGAAGCCTGCACCAGTGATATTAATAAGATAGGTTCTGATGCCGATGATTCAGCTGGAGGGTGTGACAATATCCGTATCAAGCTTGGCAATGGCATTAGTGCTGATTACCTTGATATCTCTGACTAATGCCTATTTTCAATGAGGCAGCTTTCGACCCAAGGCGGACGATTGAAGGAGCAATTGGCATCCTAATTCGGGATGCCATTGAAAATTACACAATAGGCCGACGCGGCACTATTACCAATAGTAAAGACGCGGCCTATTATGCTGTTAGCTTTAAAAAAAGGTAACCCATGCGACATATAGATGGTCAATTGCCGGAGAAGATGGAAGAATTCCTTGCCAAGAAAACAGTTGCGGAGTCAGACGGGTTTGAAGCTTCTAACTTCAAGAATCTGGTAGAGCTGTGCGCTTCTATATCCTACCTAAACAAAGATCACTTGATCTTCTATCGTGGTCAAAATACTGACTACAAAAATAAAGCAGGGAAATCTACATTTTATCCCACGATATACAGAGGAGATCCATTAAGAAAAAGGGAGCTGGATTATCGCTTCAGTGTATTGAATGACGCATCACGCACATTAAAACGTAAATTCCAGGAACACAAAATCGAGGGTCACTCCGAACTCAAACGAAAGAAACTTATTCAATGGAGCATCCTGCAGCATTATGAAGTGTGTGAAACACCACTAATGGATTTTACTCAGTCCTTACGAGTGGCTGCTTCATTCGCATTGTTGAAGAGTAAAAATAAACATGCATATATTTACGCCTTTGGACTTCCATATCTTACAAATCGAATATCAACGAACTCAGAGCATGATTTAATCAACATACGCCTACTTAGTATCTGTCCTCCACTTGCACTTAGACCGTATTACCAAGAGGGGTACGTGGTCGCAACCGATGACATTGAAAATGAATATGATGATAAAACTGAGCTGGACTTCAATAGGCGGTTAATAGCTAAATTCAAAATTCCAAATAGAAATTCCTTCTGGGGAAAGGATTTCTCCCCAATCCCGGACGCTGCACTGTACCCGAAGAACGACACCATATTAAAGCTCAGTCAAGAAATAATGCTGGAAATTAATGTGGAGCTTGAGTCTGGAGATATAGGTGAGTTTCTAAAGTCATGGGCAAAACTTGAAACGCATATCATGAGGTTTGCTAGTGACCAAAAACATCCACACAGCATTTCGTTTGCGCTCAGACAACTTCGCAGTGAAGAGGAGTTAGATAGTTTGGTCCTAAATAAAATAGATATGTTACGTAGGTTTCGCAATACGCTCGTACATTCTCCAACCGAAGTGAGTTCCAAATTGATTAAGCACCATATTGAGAATCTAGATGAGATGCGTGCAGAACTCAAGATCAAATAAGCTAACAAGGCCAATGCACATGGAAATTTTGTTACGCTGCGCGTCACAAAATCCCAGTGATTGGCGACGTTAGGTGGCAAAGGAGGAGTAATGGTATCGCTGAGAGAAGTTTTAGAAGACATAGATCTTCCAGCTATTGCTTTGCCAGATGACAAGCTGGATGAGTGCAAATACTTCTTTAGTCTACTTGAACAAGAATCTGACCGTAATAAGTTTAGGTGGTTGCTTAGTGCTTTTTTGGGTGCATGTTACAGCTGTATTGAAATTAAGGCGAGACAGCTATATCACGCATTTAATGATCCAGAGACAGGTGAAACATATAAAGACGAAGAGTCGCTAGATATCCTTCACAAGTTTGTTAAGACTCAACAAGGAAAGAAGAACCCATACTATGTAAATACAAGCGGTATAAATGACATAGTGAAAAGATTATAT
>Ga0316190_10000308_pt1 | contig 33261 bp, 25 predicted proteins | sample Eddworburrow2_MG_FD_204929 | JGI IMG/M metagenome (GOLD analysis project Ga0316190, IMG submission 204929) | Coastal sediment microbial communities from Maine, United States - Eddy worm burrow 2 | ecosystem: Environmental > Aquatic > Marine > Coastal > Sediment | place: USA: Maine | collected... | reverse complement strand
ATCATGCGGGACTTTTGCGTAGATTGGTTATGCATTGCTGTGCATTGTTATGCAATATGAGCAACGGACGCTCTGGTTTAATGCAATATAATCAATGCGTTACAGTTTAAGGCGCTATCTACGAACCAGGGGGTCGGAGGTTCGAATCCTTCCGGGCGCGCCATTTTTAGCTGTAAAATCAAGCGGTTAGGGCTTTGGCTCTAGCCGCTTTTTGTTGCGTCAAAATCTGTGCGGGACTTTTGCGGGGAAAAGTCCGCCAAATTTCACTTTTTCTTTCAAGACGCTGAACTCCTCACTTCATAAAAATCAATAAGTTAGAGAGCGTGGCTGGCAATTCGAGCTATTTAAGGCTCAAAAGCACACTCATCTTTAATTGTTAGTTTCTTTTAAAATCAATAGGTTATAGTTGTTTGCCGAGCACCTGGTCATTAACCAGGTGGTCGTGGTATAGGTATATTGTATTAGGAAGAATTCTGCCGTAAAACGGATACTGCAATTGTAGCTGCATTTTGCCACGGAAAAGAAAGAGCTACCGATAAGCAAACTATCAGGAGATTCAATAACTGCACATACAGTATGCTGCTTCAAATAAATACTTGAAATAATGGGCCTGTCAGGCAATAACCCCTCTGCCATTGATGGCTGGCGAGCTGACAGCATCGTATCAGATGCAGCACAAATTGGTTTTAACCAAATGCACCTAACCAGTAATAGAGCTTTTCCTTTATTTGTTCTCCTGCTGCTATGCATGGTGGGTTCTGCTTCGGTTATTGCCAACCCCACAAAAATTGCCGGAGCACCATCCAGTGTGGCGGAGCTCAAGACAAAGCGCTCAAACATTGATGGCAATGCCACTCTGGATGATGCTGCAAAAATCAAAATAGCCGAATTGTATGAGCAGGCCATCCAGGCTCGGACTCAGGCTGACAAGCTTCTTACCGACTATCAGGCACTGAAATCCAGAGTTGAAGCTGCACCCAATCGTCTGAATAAACTCCGCAAACAGCTGGCCAAGGAGCCTAGCCCCTACGATCCAGTCAGTCAGCTCTCCAAGCGTGCCGGTATAGATGAGGTCGGCAGCCTATTGCGGCAAGAGGAGGTGCAATATGAGGCATATAAAGCCTCCATCAAAATTGAAGAGAACACCTTAGCCAGGCTGCTGGATGGTGTCGCCCACCGCAGTAAGGTTATGGCTAACTTGACTGGTCGACTGGAGAATCTTGATGCCGATCTCAAGGCGGCCCCTGCTTCCGATGAATTGCCCGCGCTGACCACTGCCCGTCGAGAAGCGCTATTGGCTCGAAAAGGGCTGCGGATGATTGAGCTGGATTTTTACCGTCTGCAGATGGATAACCATGAGCTGCTGACAAGTCTTGCTGTGGCAGAACGTGATTTTGCCACGAGGGAGAGCAGCCGGCTTCTGCCCGGGCTTGAAGCCCTTCGCGGGGTTGCTCAAAAGCTGCGCGAAGCCAGCGCGGCAAAGGTTATGGAAAAGGCGGAACGCGCTCAGCAGGAGACGGTTGACCTGCCCGGTCCGATTCGCTTCATCGCTGAGAAGAGTGTGGAACTCAGCGTCGAGCTACAGGATTTGACTCGTAACGAAGCCTTGGTTATCGAGCGACTGGATCTGGCTCATCGCAAGTTGGATGAGATCAAGTCCGAAGCAGAAAGCACCAGACAGCGGGTAGAGGTGGTCGGGCCAAGTGAAGCCATTGGCAGAATGCTGCGTAAAAGGGCTGCTGCACTTCCCTCTCTTGAGAGTTATCGATTGGATACCCGGGAACGCCAGGCTGAGATCAACCGGGCGACTGATCGGCAGATCGATATCGATGAGTTGCGGCGTGATCTGCTCAGTATCGAGGAGCGGGTTCAGGATACCCTCCAATCCATTGAACAGCGCCAAGAGCCCATCCCTTCCGATGAGAAGGCGCAGCAAGATAAAGAAGAGCGTCGTCTCTCTAAAGAGACCCGTGATCTATTGATCGCCCAAAGGGATACTCTGGCGGAACTGCATAAGGTCTATGGACGCTATATCAGCCGCCTCGCGGCCCTTGATGTAGCAGAACGGCAACTGGTGTCAGAAGCCGAAAAGTTCATCGCTTTCATAGATGAGCGCCTGATCTGGATTCGAAGCACCAAACCAATCGCATTTTCTGATCTGCCTGATTTTGCCTCTTCCCTGATCTGGCTAATCTCCCCTGCTGATTGGGGACGGGTAATGCGTGATGGCTTTTCTACTGTGCAAGGGAAATCCTTCGAATTCCTGTTAGGGTTGCTGACGGTAGTGGTATTACTTCTGTTGCGTCCATTTAGTAAACGGCAGATCAGCGATATTGCCAAACAGACCCGGACGATCCATACCGCCTCTTTTGGACTAACACTACGGGCACTCTCCTATACGCTTATCCTGACGGCTGGAGGACCTGCCGTTATCTTTTTAATTGCCTGGAGTATCTCTGCTGCTCCATCCGCCGCACCCTATTCACTGGCAATGGGAGAGGGGTTTTATGCCGCCGGGATGATGTTGCTGATGATTAGTTTTTTCCGGCAGGCCTGCCGGGCTGATGGCTTGGGGGAGAGACACTTCCGCTGGCCAAATCAAATCAAATTGGTATTGCTAAAAAATCTAACCTGGCTCCAGGTGCTTTGGCCTCTGCTTATTCTCATTATCACGGCCACCCAGGTCATGGAGAATGAAGCCTATGTTCAGGGGCTGGGTCGCCCCGCCTTCATTGTAATGATGGTCGCCATACTCGTTTTTGGCAGTCGCATGCTCGGCCCTTCTGGCCCTGTCCAAACGCATATGCGGGGCAAAGCCCTTGAGAGAAAGCTGAGGAAGATTCGTTTGATCTGGTTGCCCATTGTCATCGTACTACCCCTGTCGATGATGCTGGCGTCACTGATGGGATATCACCACACGGCTTTGGTTATGGAGCAGCATCTGGAATCGATGATCTGGTTTCTCCTTGGTCTGATGATACTAAGGGATCTATTGCTTCGGGCACTCTATCTGGCAGAGATAAAATTCCGTTATGAGGAAGCCCTTAAAAAGCGTGAAGAACTCCGTGCGCAACGGGAAAAAGAGGCGGCGGCTGTCGGGGATGAAGATTCAGTAGAGCCGGTCGTAGAGCTTCCTGAGATCGAGTATGAAGAGATTGACTATGGACAGCTGAGTGAGCAGGCGAGGCGTTTGCTACAGACAGGACTGTTTATTGGTGCTGCCGTCGGTCTATGGGTGATATGGGTCGATATGCTGCCGATTCTCGGTTTTCTGGATGCGGTGACACTACCCTTTACCTCCACAGAGTTGGTTGATGGTATTGAAAAGGTGGTTCCAGTCACCTTGGCCGATCTCGCCTTGGGGTTGCTCTATCTCGCCCTGACCGCCATTGCGGCAAAGAACCTTCCGGGATTGATGGAGATTGTATTTCTGCAACGCTTATCCTTGGATCCCGGAGCACGCTACGCGACCAAGGCGCTCACGCAATATCTGATTGTGGCCATCGGTATTGTCACGGCTTTTAATACCATCGGTGCAGAATGGACCAGCATCCAGTGGCTCATTGCCGCACTGAGTGTAGGATTGGGTTTCGGCTTGCAGGAGATCGTTGCCAACTTTATCAGCGGCATTATCTTGCTCTTCGAACAGCCCATCCGGGTAGGGGATACGGTGACTGTCGGAGATACTACAGGCAAAGTCTCTCGCATCCGTATTCGAGCTACCACAATTCTCAATTGGGACAAGCAGGAGTTATTGGTGCCGAACAAGGAGTTCATCACCAGTCGGCTATTGAATTGGACCCTCACGGATTAGATGATTCGCATTGTTATCCCGGTGGGGATCGCCTACGGGTCCGACGTGGAAAAAGCATTGCAGCTTATGGCTGAGGCAGCAGCAGAGAATGAGTATGTACTGAAAGAGCTGGGGCCGATACTGACATTCGATTCATTTGGAGACAATGCACTGATCTTGAATCTGCGCTGCTATCTCGGTTCACTGGATTATCGATGGGAAACCAAAACAGCGTTGCATAAGGCGATTAACCAAAAGTTCAATGCCGCCGGTATCGTCATACAGCTAAATAGACGTCTCCTTATCCCCCGAGATTATTTTGCTACGGTTAAAAGTATGGGTGGGACTCTTCTGCTTGATCACAGTGCGGTACTTTTCCCAAGTGATTTCCAGTGATGATGAGGCTACTTTATCTCCATCACATACAGCGACAAAACGTTTTTCCTCTTGGGTTTCAGGGGAGATCTCCTTCTGTTCAAGCGCCAACAATCGCTTGCCGTATATCTCCAATATCTTGGCCTGATCTATGGTGAAGTCGCCGCTTTTACTAAAGCCCCAGGGGAAGTTTTTTTTATCGGAGTAGATGCCGGTCGGCTTAAAACCTTCTATTTGCACAAGTGAGCACCTTATTGGCAGTAACAAATGAATGACAGGTGATTATGTGGTCTCCATAAGAGGAGGGTAAAACAAAATTATTTTGTCGTGAAAAGCAAAATTTGTGATGTAGTCGCGGCCTGTTTTAATTAGCTCTATCTCGTTCAAAGTGGTCTATTTTCTAAGAAACCCAGATAGCAACCAAAAGGATAAAAAAAGCTATGAGTGAATAGTGTATTGCGCTATGTTCACCTTATATTCGCACCACACTGAGGTTGCAATGCAACAGCCATTTTTTGACATCCGGCGAGGTCCCGGCCCCCTCATCGCTGTGGCTAATCACCACGGCCATGCACTGCGCTCCGAGGTGTCTGAACTGATGGTACTGGATGCAACCGCGCGACTGTATGAGGAGGATCCCTATACCGGGGTGTGGGCGGAGATCGTCCCCTCTTATCTGATCGCAAGACACTCGCGTTTTGAGGTGGATCTTAATCGGCCTCGGGAGAGCGCGGTCTATTTGACATCTGGGGATGCCTGGGGATTGGAGGTGTGGAAAACACCGTTACCCGCTGCAATTATCGAGCAGTCGCTGCAGTACTATGATGCCTACTATTCAGCCCTTGAGCAGCTGTGTCGGGAGAAAGAGGCGGAGTATGGCGGATTCGTTATCCTTGATCTGCATAGCTACAACCACCGTCGGCAGGGGCCGGATGGCCCAAGGGCGGAGCAGTCCGCTAATCCTGATGTGAACATAGGCACAGGCACCATGGATCACACACGCTGGGGCGGGTTGGTTGACCGCTTTATGTCAGACCTACGGGACTTCGAGTGCATGGGGCGTTGGCTCGATGTGCGTGAGAACGTCAAATTTGTCGGAAGGCAGTTTCCGAAATGGGTACATGCCAAGTTTCCGCAGACAGGCTGTGCCATTGCCATAGAATTTAAGAAGTTTTTCATGGATGAGTGGAGCGGTGAAGTTGATCAGGGGCTGCATGCCGCCATCAAGCAGGCGCTTGCCTCTACTCTTCCCGGGTTGGAAGAGGAGCTGGCCAGAGTTCTCGAGCGTGGCAAAAACTGATGTGGTCCATGTGAAAGCAGAGCATTCGAGTGGGAAAGCTGTACGGTCATCACATGATCGTTTGGTTGCCGGGCAGGATATTTCTGAATCGGCCGTCAGTGCCATCATCAAACGTTCTGAATCCGGTAGGCAGGTGCGTCGCAAACTCCCTTCCGGTGGTTATCTGCATCTTGATCGGCAGTTGCCTTTTCTACTGCTCTATCGGCGCCCGGCACGTGGTGATGACAGCATTACCGAACAGCTGTTGCGGGGTGAAGCCTCATACCTGATCGTCGACGGGCGCAAGCATTTTAGCGCCGGACTCTCGACACTGGTCAGTGCCATTGCTGAATCCCTGGCAGAGAGTTTTGGCGCCTTTCTGTTGATTGAGATCTGGGCGGGTAAAGAGAGTGAGTTTGATGTCTATGGCCCTAATTTTGCTCCGGCATTCAATATCCTTACTGCACAAGCCGATCTCGCTTCAGGTACAACGCGTATCCTGGAGCGGGCACTGCGCCTGATCAAGGTGCAGCGCAATGCGGCCCAGGTCAGCATCCAGGCAAGTCGCCGCCCCTGGGCGCCGCGCATGCCCCGTCTGCTTTCAGAGGCATTGGGGAAACAACGGGGTTACCATCACTTGGGCATCGCAATCCGACCGGTCTACCGGGATTCGGACAGTGGCGAAGCCTTTCCACTGATCCTGCGTCGGGTGCATCGCGGTTTTGGGCGCGCCATCCGCCGTGCTGTCTTCGCTTTTACCCGTGAACAGACCTCCCACCGCCTCCCTCATTTTCATGCCCTTGGGCCGCGTAGCCTGGTCAAGCTGGTCTGGAAGGTGGATCGTGAGCTGGCTGAGATTGCCAACGCATTCGACTTCCTGCTCAGTGTAACGCCGATCAATTCCGAGCGTGCCTGGGCGGAGTTCAAACGTGCACGTTTTAGCGTCAATCCGCACTTTATCTACCGTCCGCTACCGGTTGATCCTGCGCAGCTCAAACGGAGACTCTATCGCATCCCGATCGAGAATATCGAAGATCCGGCACTGGAGGCGCTGTTCCGTGCCCAGCGAATGGAGCTGGATCGGCATCTGACCATGCTCAGCGACCGGGATACCCGACGTTTCCTCTACGGCAGCCTGCAACTTTATGGGGCAGTGGAGGAGGAATTGTTTCAGACCGCCGGGGCTCTGCTGGAACACCGGTCAAAACGTAACCCTCTTGACCGCGAGAATATCAATGCCACGGTCTTTGCTGAACTGGCCCTACAGGAGATCGACTACTACCGAGAGCAGGCACCGGATATCACCAGTCGGGTAGAGTTGCGTGATGATGTGGTCAGTCTGCTGGTCAGCCAGGGGAATCTGTTGATCAACCGGCATATGAAGATTCCCAAATATCGGGTAGAGGCGCTATTGGCTCATGAGATCGGAACTCATGTGCTGACCTATTTCAACGGCCAAAGCCAACCCTTTCAGCAGCTCTACTGTGGTTTGCCGGACTATGAGGCGCTGCAAGAGGGTATTGCTGTACTGTCGGAATATCTGACCGGCGGCCTGACCCAGGGGCGGCTGCGAATTCTTGCAGCGCGGGTGATGGCGGCGCACATGATGATAGAGGGGTGTGACTTTATCACGGTGTTTCGTTCCCTGAATGGTGAATATGGCTTCAGCCAGCGTATTGCCTACAACATCACGCTACGTATTTTTCGTGGTGGCGGCTATCTTAAGGATATGGTCTATCTCAGAGGGTTAAAGCAGCTTTTGGACTACCTCGGTCAGGGTGGGGAGTTTGATGTGTTGCTGCTTGGTAAATTTGGTTCTGATCATCTCGGCATCATACGTGAACTGCAGTGGCGCAAGGTGCTTAATGAGCCTCGTCTCAAACCACGTTATCTGGAGAAGCCTGAGGCACAACAACGACTGGCTCAGATCCAACAGGGGCTCACCCTGCAGGATCTGGCTAAGAGGATTTAATCATGCGAATTGGGTTTTTTATCAATGATCTCAATAAGGAAAAGACGGGCTATACCACGCTGCACCTGGCTATAACCGCCGTCAATCGTGGTCATCAGGTTTGGATCATTGAGGCTGGTGATATGACCTACGATGTGGATGAGAAGATCCGAGCCAGAGCGAGATCCACCAGCACAAAAAGGTACAAAAGCACCACCACCTACCTGAAAGAGCTTCGAGGTCCTAAAGTGATAGAGGAACGGATCACCGTTGATGATCTCGATGTGCTGCTGCTGCGTAATGACCCGGCGCAAGATGATGGCAGACGCAACTGGGCCAAGACGGCCGGCATTATCTTCGGTAATGTGGCATTGCGAAGCGGTGTAATCGTGCTCAATGACCCAACCGCTCTGGCCGGTGCACTGGATAAGATGTACGTACAGATGTTGCCGCAGAATGTTCGTCCAAAAACCCTGATTTCCTGCGACCGTGATGAGATCAAGGCCTTCGTCAAGGAGCTGGGCGGGGTGGCGGTACTGAAGGGGTTTCAGGGCTCCAGCGCTCAGGCGGTCTTTCTGGTGACCCAGGAGAATCGCGCCAATCTAAATCAGATGATCGATGCCATCGTTAACTACGGTTATGTCATTGCCCAGGAGTATCTGCCGGGTGCCGAGCGGGGCAGCGTGCGTATGTTTCTGGTCAATGGCGAACCGCTCCACTACAAGGGCAAAGTGGCGGCCTATCAGTGGGTGCGCACCGGTGACGGTATGCGGTCCAATATCCATATCCCGGGCTCCACTGAGCCGGTAAAACTGACCGATGTCCACTACCATATTGCCGAGGCGGTTCGTCCCCGCCTGGTGCAGGATGGACTGTTTCTGGCCGGCCTGGAGATCGTTGATGATAAGCTGATCGATATCGATGTATTCAGCCCGGACGGCCTGGTTACCGCTCAATCTTTCCAGAAGGCCAACTTCAGTGAAGCGGTCATCGCATCACTGGAGCGCAAGGTAGCCTATATGAGCTACTACCACCGCAGCTTTGACAATGTCGATATGGCATCGCTCTGAGCATCAGTGCTAACAGGCCCTTAGGAGAAACGCTATGAAACTCGGTTTTTTTGTCAATGATGTGGCGGCTGAACTGACCGGCTATACCACGACACGGCTGGCACAGATCGCTACCAATAGAGGTGGTGAGGTCTGGTACTTTAGTGCTCCTGATTTTATCTATGGTTCCGATGGTGTCATCTATGCTCAGGGTACGGCGGCACCAAAGAGCAAATACCGTACCCCGGAGGCCTACCTGCGTGATCTCCATGGGCCGAATGCGATTAAGCAACGGGTCGTTGTTGATGAACTCGATGTGCTGATGTTGCGCAGTGATCCCTCCACAGAGACCGGCAGTAGAGTCTGGGCACAGACTGCCGGCATTACCTTCGGGCGGGTTGCAAAACGGCGTGGTGTGATTGTCGTCAACGATCCGGATAATCTGCTTAAGGCAATGAACAAGATGTACTTCCAGCACTTCCCCGAAGAGGTGCGGCCACGCACCCTGATCTCCCATAACCGGGATGATATCAAGGCCTTTATCACTGATATGGGCGGCAATGCCGTGATCAAACCCCTTTCAGGATCGGGGGGCAGCGGGGTCTTCATGGCCAAGGTGGATGACCGCTCCAACATCAATCAGATGATCGACACCCTGATCCGGGACGGCTACGTCATTGCTCAGGAATACCTGCCGGCCGCCGTCGAGGGGGATACCCGGCTCTTCATGATGAATGGCAAGCCACTGCGCTATAAGGGGAAGTATGCCGCCTTCCGGCGTCTCCGCTCCGGTGATGACCTGCGCAGCAATATCCATGCGGGAGGTACAAAGGGCAAGGCGGAGATCAGTGATACCCATCTGCGACTGGCTGAGATCGTGCGTCCCAAGCTGGTACAGGATGGCATGTTCCTGGTGGGGCTTGATATCGTTGGCGACAAGCTGATGGAGATAAACGTCTTCAGCCCCGGCGGCCTGGGTAGTGCCCAGCAGTTTGAGAAGGTTAACTTCAATGAGGCGGTGGTCGAGGCGCTGGAACGCAAGGTGACCTATATGAGCCATTATCACCGTAACTTCGATAATGAGGAGATGGCGATGTTGTAGCGAGGTCTCTACGGATCGATGATGCGTTGCTCGACGACAGCCTCCATCAACGCCAGCAAGGAGTGGTAGGTCTCATCGCTCTCTTTCACGTGTGCCATAACGGCTTCTGCCTCGGCCACGGTCAGCTTTCGTCCGCGGGTATCCCCCCAAATATCCTTGGCTTCCCGGCAGGGTTGGCAGAGGGTGTAGGCGCGGTCTGATTCGATCAGGAACAGCACCTCGCCATGGGTATGGCAGCAGGCGCATTCGCCTTGGTAGGTCTGTGACTGATCGAGGGCATCGAAATACTGTTTGGAGAGAAAATCGTGCCCCGCCAGGATGTGATTCAGATAGTTCCGTGAGGGAACCAGACCGTCGGCAATCTTATCGAGCTGTGCCTGATAGGTGAGACATTCAGTTGGGCCCTCTTCCGTTTCGACCGTTACGGTAATTCGTCTGTAGTGCTCCGGATAACGTTCAGACTCATCCAGGCGCGGCAGATGCTCATCAACGATGTCGTAAACCACCCCCTCTACCGTTCCAGCAGAATCCTCATTGATATTTGCAAAGCCAATGCCATCCGGCAGGCGTTCACGCAATGCCATTTTGTTGAACAGCAGATGATATCCGTTTAGCCTGCCACGTGATCGAGAGATGAATTCGACACGCTTTTTGGCCATGATTGCAGGGTTGCAATTTGATCCGTAGGCGAAATACTTCATTGCATATACAGTCTCAAGGGGATAACCATTAGGGCTCCAGTCGGTTCTGATGTTTTCAATGGAAAAGCGTAGCGCGTTTTGCTGTATTAAGAAACCTCTGGACATGCGATGCCTGTTTTGGACTAACCGGTGTGATTCTTCCACCACAACTAGTACTCCATCAATCCTAGCTTGTTGGAGTACTAGGGATGCATCTCCCATCACTGGCAGCCGGTGTCAATATCAGATCCTGATATGTCGACAGGCGTGCATTCGCATTGCTCAGTACCATTTCGGTGGCTAGCCTATTGGGATTAGCAGTCAATTCAGGTTCAGCTGCATTGACGTGTATTCGCCTGCAGCCCATACTCTTTTGCCAGGATGCGCGTTGATTTTGTTTAGCAAGCTTCAAAGTATCGTTTTTCGTGGAGCTCTTTAACATATGCCCGGAGTTTCGACACATAAACAGAGTGAGATAGCCAATGCCCTATAACTATCAGAGCCTCAATCCTACTAAGGCGCTGATTTGGCGTATCGTCCACCGTGATAACCTGCCTTGGATTTTGGATAATGGGCTACACTGTGGGAACGGTGATCATCATTCACCAAGCTGGATAAGTATCGGCAATGATGAATTGATCACCAAGAGGGCTGATCATCCGGTGCCTGTTGGGCTGGGCGGTGTCTTAAATGACTATGTGCCGTTCTACTTTACTCCCTTCTCAGTGATGATGAAGAACATTCAGACGGGTTGCGGTGGTGTGAAGCAGAGATCGAATGAGGAGATTGCTATTCTCGTATCGAGTCTCCACCATATCCAAGCTCAAGGTTTGCCATTCATCTTTACTGATAGCCATGCCTACTACCAGTGGGCCAATTTTTATACCGACCTCTCCGACCTCGATAAAGTTGATTGGACGATCCTCCAGCAGCGTGATTTCAAGCGAGATCCTGATGATCCTGCTAAATTTGAAAGATATCAGGCTGAGGCGTTGATATACCGGCATTGCCCAATAGCCGCTTTATTGGGTATAGTATGCTATTCGAATCATGTAAAAAAGCATATAGATCAGCAGCTTATGGGGTGCGGTCTGAGTCTTGATGTTCATGCGCGAAGCGGGTGGTATTTCTAATGATTAAATACACAAAAGGTAATCTATTGGAGGCCGATGCCGAGGCGTTGGTGAATACCGTCAATACTGTGGGCGTGATGGGAAAGGGTATCGCACTGATGTTCAAGGAGCGTTTTGCCAACAACATGGAGGAGTACACCAAGGCCAGCAAGGCCAAGCGGGTTCAGACTGGGAAAATGTTTATCACCGAAACCGGTGAATTGATGGGGCCAAAGTGGATTGTCAATTTTCCAACGAAGCAGCATTGGCGCAGCCCCTCTAAGTTAGAGTGGATTATTGAAGGCCTTCAAGACCTCAAGGCTTTTATTATAAATAACCGGGTCAGCTCCATTGCCATTCCCCCTCTCGGTGCAGGAAATGGCGGATTGGATTGGCCTATTGTGCGTAAGCAAATTGAGAAGGCGTTGGCGGACTTGCCGGGTGTTGAGATTTTGGTTTATGAGCCAACTCGCAAATATCAGAATGTCGCCAAAAAGAAAGGAGTTGAAAAGCTCACCCCATCACGTGCCCTGATCGCAGAGTTGGTGCGTCGTTATTGGGTGCTCGGTATGGAGTGCAGTCTGCTGGAGATCCAAAAGCTTGCCTGGTTCTTGGAGCGGGTTGTCGAGAGCCAGGATATCGATAACCCATTACAGCTGGAATTCAAGTCAAATAATTATGGTCCATATGCGGATAAGTTAAGGCACGTTTTGGATGCCTTGGATGGCAGCTATCTGAAGAGTGAAAAGCGCATTTCAGATTCCAGTCCATTGGATGTCATTTGGTTTGATGATAAGAGGCGTGATTATGTGAATGCATTTTTGCAATCTGATGCAAAAGAGTATTTGCCTGCGCTTGAATTGACTTCTCAACTAATTGATGGTTTCGAGTCACCCTATGGTATGGAGCTATTGTCGACGGTCGATTGGTTGATTACGAAAGAGGATTGTGAACCTACTCTCGAAGCAGTTGAACAAGGTATCGCACATTGGCCTGGAGGGGAACGATGGGCAGCTAGGAAGGTGCGCTTATTTGACAAACGTGCAATCGATATTGCTTTAAACCGTCTACAGCAGGTCAATATCTGACCTGAATCCGTACCTTCACAGTGCTTTCAAAAAATCTTAGCTTCATCCATAGGTTAAGTGGGCATTTTTTGGAAGTGCTGTGGAATCAAGAGCTTGTGCTATGTGCCGCCATGAAGGTACGGATTCATGTGGTAACAATTTCCTCCTATAGCCGTACCAGACGGGCCTTGAGTCGAACTCCCCCTATATGCCACAGATATGGATGACTACAGACAGCGCAATCATAAGGAGATTGAAACAGCTGCCAATATTGGATCGGCTATTCCGCATTATTATTGCAAAAAAGATTTTGATCGAAGAGATGAAAAATATTCATTGGCGTCCAGGCAGAAAATCACCTAAATAGTTTTCTATATGGGAGAGTCAATTGCGCTGCCCCGTAATATTGGAGAGTCACTTTGTTTAAGAATCGATGCAATGATGAGTTTGGCGGGTTTGGCGATTGGCAAGGGAATTTTCGGATTCGCAAGCGTTCGTATGAGGATAGACAGTCTAAGGTTCGGCCGGATGACGATGAGTTTCCTCGTGAGATACGCAAGGAAAAGCCACGCCGCCGACGCCGCGTGAGTGTTGATGAAGCCGATATGCTGTCATGACTGAGATGATGCCGGCGCGGGGAGGGTCGGCTCAATTGCGCTCATCTAGAGTTTGATAAGTTCGAGCAGCTCATCGATCAACGGAGAGCGTTCTCCCTCCGCCGGGTAGATGACATGAGCTGAGCGCTCTATTACCGGCGCGTCCTTAACCTCAAATAGCCGGCCTGCTTTTAGGTCTTCATGAACCATCTGCTCTGCCAGATAAGCAGCGCCGCTTCTTTCCAATATAAATTGGTGTGCAATGCGGCCGAGTCCCATATGGATGGAGGGTGGGGGCTGATCCCGGAAGAGTCGGGCATGGGTGACGGCGAAAGAGCTCCCCCAATCGACCATCAGGTATTGGCCATTCAATGCCTCTTCCGCGGTGAGTCCGGGTCGGTTTGCCACCATGATCAAGCTGATTGTGGCGATCTCTTTTACATTGAGTTTGACCAGGTGAACCGGCTCGAACATAAAGGCAATATCCATCACGCCGTCAAGCAACTTTCGCAGTAATACTTCGTGGTTTTGAGCCTCTATGCGCAGTGCAATTTCCGGCCTTAGCGCATTCAGCTTATGAACCCAATCTTGGGCCAGGATATCCCACAGGCTGTACATCCCTCCTATAGAGAGCGTAAGGCTGTGCTCCTCATCCATTGCCGTATCTTGAACGGCTCGGTGCCAGGCACCAAGTATGGCCTCGGCATGTTTGGCCATGCGTTCACCTGCCGGCGTCAAGCGAATATCGTTGCGTTCGCGTCGGAAGAGCTTTACACCAAGGCTCTCCTCCAGTTGCCTGATGCGTGCACTGACGGCTGACTGGGTAATAAAGAGGTTCTCACCCGCCTTGCCAAAGTGGCGGGTGCGCTGCACTTCCAGGAAGGTTTTTAATAGGTCGGTATCCACATTGGCTGCATCAAAAAATGTAATCGATCCAATCATTTCATTTCGTTGTATTCATGGCAAGGCTTGTCGTATAAATACCGCCGGTTCGACCACTGGTGCGGTGTTTTCATAGAGGGTAAACGCCGCTTTCTTTCTGTTTTTTTGAGGGTTATGAAATGAAAAAAGTATTGGCCTTATTTGCAGGAGTCGGGCTTTTCGCTGTTTCCCAGATGGCTTTAAGCAGTAGCGATGAGTCCTATCAGATGCGCTGTGAAGAGGAGGCGGTGGAGGAGAAGGTAGAGCAGGATCTACTTGAAGACTACATGCGTGACTGTATCAGCTACTATCGGGATATTGCGGGTGAAGGTGTAATTGAATCACCCGGGGCAGGTGAAGATGAAGAGGAAAACTCATCTTCAGAGCAGTAATTGAGGCTTGTCCTCAAGCATGGATGCGGTTCATATTCGATTTTCTCTATGTTTCTGGACTTCCTGGGGTTTGCTTCGGCGGCCCCAGGCTTTTTAGAAATGTGATCTGAAAATCAGAATCTCGCAGCCTTTTTCCCAAAGGCTCATAAATTCTCCCCTTCTTGAATATTGCGGCACAAATTATTTGTGCCGCGTTTATTTAAACAATACAGTTAAAGATAGATTACGGAACTATGACATAATCAGCTCCACACTCTCATTGAGCGTTTCGAAATGCATTTCTCTACCCAGATCATTTCAGTGCTGCTCACCCTGATCTTGCTGCTCATTCTGGCTGGCATTGCGGCGGCCCTTGCACGACGTACAAAACTCCCTTTCCCGATTCTGTTGATATTGGCAGGCATGGTTATCGGCCTCCTTCCTGAACAGTGGTTACAGACCTGGGTGCCGCTCATTCAATCACCATTGATGAGTGATCTGGTCATTGTTATTTTACTGCCGCTTTTAGTGTTTGAGACAGCCCAGGGGCTCGATATCTATCTATTGCGTGAGAACAGCAGAGCAATTCTCACCCTGGCGGTTCCTGGTCTGCTCCTGTCGGCCGGGATTATGGCGATAATTATCGGTACTTTGACCCCCTTGAGCTGGGGGTTGGCTCTGTTATTAGGGGTTATATTGAGTGCGACTGACCCTGCTGCCGTGCTCTCAATCTTTCGCAGAGTGGGGGCTCCGAAGGATCTCAAGGTTTTGGTTGAGGGAGAGAGCTTGTTCAATGATGCAACAACCATCGTGCTGACAAAGGTCATCTTGATCGTTTTGGCATCCGGTGCGGTCTCAATTGAAGTGGTGGGCAGCGGGATCGGGATGTTTCTCTTCTCTCTCCTCGGCGGTGCCTTTGTCGGTTGGCTCTTTGCCCGCCTGGCTTTTTGGGTCTTGGTGCGCCTTCGTCATGATCCCTTCATCGAGATCACATTGACGTTGGTACTTGCCTATGGTGCCTATATAGGGGCAGAGCTGTTGCTGGAAGCAAGTGGCATCGCGGCCACGACTGTAGCGGCACTTATGCTGGCAAAGGAGAGACCGTTACCTGTGGATCACCGGGTAGAGCAGCAGCTATTGGATGTCTGGTCTTATCTCTCTCATCTGGCAACCGCCTTGATCTTTCTCATGGTTGGAGTCTGGGTCGCTCCGGCTCTGTTGTTTCAGGAACTGGATCTACTGCTGGTGGTGATCTTTGCCATGCTGATATCACGCGGAATTATTATCTACGGCCTACTGCCAAGGGTCGGCTATCTGCGAAAACATGGACGAACGGTATATCGAGGATATCGCCATTTACTATTCTGGGGTGGCATGCGGGGTGCAATTACACTCGCCCTGGCCATGGGGCTGAGCCACTCTATAGAGGATGGAGGACAGCTGCTTTCAATAGCCCTGGGTGCCGTTCTTTTTACGGTGCTTCTCCAGGGGTTTACGATGGAGCCGCTGGTCAGAAGACTGGGCCTTGATGAGCTGGATATTCCTGACCGGTTTGAACAGGCCGAAGGGTGGCTGTTGGCCAAACGTAAGGCGATGGAAGAGGTAGCCCTATTGCAAGACTCCCCTTTTGGTCGCACCGGTGTACCGGAGGAAATGGCGGTGCAGTTGGAGAGTGATCTCCATGGGCTACAAAGGCAGTTGAACCACTGGCGTCAGGAGGAAGAGGGGCCGGTGGATGAGTGGCGGCGCTTGCTGGTACGCGGTCTCTCAATCGAAATTTCATTTCTGCACAGGCTGTTTGATCGGGGGCTTCTTTCCGGCTCAACCTATACCAACCTTAATAAACGGCTCAAGGATCAACTTGAGGCCATCCGCCATGATTATCCAAGACCGGAATCGGTATTGAATCCACCTGATCGGGTTCAGCTATGGGGGCAGTTAAAAAATCGATTCATGCAAATTTTTCACATGCAAAGGCAGCCCATGCAGTTTGTAAGGCGAGATTATGAGGCGGCATGGGGGCGGCGAATCAGTACAGAGTATGTGATAGCCCAACTGGAAGACCTAATTGCGATCGATCAGGTACCCCAGGTCATATCGAGAGATGTGCTGCAACTGTATACAGCTTGGCGAAATGAGGCCACACGGCAAATCCAACAGCTTGAGCATCATTTTCCGGAATTAACTCTTGCCGCTCAACGATCACTGGTACGTCGCATGGTATTGACCACGGAGCTGGTTCATTTGGAGCGCCAGGTTGCTGATGGATTACTGGCAATGGGTCAGTTTGATAAGTTGGAGCAGGAATTGATCCGGGCGTTGGATGCAGAGCTGGCCGGTGTCTCCCGCTATGCAGGACGACGCTGAATAGATGACTTGAGCTGAATGCGCTCCCGGGCCATCTGAAGTACCCGGGTTATCAAGGTATTGCTCTTTTGCCAGCTCGGATAGGCGGCGTAGATATTGAGTTCAATCGACGGTGCATCCTCTACAGTAAAGAGCAGTTTCTCATCCAGGCTTTCCGATACCATGGTGTCCGGCAGATAGGCTGCACCGCCGGCGCTGAGTAGCAGTTCATGGGCGATGTGGCCGGTGGAGACCCAGACCTTGGATGGCAATGCCTCAGGAAAGACATTGCTGTGTTGGGCGTGAAACGATGTACTCCAGTCCACCATGGCATAGCGTCCCGCCATGGCCTGCTCCGGGCTTTGATCCGGCTGTGATGAGACCATTATCAGCTGCAGTTGTCCGACATTGATCAGTTCCAATTCCGGCCCCTCTCTTGGCTCCAAAAGAAAACCAAGGTTTGCCTTATTCTGTTGTAGCAGGGAGATGATCTCATTTGAGGTGGTCGATTCCACTCGTAAGCCTAAATCCGGTATCTCCAGATAGAGCCTGCCAAGCCACCCCTGGAGCAGGGTATCCCAAAGACTGGGTACGGCCAGGATTGCCAGGTTGGGGGTCGGGTCGGCATCAGAGGCCAGCTCATAACGTGCCCGCTCCCACAGTTTCAACATCGATCGCGCATAGCTCAACAACTGCTCACCACTGCGGGTGAGTTGCATATTTTTCCTATCGCGCACGAACAACGGCACCCCCACCACCACCTCCAGCTGGCGAATACGCGCACTGACCGCCGAAGGGGTAACGAAAAGGTTTTCCGCCGCCTTAGCGAAGTGGCGGGTGTTGTAGACCTCCAGGAAGGTTTTTAGCAGATCGATATCCATGCCGTTTACATATCATATTTTTCGTCGTAATGAACAAAAAAATTCATTTTCCCTTGCTTGAACAAGTGGCTATAAATCGCCAACAGTACCTCGGCATGCTGTTCAGATTGTCTGTGGAGCATTTTGAGCCAGGGCGAATTACAGGTAGGATTTAAGATGAGTTCCAGTCAGTCGGGCAATGATAATAAGGATGATATGGGGGCGGTTGATGATCTGCTGAATCACATAGAGGCGATCTCCACGACAGGTAGTAGTGTGAGAAAAGGGCTCCATCCGGCAGATGCACGGCGTGCAGTAGAGCGCTATCTTGATGAGAAGCGACTGCGTGAGGAGATTGAAAGCCTTCTGCAATAAAAGCATGATTGAAACTATTCAGGTCACTACGCAAAAAGTGTGATTTTCGCCTAAAGCGCCTACTTTTGGTGCTTGTGACCAAAAACTAAGGAGTAACTATCCATCTGCCCCAAAAAGTGGGGCAGATGGATATTACGCATGATTGATTTTACCCAGCTCCCATCCCCCTGTTACCTGCTGGAAGAGTCCCGGCTCCGCACCAACCTGCGCCTGATCGAACGTGTACAACGTGAGTCGGAGTGCACCATCATCCTGGCGCTGAAGGGCTTTGCAATGTGGTCGGCCTTTCCGATCGTCAGCGAGTACCTCAGCGGCTGCTCGGCCAGCTCCTACAACGAGGCACGTTTGGCACGGAAGCACTTCGGCGGGCATATCCACCTCTATGCCCCGGCCTATACCGACGCTGAATTCCCGGAATTGCTGAAGTTGTCGGATCGCATCTCTTTCAATTCACTAAGTCAGTGGCAACGCTTTGCCGGGCAGGTGGTCGGTGTCTCTTGCGGTTTGCGAGTCAATCCCGGCATTGATGAGGTGGAGACCGATCTATACAACCCCTGCGGTGCACAATCGCGCCTCGGTGTCCCTCCTGAGGAACTGACTGATGGCTTGCCTGCCGGAATCGAAGGACTTCATGTGCATGCGCTCTGCGAATGTGGTGCTGATTCCACCGAGCGCTTGATTGGGGCTGTGGAGCAGAAGTTTGGCCATCTGTTATCGGGATTGAGGTGGCTCAACCTTGGCGGCGGTCATCTGATGACCCGTAAAGGCTATGATATTGAGCGCCTGATCAGGGCGCTGAAAGGGCTTCGGCAGCGCCATCCACAACTTGAAGTGGTGTTGGAGCCGGGCTCGGCCATTGCCTGGGATACCGGGCCGCTGGTCGCCAGTGTGCTTGACCTCATGCAGCGTGGCGGTATGCAGATCGCCTTGCTCGATACCTCGGCAACCGCCCATATGCCGGATGTGCTGGAGATGCCCTATCGTGCACGAGTGCGCAGTGCCGGAGAGCCGGGGGAGAAGATGTATACCTACCGTCTGGCCGGCCCCACTTGTTTGGCCGGAGATGTGATCGGAGACTACTCTTTCGACCAGCCGCTGGAGATCGGCGATAGGATCATCTTTGAAGATATGATCCATTACACCATGGTTAAGACCACCATGTTCAATGGTGTGAATCATCCGGCGATTGCGATTGCCTATGAGGATGGGCGGATTGAGGTGGTGCGGCAGTTTGGTTACCGGGATTATGAGGGGAGGTTGTCGTAACCAATATGTAACTATTCAGCTCACCCCTGAAATCCGCCAGTTCTGTGTTAAAAAATGATCATTTACACGTGTAAACTCACATTTTTCGCCTTGAACTGACGAATTTCATGGGCAATCTGAACAGCTACAGGTGTTTTTTCAAGGGTGCTGAATAGGCACACCAATATAAATGGCAAAAAGTTATGCGATTATTTACTGCCGGTAAAGGGCACCGTCGGTGAATCCACTTCCAGGTAGGTATACCCTTTCAGCCCCTCCTGGTAGAGACGCAAGAAGCTGTTTGCTTCACGGGCGGTCAAGCGGCCCTCACCGCGAGCCTCTTGTATCTGGCGTCGCATGCGATCGACCAATACCGTCTCATGGAACTGCACGTAATCCAGTACTTCAGCCACCGATTCGCCCTCAACCACCTGCTCCAGCTCATACTTATCGCCATCCATGCGGATATGAATCGCATGGGTGTCACCAAATAGGTTGTGTAGATCGCCCAGAATCTCCTGATAGGCACCGGTCAGAAATATGCCCAACAGGTATAGTTCACCCTGTTTTTCGTTGTGTAGGGGCAGAGTGGCCGAGTTACCGTTGGCCAGAGGGAAGTTCTGTAGCGTACCATCCGAGTCACAGGTGATATCGACCAGAATAGCATCTTGGGTTGGTTTTTCATTTAGGCGGTGGATCGGCATCACCGGGAAGACTTGCTGGATCGCCCAGGCATCCGGTAGCGACTGAAAGACGGAAAAGTTACAGAAGTAACGGTCGGCGATCTGGCTCTTTAGCTCCGGCATCAGCTGCTCAAGTTCCTCCTCACCAAGGCGTTGCGTCACTTCACGAATCAGCCACCAGTAGATGTCGTCGGTCAGGGCGCGGTCGGCCAGGGTGGCGTGACCGAGTTTGAAGAGCTTGTTGATATCTTCACGCAGGGAGATGGTCTCATGCAGTAGTTCACGTGGTGGAAAGCTATCCAACTCAACCAGTGTCTCCCATAGCTGGCGCAACTGCAGGGGGCTATCTGCAGCCGGTGCTTCGGGTGGAATAGTGCCGGTGCGTTTGGTGATGCCGAGTACATCAACGATCAACACAGCATGATGGGCGACTAGTGCGCGGCCCGATTCAGAGATGATATTAGGGTGGCTGAGACCCTCTTCATTGCAGGCCTGCTGCATGGTCCAGACGATGACATTGGCATACTCCTGCAGGCTGTAGTTGACCGAGGAGAGGTTGCTGGAGATGCTGCCGTCATAATTGACGCCAAGGCCGCCGCCGACATCGATGAAGTCAATCGGTGCACCCAGCCGCCGGGCCTCGACGAAGTAGCGAGCTGCCTCTTGCATCGCCTCCTTGATGCTGCGGATATCGGGTACTTGGCTGCCGATGTGAAAGTGCAGCAGGCGCAGGCAGTCGAGCTGCCCCACCTCCTTCAATTTGTTGATTGCGCTGAGTAACTCTGAGGCGGAGAGACCGAACTTCGACATATCACCACCGGAGCTATCCCAACGCCCCATACTGGTCGAGGCAAGACGGCAGCGCAGGCCGATCAGCGGTTTGACGCCGAGGCGCTGCGCGGTGTTGATGATCAGTTCCAGTTCATTGGGCTTCTCGACCACGATGAAGACCCGCTTGCCTATCTTGAGCCCCATCAGTGCCAACTGGATGAACTCCTCATCCTTGTAGCCATTGCAGATAATCAACCCCTCAACATCCTCCAGCATCGCCAGCGTAGCATGCAGCTCCGGCTTGGAGCCTGCCTCCAGCCCCCAGTTGAAGGTGGCGCCGTACTCGACGATCTCCTCAACCACCTGGCGCTGCTGATTCACCTTGATCGGGTAGACGCCGTAGTATTTGCCCTTGTACTCCGCCTCTTCACGGGCAATGCGGAAGCGCTTGTGGATCTGCTTCATGCGTCGGTTGAGTAGGTCGGAGAAGCGCAGCAGCAGCGGTGGGTGAAGATTCTGCCCGGCCAGTTCGTCACACAGCTCTTTCAGGTCAATGCCGGCGCCATTGGTTACCGCCTCGACATTACCGGCCTTGTTGATGTTGAAGAAACCGCCGCTCCAACCCTCGACCTGATAGAGTTTAGCGGCATCTTCGATCTGCCACTTCTTGCTACTCATTGTCGGCTCCCAGTTGTGAGCCTTCGGTTGGATGCTGGTCAAAACCTTTCGCCTTGCCCCAGTAGGAGAAGCACTTCTGCACCAGCTTGGCAGCCATCATGTCGGAGACGCAGCTGGGCTCCGGTGTCAGCTCCACAATATCTATCCCGCGTAGATCGATGGCCGGGTTTCCGGTGAGTGTCTCCAGGATATCCAGCCCCTGATGCCAGGAGAGACCACCCGGTTGCGGGGTGCCGACTCCGGAGACCAGGGCTGGATCGAAACCATCCATATCGATACTGAGCCAGACCGGGCCGGAGAGACCGGCCAGCTGCTCGATCATCTGCTGCCAGGCCGATGGCTTCTGCAGCGTGCGATCAAACCAGGTGGTGATGCTGTCGTCGCTGCGGATCAGCTCCGCCTCATCTGCGTGCAGCGATCGGATACCGATCTGAATCAGCCGGTAGCCCTGCTCGCGGATGCGGAACATCGGGCAGGCGTGATTGTAGATCGAACCATGATAATTGGGGCGCAGATCGGCATGGGCATCGATATGCACCATAGTGCCCCTTTCCGGCATACGGGCGAAAAGCATCTCCGGTGTTATCGAGTGTTCTCCCCCCAGGGCGATCAATAGAGGCTTACTGGGTAGCTGTCGGGTGGTTTCAAATAGCCGCTGGTGAAAGGCCTCCTCGGGCTCTCCACTTTTGGAGGATACGGGGGGTAGGACGGCCAGTTTCATATGTGCCAGAGGAGACCAGCCTTGGTCCTCTTCATAGAACTCTAACTGGTCGCCGGCCTGCAAAATGGCCTGAGGGGCATTGGCAGTACCCGGTTTATAGGTGACCGTCTGCTCATGAGGGACGGGTAAGATAAGAATATCTGCCTCATGGATCGGTGCGTTTGGTAGTGAAAGAAAAGAGTGAGTGCTCATGGTGGCGGAGTTTGCCATCATTTCCGGTTTGAGACACTTCAAAATGTGCGCTTTTTTAGCAGGTGGAATAGTGCTTTATTTTGTGTCAGTTAAATCCACGCCGCAGCTTGTTGCCGGCCAGGAAGAGATTTGTATATTTCAATTAAATCAATAGGGTATCGCGTTAGCTCCGGCCTGAAGATAATCGTTTTACTTAACTGAAGCCACCGGAAAAAGAGCATCATTTAGGGTGATAAGGAGCATGATCATGTATCAACAAAATATTTTTGCCGGAATGAACAAAAAAATTTGTTTTTACCCGGTAGTGTATGTGGCTATAAAGCGCCATCATTTCCTTGGCATGTTGTTCAGACTGTCTGTAGAGCGTTTCGCCCCGGGGCGAAACAGAGGTATTGAAAATGAGTAGAGTCTTGATTATTGGTGCGGGCGGCGTTGGTCGCGTGGTGGTACATAAGTGTGCGCAGTTGCCAGAGCTGTTTAGTGATATCTGGCTGGCCAGCCGAACCTTGTCGAAGTGTGACCTGATTGCTGAAGAGGTAGGTAAGAACAGGGTCAAAACAGCTCAGGTCGATGCCGACAATGTGCCGGAGCTGGTAGCGCTGATTCGCAAGATTGAACCAAAGATGGTGATCAATGTTGCACTGCCCTATCAGGACCTGACCATCATGGATGCCTGTTTGGAGACCGGCATCGACTACCTCGACACCGCCAACTATGAGCCCCTGGATGAGGCGAAGTTTGAGTACAGCTGGCAGTGGGCCTATCAGGATCGCTTCAAGGAGGCCGGTTTGATGGCGCTGCTTGGTTCCGGCTTCGATCCGGGGGTAACGAATGTCTTCACCGCCTATGCGCTGAAACACCACTTTGATCAGATCGACACCCTGGATATCCTCGACTGCAACGGTGGTGACCACGGCTACGCCTTCGCCACCAACTTCAATCCTGAGATCAACATCCGTGAGGTGACCGCCAACGGCCGCTTCTATGAAAACGGTCAGTGGGTCGAGACACAGCCTATGGAGATATCCCGCATCTTCAATTTTCCAGAGATCGGCCCACGCAAGATGTACCTGCTCTACCATGAGGAGATGGAGTCGCTGGCAAAACATATCCCAGGCGTAAAACGGATGCGCTTCTGGATGACCTTCGGTGATGCTTACCTGAAACATCTGGAGGTGTTCCGCAACATCGGTCTCGATTCCATCAAGCCGATTATGTTCGAAGGACGTGAGATCGTACCGATTCAGTTCTTGAAGGCACTGCTCCCCGATCCGGCGACTCTTGGCCCACGCACCAAGGGTAAGACCAATATCGGCGTCATCGTCAAAGGGACTAAAGCCGGCAAACCGGTATCGCGCTATATCTACAACATCTGTGACCATCAGGAGTGCTACAGGGAGACCTGTGCCCAGGCAGTTTCATACACCACCGGGGTGCCGGCAATGATCGGAGCCAAGATGATGCTGGAGGGCAAATGGAAAGCGGCAGGAGTTTGGAATATGGAGCAGTTCGATCCTGATCCCTTCATGGAGGCGCTGAATCGGTATGGTCTGCCGTGGAATGATATCGAGTGTGATATCGATGTTGACAATCTGCCAACTGATTAATGCCGGCAGATGTTATGTCAAACGAGGGGAACTACCAAATCACCCATTGTTCTAATCCAGGTGATGTTATGAACAACAGCCATGCATACAACACATGGCTGTTGTTTTGCCGAATTACTCCGCTAGCGGCTGCCTGCCTAACAACCAATAGATCAGTCCCATGCTCAGCGCAATGGCTGCATAGGCTGCCATGATGTCGGATGAGTACTCTTTGGGATCGATCACCAAGAATTTACGCGCAAGACTGGATGGAGATAGCTACCGTATCGATGGCAGAGTGCCGCTTCTAGAAATTAGCGATGTGTTGGGTGTCTCAATGGCGTACCCCAATATACACACTATCGGAGGGGCACTGATGCATAGGTTGAGACATATGCCTCAAGTCGGAGAGTCAATCACAATATCCGGTTATCGCTTTACGGTGGAGAAGAGGTCCGAAAAAGGTGTCATCAGTATTCTTGCTGATCCGGTATAGATTCAACCCTGATCTCCTACATCATATCCATTTCTCCCATTCCCTTGGAAAGGTTCTGATGTTCGTTTTTCTTCTCGACCAACAGACATTCGGTAGTGATCATCAGCCCGGCCACTGATGCGGCATTCTGCAGGGCGACACGCACGACTTTGGCTGGATCCAGGATTCCCATCTCAACCATATCGCCGTAAATACCAGTCTGGGCGTTGTAGCCGAAGTTTCCTGCCCCTTCGGTAACCTTTTGCAGAATAACAGAGGGCTCGTTTCCGGCATTCGATACGATCTGCCGTAATGGCTCTTCAAGGGCTCGGCGTACGATCTTAATCCCAATATCCTGTTCGGGATTCTCACCTTTCAGGGAGGCAATGCTTGGTAAGATCCGAAGCAGGGCAACGCCTCCGCCGGGTACCACGCCTTCTTCGACCGCGGCGCGTGTTGCATAAAGAGCATCCTCCACCCGGTCTTTTTTCTCTTTCATGGCGACCTCGGTGGCAGCACCTATCTTGATGACGGCTACCCCGCCTGAAAGCTTGGCCATGCGCTCCTGCAGTTTCTCTTTATCATAATCAGAGGTGCTCTCTTCTATCTGAGATTTGATGAGCTCTATTCGGGCCTTAATATCGGCCTCTTTTCCACCACCGCTGATGATCGTAGTCTCCTCTTTGGTTGCCTCCACCTTATTGGCATGCCCCAGGTTTTCCAGGGTAACCTTTTCCAGGGAAAGACCGAGTTCTTCGGAGATAACCTGAGCACCACTGAGAACGGCGATATCCTGCAGCATGGCCTTGCGCCGGTCACCGAAGCCCGGTGCCTTGATGGCACACACTTTGACAATCCCGCGAAGGTTATTGACCACCAATGTAGCGAGCGCCTCCCCCTCTACATCCTCGGCAATAATTAACAAGGGTTTGCCGGCCTTGGCAACGGTTTCAAGTATTGGCAGCAGGTTACGCACATTGGAGATCTTCTTTTCATGCAGAAGAATCAGACACTCATCGAGTACAGCACTCATATGTTCCTGATTGTTGATGAAATAGGGAGAGATATAGCCCCGGTCGAACTGCATGCCTTCGACAACGGCCAGTTCATCTGACAGTGATTGGCCCTCTTCAATGGTAATGACACCCTCCTTGCCAACCTTTTTCATGGCATCGGCAATCAGCTCTCCAATGCTTTTATCACCGTTGGCGGAAACGGTGCCCACCTGTGTGATAGCGGTACTGTCGGCACAGGGGCGTGAGATTTTCTGTAGCGCTTCAATAACGGTTTCTACAGCAGTATCCACACCCCGTTTGAGATCCATGGGGTTCATGCCTGCTGCGACAGCCTTCAATCCCTCCCGCAATATGGCTTGAGCCAGGACGGTTGCAGTAGTCGTGCCATCACCAGCTGCCTCGGAAGTCTTGGAGGCTACCAGCTTGACCATTTGGGCGCCCAGGTTCTCCCCTTTATCGGAAAGCTCGATCTCCTTGGCAACGGAGACGCCGTCCTTGGTTACGGCCGGGGCGCCGTAGGCCTTTTCGATAACCACATTGCGCCCCTTGGGGCCCAAGGTCAGTTTGACCGCATCTGCCAGGATATCAACTCCGCGCAGCATGCGCTGGCGAGCCGTCTGGCCAAACTCAATCTCTTTCGCAGCCATGATTTTTCCTCTTGGGAACGACTGGGTTAACCTGTCTCGACCTCAACACTCTTTCGTTTTGTGCTCTCCTGCTTGGGTAGGGTTATCTCAAGCACGCCGTCCTTGAATTTAGCCTTTGCACCCTCCGTATCCACATTCGCTGGCAAGGGAACTGTGCGTGAGAATTCACCATAGCTGGTTTCACGACGGAAATAGTCACCTTTCTGCTCTTCCTCTTCCCGCTTGCTATGGCCGCGGATAGAGACAGAATTTTCGGTCACGGATACGTCCAGATCCTCTTTTACGACACCGGGAACCTCTGCCCGAACCAATACATCGCTCTCGCGATCGATGACATCAACTGCCGGAACCTGACCCCTGAGCGGCGATAGTGCTGCATCTCCAGGCCACCCCCACCGATCGGGATGGGTAAGCCAGCCAAACGGGAAACCCCTATTGAAAAGAGCGCGCTCAAATTCATCAAAAAGCCCCATGTGGTGCGAACTCGAAGACCGCTGCAGGGCGTGTTCAGTTTCATCGTTTTTTCGTTTCTTGGACATGGCAGTAACTCCTTTTAAAAATACCTCTCTTCTATCTGGCAATATAGTCCGTGTTGGGGAGTTTACAATGTCTCTGAAAGAGGTTTTTTGCAGTTTTTTTACCCGTAAATTTGTTCTTGTCATTTGCCTTATTTACAAGCATAAATAGCAGTAAGCTGATTGTTATGTAACTATGGTAGCAATTGAGAAGGGCGATTTTTTAGCCTTAGAACTGTAAAGACAGATAAGAAGCCATTTTGATCTATTCCTGAATCCGTACCTTCATGGCGGCGCATAGCACAAGCTCTTGATTCCACAGCACATCCAAAAAATGCCCACTTAACCTATGGGTGAAGCTAAGATTTTTTGAAAGCACTGTGAAACCAATATCTTGCACTCTGCATCCACCCTGAAGGTACGGATTCAGGTTATTAAGAAGAGAGTTTCTATAGCTTCGTTAGGTATTCACAAGGGGGGGTAATGGATAAAGATCCATTGAGTTCAAGGCTAACAAAATTTGAAGTGATTGAAGATGGGGATAAAGTGCAGCTCCAATTTACCAATGAGGATTGTTCCGAAACTGCTGTAACCCTTGAATACGGCGCTCTTGGTGGAGCTATTGCTATGTTACTTTCATCCCTTGGGCAATCCATTGCGCTCCGTATTCAAGCCGAAAAGGAGTTAAGTAGCGAAGCTGCCCCAACTCCCTCAATACCCATTCTGGCGGGTCCATTTCAAATGCATATGGCTACGGATAAAAGTCATGTGTTATTGGACTTTCAATCGCCCTATGGCATGTCTTTTCAATTTGCAATGGAGCCAGACCAAGCTGAAGGTGTTGCCAACACAATACTTAACGATTTGAATAGATATCTAGCCTCTGGCAAAACGCATTAACTGCTATTGGCGCATCTTATGAAGATGAGGATTTGTGATTGGCTTTTCCTTCTAAACCGGCCCTGACAAGGTGTGCCAGTAAATGGGTAAAAGGTAGAATGTTTTGGTTAATGCCGGCCTCTTCCAGTGCTGCCATGTAGTTATCCCGCTCTTCCAGTGGAATAATGGTCCAGGGATAGCCCCCTGATGCCAGCATCGTATTCATTAAGAAACGTCCCATGCGGCCGTTTCCATCCATATAAGGGTGGATATACACAAATATGAAATGCCCTAGAACCACTCGAACGGCAGGGTGTGCTTCATCACAAAGCAACTCAAAAAATAGCGGCATGACATCACGAACTGCATCGCAGGAGGGTGGCGTGTGCATAGAACCCCGAATATGGACGCGCTCATTACGGTAACCTGCTAGATCTGTTGGATTTAATATTCCTGCCGTTACGCTAGGGCCGAACATTTCCCGATACCAAGTGCGATGATCGTTGTTGGCTACACTACCGGGATTTTCGCCGTGCAGAATTTTATCAGTGCTTTCTCGAACTGCTTGGTAGGCTTGCCAATAGCCGCGTGCGGCAAGCGCATTCCTGTGTTCCCGGTCATTCTCATCGCTGTCTGGGTTCCATGTGCCGCTTCGTACTCGCTCAATTAGTTCAGGACTGACTTGATAGCCTTCGATCGACAAAGAGTGGTAGGCATCGGTGACATAAAGATCTTCCACCTGCTTGAGATAGGCTTTTGGATTTTTAACCGGGCCGGGGGGAGAAGGGAAGCTCGCTATAACTGAACTGCGCATTGCTTGCCACATCAGGCGGATACGGTTGGCGTATGGAGACCTTTCTCGTGTTGGCAGGTGTATCTCTGTTTGTTCCTCAAAAGGGTCATTTTCACGGACATCATATCCAGCTGTTTTCATTGTTTGAAGGATATCGTCAGCGACCTGATCATGACCAATGTTTCGGAAAGCGCCTGCTAATCTTCCTGCAATTATGCTATGCCCGCCTTCGAGCAATGGAGATAGTATTTCAGATGAATCGCGTATCATTGAGAGTGCGGCTCGGATATCTGTTGGATTCTGTCTAAAATATCTAGGTGTGCATGAGATGAGGGCCATTGGGAGAGGGAGTAAGCGCAGTCCATCTTTTTCTACGACCTCATGACTCTCAGGTAGTGGAGAGCGAATATCCAGTAGGGATGTGCCATGCGGCAGCATAGTGACATTGTTGCGTGCCTTGGTGGCTCGCACCAATAGCTGACGTGGCACAGTCCAGTTTTCCGCATGTAGGGAGAGAGACTGTTCTGGAGATAGGCACCAATCATTGCCTTTTAGGTGATGGAGGTAGGCAGCGCAGAATGTCCAGAAGGAGGCATACCAGGCACTGCTCTCTCCAGCTGATTCATCAGGGCGAGCCGGGATATACCACCCTTTTATCACTTCCTGTAGAAATCCACTCCGACATAAGCGCTCCCGGTGCGTTCGGCTGAGGTCTCCTGAGCGTATAGCAACGATGCCTTGTGCCTGTATTGCATGGAGTACTTCAAGAGAATCGGCCAGTTTTTCGGAGGGGCTTGCCATTATTTTGCTTCATTTTTCGCTGGTTGCGCTGTGTGATTAGTCGCTTTTTAAGTTGTATCATTTATCGCTTAATGTGTCGAGCTTATTTTCGCTTTATATGTTGCGACGTGCTTTGTTAGGAAATGGTAGTTGGTGCCATATAGTTGTATTCAGTTAAGGCGAAGTATGACGCATGGCATTCAGTCCGCGAGTTTGAGAATGAGGTGATCCAGGAATAACCATGCGGGACTTTTGCGGGAGCTGTTGTGCATTGTTATGCATCGTGGTGCAAAATTGGCAACGGGCGCACCGGTAATTTTTAATAAAAACAATATGTTACATGTGCAGGCGCTAACTACGAACCAGGGGGTCGGAGGTTCGAATCCTTCCGGGCGCGCCATATAGATCAAAGGCTTAGCTAGAAATGGCTAAGCCTTTTTCTTTGCTACAAGAAAATCTGGCTTCCTGCACCCACACTGCACCCACATTTTTGCTTGGTAGCATAAGGGCGCTGAAATCCTTCAGTTGTATTAATCCAGATTGGATATAGCCTTCCAGGTAGTCCCCATTCTGGGGCTGTTTTCTTTGTGTAGCCTCTATTCTTGCTAACTTAGCTTTGTAGCTAGCCTTTCGACGAATTCCCCATCATCTCTGATAAAAAGCTTGAAATCTGAAAAATAATGGCGTCAACTTAATGGACTAATCGGTTTTATTGCCACGGTTCTGGAAAATGGCAGTCGGAAACAGGAAGAAAACACCGATACCGCTACATGAGACAGGGCTGTTTAAACACTCTCACCGGCAGGATTTCGGTAAGCAACGATATAACTCTTTACCTGTATGGGAGCGGTCAGCTATCCCATCAGTTTCCTATTGTTTCGAAGAGCTACTGAATCAGCGGTGCTTTTCTGATAGCGCTCCAAAACACCTATGGCTGGCAAAGGTGATCCTGAAGGCCTATTTGGGTGCAGTGAATTTGGACAAAGTGTAATGAAGATTAAGGATTTCTTTATCACTGTAATACTTATATTGTCTTTTGTATGGGCAGGAAGTGCTCATGCAATTTCCCCAACATTAAATCCTGCTCCAATTGATCAAGATGCATTAGGTGACCGAATCCCGCTTATCCTGATTCACGGCCTCCAAACAAATACTAAAAACGCAGAATACTGGCATATATGGGATGAGTTCCAGAATTATTATGGTAAAAATTCTGAACTGGAATCGGTGGTTAAACCGTACTATTTTGCTTACGAAACACTCGCGGATTACATTATTGGAAATCCGACAGATATTTATGGGCTTGGGCAAGCACTGGGCGATAAGCTTCAGACGCGTTATGACTCAGGTGAATTTCAGGGAAAACCTGTAATCATACTGGCTCATTCAATGGGCGGATTAGTGTCTCGTTCTATGATGCAGGAATACAGATTCAATGATGATCAGCGTGGAGGTGAAAAAGTATTTCGACTGATTACGCTTGCAACGCCACACCATGGTACCCCATCTGCAGATCTATCAAGTCATGCCGGCAGTATACTCCTCGGAGTTTACAGGGGATTATTAGAAGATCTTGGGTGGGACAACTACAACGGAAAATGGTACCAAGGGTGCAATACTTGGCTCCGGGAGCTGAATAGTTATAAGCCATATATATATTTTGATGAGTATAATCTCTGCACTGATATAACTCATATAGAGTCGGATGGTTTCTACTCAAAAATCACAGCCTATGGAGCATATGTTAAGGAATATGCGTTCCCATATCATGTGGCTGATGACTTAAAAAAGCCTCATGAACAGTTAAACGTCTACGGGTATGATAATGATGGTATCGTTCCTATTGAGAGTTCGCTTTTCGATAGATCGTCAACCACACAAAATCGTCAGGTAGATATTTCTTGTGATCATTCCATGATCTATAAAGGCGGGTGCAGGGTTGGTGGAACCCCCATTTTTGATGTCATCACTAATGATATTATTGATTCGATACCTGCAACACCACCCTCGGTAATAACTGCGGTTAGTCCAGATATACTTCCGGGATTACAGTTGCCGCAAACGCAAGAAATTATTATTAATGGTTCCAATTTCCTACCGACTTCAACGCTTACATTTATTGACAAAATCACTACCTACACCGGCAAAGAACCAACATACGTTAGTGCAACTGAACTTAGATATGATATTGCTGTTGGCAATGAATCGGCAGCTTGGACAGTCAAAGTTGTCAACGATACAGTTGAGTCAAATGCATTCGCTTTCAATGTGGTAGCCACATCTGCAACACCTGATACAACGGCACCTGCTGCACCAATAGGTCTTACTGCCGCACCAGCTGGTTGGTATAAAAATAATCTATTCTATTTGGATTGGGACTATCCTGGCGATCCGTCCGGTTTCGTAAAGGTATGGTGGAAACTTGGTTCAGCTCCGACATCACCAACTGATGGTGTAGCATTTGATTTGCCTTCATTTAAGCCATTGCCTATACCCAGCTGGATTGAAGGAGCAGAGACAATATATGTTTGGCTGGAAGATGGCGCCGGAAATAAAGATCATAACAATCGTAGCACTGTAACTCTCTACTATGACAAAACCTCACCTACCATCACGATTACTGGCCCCACCTCAAATGCTTCACACACTTCAGCTACAAACTCAATCACTTTGAGTGGTATTTCTTCTGACAATCTCAGTGGCATCAGCAATATCTCATGGGGAAATGATAAAGGCAGTAGTGGAACAATTGCAGCAGATGAAAATTGGACTTCCCCGGTTATTAACCTTTCTGGAGGTGATAACATTATTACAGTGGTTGCCGTTGATACAGCTGGAAACACAGACACAGATACAATTACGGTAACTTATAACCCTCCGGGTGCCACCCACACGCTAACCATTACGAATTCTGCAAGCGGCAGTCCTAACTCTGTGATCCCTGGAGGAACAGCAAAGCTCGGTGTAACAGCAGTGGATTCGCTAGGGCACAACCTGGCCTATGCGTGGACTGCATCCTGTCCAACGCTATCAGCAAATGGGACACTTATTGGTACAGCCTCTCAAACACCAACGTGGAAAGCTCCAGAAAATAATACAGGGAGCCAACAAAACTGTACGATTGGCGTAGTAGTTAACGATGGTCAAGGATTAAGCCAGCAGAGTACATATACTCAAAGTGTCAGAACAGGTGGTGTAACCTCTTTAAGTATTGTCGACGGGATAAGACTTCTTGAGCCACCCCCTTATGCTCTTAGCGGTGCCGCCACAGTTGATGCTACGATAAAAAATATTAGTGGCGCTACGGTTATACTTGATCGCATTCAAGCAGTCGGCGAATTTGAAGATCGATTTGGTTCTGTTTATCAGCGAACATGGCCTGCTGAACAGTTTGTAACACCGCTCTCACTTGCTTCTGGATCGACATATCAGTACACCAAACTCCTCACTGATGGTTTTCCTGGTATTGCCAGCACGGCCACAGTAATGATCCATGTAAAGTTTGACAATATTACGGGGCAGAAGCCGGTTACGAACTTTGAACCAGGGGTTGCTACTTCACAATTAGTGTTTGAAGTTGGACATACACTGGCAATTACAAATGGGCCAAGTGGCAGTTTAGATCCTGTGGACTCTGGCAGCACGGTTAATTTGACTCTGAATGCCAGTGATTCTATGGGCCACGGTCTCAGCTATGCATGGATGGCCTACTGTTCTGGACTTGGGTCTAACGGGAGCTTTGATTACCCGAATGCGCAGAACCCGATCTGGACGGCACCAACAAACTCGATAGGTAGTCAGCAGAATTGCACTATACAAGTGATGGTTAACGATGGACATGGATTGAGTCAAACGGACTCATATGTGCAGAGAGTGGACTCGGATGCTCCACCGATAGTAACGATTAATTTTGATCAATTACCTGATGGAAGTCCTGCCCCTTCATGGCCAGAAGTTATTGATGATGAGTATTCAGAATGGGGGGTGATTTTTCAGGGAGGAGATGCTAACTCACCTAGGTTTCTTAGCATGGAAATACAACCATATGACTGGCCAGCATCTGGACAATATGCAAACGATGGTGTTTTACCAGCTGAAATCCACCTTGATTTTAGTCGAGATGTATACGGTATTAGTGCAAAAGCAAATACGGCTCATGGATATTCAGTTCAACTTCTGGCTTATGATGATAGCGGTATTAAAATTGGGCAAGATGTGGGGACATCGCCTCAAGATGGATATTCTCAGTATGCGGGAGTACTAAGTGTTTATTTTGATACCCGTATCAGGCGAGCTATCTTTAAGCCAAATGCTACTAATGTGGGTGTTGGTATTGAAGACTTAACTCTATATTTTGCACCCCTTGATTCAGATGGTGATGGCACTCCTGATAGTTCTGATTC
>Ga0316190_10000307_pt1 | contig 33266 bp, 26 predicted proteins | sample Eddworburrow2_MG_FD_204929 | JGI IMG/M metagenome (GOLD analysis project Ga0316190, IMG submission 204929) | Coastal sediment microbial communities from Maine, United States - Eddy worm burrow 2 | ecosystem: Environmental > Aquatic > Marine > Coastal > Sediment | place: USA: Maine | collected... | reverse complement strand
CCGAGACCCGGCGGGCAGCAGTAAGGCCACCGATCTTGGTGATCTCCGGCTGCAAATAGGTGAGCGCCCCGGTCGACAGCAACCGCTCGAAGTCGGACAGGGTGTACTCGTTCTCACCGCCGGCCAGATCACAATCCAGGGCGGCCCCCACCCGGGCGATGGCCTCGTGGTCGCGCATGGGCCGCACTGGTTCCTCGAACCAGAGCACGTCGAGCTCGGCCAACCGTCGCCCAACCTCGATGGCCTCGATCGGATCGAAGTGGCCGTTGACGTCGACCATGATCAGCAGGTCAGCGCCGAACTCATCACGCAGTAGTGCCGTCAGCTCCGGGTCGAGCTCGTGGAGCTTGATGGCGGTAAAGCCGTAATCGAGGGCCCGCTGGGTTTCACTGACCAGAAGTTCCGGCTCCCGTAGGGGCGGAAAGCTGGCATAGGCGGGCAGGGCATCCATGGCCGGTCCACCCAGCAGCGAGGCCACCGGACAACCAAGACGCTTGCCCTTCAGATCCCACAGAGCAAGGTCGAGTCCGGAGAGCCCCATCATGAAGATGCCCTGGTCGCCGTAGCGGTAACCCCAGTCCCACAGCTCATGCCACAGCTGTTCAATCCAGTCGGCGTCACGGCCCACGGCCTTTGGGGCCAAGAGGTGGTCAACCACCGACACCATTGGGGCGGCCGCTCGCGCCGGCTGCTCCCGATCGGGGATTCCCCACCACGCCTCGCCGATACCTTCGACACCGTCGGAATCGATGACCCTGACGATGCAGTTGATGAATGTCGCGTCGTCAAGCACCTCAGCCTTGACTACTTCGATGGTCGCCACGTTGCCACCTCGCTGCTCCTGTGTTCGGTGCCTGCCAACCGCATCTCGACACTCCCGGGAAGCCCCGGATCGGTAGCACCGGCCGTGCCGCAGCTGACGGTAGCGCAACAACGACGCAGCACCTTGCCCCCGGGCCCGTCAGCGTCAAGGATGGCTCCACGCAGGGAGGAAAATCATGATCAAGCTGACCTTTTGTCTACGACGCCGCCCCGACCTAAGCCCCGAGGAGTTCCGCCGCTACTGGGCCGATGAGCACGGCCCCCTGGTGCGGGCCCGGGCCGAGGCCCTGGGAATCAGGAAGTACCAGCAGGTCCACACGCTCGACGAGTCCGAGCTCCATGCCGCGCTGCAGGCGCGCAACGGTGGGGCACCCGAGCCTTTCGACGGCATCGCCGAGGTTTGGGTCGACGACGTCGAGACCTTCCGCCGCGGCTCCGGCACCCCGGAGTCGCGTCAGGCCGCCCGTGATCTCTTGGAGGACGAGGCACGTTTCATCGACCTGCCCCGCTCACCCATGTGGCTCGGCCATGAGATCGTCTTCTTCGAAACGAACGCCACCGATAGTTGAGGGCCACCGTTTTCCGTCCCGAGGTACACCTCAATTATGGTCAGACAGTGTGAACCTCCAATTTGGCGCCTTCCTTGCCCCCCACCACCTGCCCGGTGAAAGCCCGACGTTGCAGCTCCAACGTGACCTGGACCTCGTTGTTCAACTCGACCGGCTGGGATTCGACGAGTTCTGGTGTGGTGAGCACCATTCGACCGGCTGGGAGACCATCGCCTCCCCCGAGATGTTCCTGGCCGGTGCGGCCATGCGCACCTCCCGCATCCGTCTCGGCACCGGAGTTGTGTCACTCCCCTACCATCACCCCTTCAACGTCGCCCAGCGGATGGTGCAACTCGACCACATGAGCTTTGGTCGGGCCATTTTTGGATCCGGGCCCGGTGCGCTGCCCTCCGATGCCAACACCCTGGGGGCCGACCCCATGGTGCTGCGGGACCGCCAGGACGAGGCCATCGGCGTGATCAAGCGACTCCTGGCTGGTGAGGAGCGATTCTCCTACGAGAGCGAGTGGTTCACCCTGCGCGAGGCTGCGTTGCAGATCCTTCCGTATCAATCGGAGATGCCGATGGCCACGGCTTCGATGATCAGCCCGTCGGGTATGACGCTGGCGGGCAAACACGGGATGGGTGTGCTCTCCATCGGCTCGATGTCGACCGAGGGCCTGGCCTCACTACCGCTGCAATGGAGCTTTGCCGAGGAGGCCGCAGCTGAGCACGGTCAGGTTGTCGACCGCTCGCAGTGGCGGGTCATGTTCAACTTCCATCTGGCCCCGACCAGGGCCCAGGCCCAGGCCGAGGTCGAACACGGCCTGCTCGAATGGCACAACGACTACAACGTCGGCACGCTCATGCGGCCCGGCCTCAAAGCACTGGGCACAACCGGCGAGGCAATCGATTTCTACTCCGAAGGAGCAGGGCTCATCGGCACCCCCGACGAACTGATCGAGCGCATTCTGGAGATGCAGCAGGTGACCGGTGGGTTCGGGGTGATGATGGGGTTCGTCAACGACTGGGCCAATCCGGAGGCAACGGCGCGAAGCTGGGATCTCGTGGCCCGTCACGTCATGCCCGAGATCAACCGCCAGTTGGCCCCCATGCGCGAGTCGAATCTCTACGTCCAGGAACACCGCGACTCGTTCACTCGAGCCGGCGAGGCGATCATGTCGAAGATCATGAACAACGACCGGGCGGCGGAGGCGCTGAAGAGCGCCGGTGGCCTACCATCCCGCACGCCGATCGCCCCCCATCACGCCCCGTCGACCGACTGAAGTCGGCGCTGACACCCGCCAACGACCAAAATCCAGCACCAACGTCAGACAAGTAGTCGAACAGTTGAACACCCGGGGCCGCAGTGAACGGCCCCGGCCAAGGAGGAGCCCCCGATGAGTACCACCGACGACCTCTGCCAAGAAATGCAGGCCTGGCTGGCCGAGAACTGGGAACCAGAACTGAGCGTGCGGCAATGGTGGCAGCGCATGGCCGACGGCGGCTGGCAGTTCCCGACCTGGCCGCAAGGACTCGGTGGACGCGGCCTCAGCGCCCCCGATGCCCGGGCGGTGACGGCCGAGGTCGTGGCCGCAGGAGCGCTCGGCCCACCTTTCAGCCTGGGCCAGGTCATGGGAGGACCGGTCGTAATCCAACAGGGCAATGATGAGCAACGCTCACGCTTCCTCCCCGCCCTGGCCAATGGCACCGAAGCCTGGTGCCAGTTCTTTTCCGAGCCCGAGGCAGGCTCCGACCTGGCCGGGTTGCGCACCACGGCCGAGCGCGACGGCGACGAATGGGTAGTGAACGGCCAGAAGGTGTGGACCTCAGGTGCCCTGGCCGCCCAGCGGGGCATGCTGGTGGCCCGAACCAACGGGGATGTTCCCAAGCACCGCGGTCTGGGCTATTTCATCATCGACACCGATCAGCCCGGGGTGGAGATCCGCCCGCTGCGGCAGATGAACGGTCAGGCCCACTTCAACGAGGTGTTCTTCACCGACGCCCGTGTCGGCCATGAGAATCTCCTCGGTGGTGAAGGCGACGGCTGGGCTGCCGCGGTGGCCACGCTGGCCTTCGAGCGCTCCGGGCTCTCTTCCCGGGCTCCCGGGTTGGTAATGGCACCCCCGGGAGAGAAGTCGGGCTTTCTCGATCGGGCGGCCGGTGAACTCGTGGCCCGCCCGGTGGCCTCCGGAATCGGTGAGCGGGCCTTTCGCTCCTCAACCGAGATCACCGGTCTGGCCCGCGAACGGGCCGGAACCGACGATGCCCTGCTACGCCAGGATCTGACCCGCCTCAAGACCCAGGGGCAGGTAGCGAACTGGTCGGCCCAACGGGCCCGAGCCGAGGCCAAGGCCAGCCAGGCGCCAGGACCTGCGGCCAACCTGGCCAAGCTGGCAGGTTCGAACATCTCGCGCCTGGCTCGTGACCTCGCTCCCGAGGTCCTCGGCCCCGAGGGCATGTTGGCCGGACCAACAGCCGCCCACAACGGTGCGGTGGCCGACATGGTCCTGAGCCAACCGGCATCCTCGATCGCCGGTGGCACCGACGAGGTGCAACGCAACATCATCGGTGAACGGGGTCTCGGCCTGCCCAAGGATGTTCAGGTTGACCGGGACATGCCCTTCAGCGACGTCCCCCGCTCGGGCCAGCGCTGACCGTGACCGACCAAACCGAGTATGTGACGGTGGCCGGGCTTTCGGTCAGCCGTGATCTCTACGACTTCTGCGCCAACGAGGCCCTGGTTGGCTCCGGTGTGCAGCCTGATGACTTCTGGCTTGGATTGGCCACTCTGGTCACCGAGTTCGGCCCCCGCACCGCTGAACTGTTGGACGTTCGCCAGACGATGCAGTCAGCCATCGATGGCTGGCACCGTGACCATCGCGGGCAACCCCACGACCCGGAGACCTATCGGGGCTTCCTCGAAGGACTCGGCTATCTGCTGCCCGCAGGACCACCATTCTCCATCGAAACTTCGAGGGTCGACCCCGAAATCGCCAAGCTGGCCGCGCCCCAGTTGGTGGTCCCCGTCACCAACGCCCGCTACGCCCTCAACGCCGCCAACGCCCGCTGGGGTTCGCTGTACGACGCCCTCTACGGCACCGACGCCCTGGGCGACGTGGCCCCACCTGGCCCCTACGATCCTCAGAGGGGAACCAGGGTCGTCGACTGGGTACGGGGATTCCTCGACGGTGCCATCCCTCTGGCTCAGAGTTCGCATCGCTCGGCGGTGGCCTACCGGCTCGTCGGCAGTGCGCTGGTCGTCAGCCTCAACGATGGTACGACCACCACCGTGGCCCGCCAGGACTGTTTCCTCGGGTTCACCGGTGAGGCCGATGAACCATCGTCGATCCTGTTCGAACACAACGGTCTCGGTGTCGACGTCATCATCGACCGCTCCCACCCCGTCGGGGCCACCGACCCGGCAGGCGTGGCCGATGTGATCATCGAAGCGGCGGCCACCACCATCGTCGACTTCGAGGATTCGGTGGCCACTGTCAACAGCACCGAAAAGACCGCCGCCTACCGCAACTGGTTGGGCCTGATGACGGGTCGGCTCACCGAGGAGGTGACCAAGGACGGCTCGACCTTCACCCGGTCTATGGCCTCCGACCGGGTCTACACCGCCCCCGACGGCTCACCCTTGATACGACGGAGCCGAGCCCTGCTGCTGACCCGGAACGTCGGGCATCTCATGACCACGCCGGCGGTGCTCGACGCCGACGGTCGAACGATCCCCGAGGGCCTGCTCGACGCCATGGTGACCGTGCTCTGTGGCCTGCACGATTTGGTCCGTCCGGTAGAGGAGCGCAACAGCCCGGCAGGATCGATCTACGTGGTGAAACCCAAAATGCACGGACCGGGAGAGGTGTCCCTGGCCTGTGAGATCTTCAGCCGGGTCGAACAGATCCTGGGATTGCAGGCCGACACGGTGAAAATCGGGATCATGGACGAGGAGCGGCGCACCACGCTGAACCTGGCCGAGTGCATCCGGGTGGCCTCGAAGCGGGTCTGCTTCATCAACACCGGATTCCTCGACCGCACCGGCGACGAGATCCACACCGCAATGATGGCGGGACCGATGGTTCGCAAGGTAGAGATGAAGGCCCAGCGTTGGATCTCCGCCTACGAAGATTGGAACGTCGACATCGGCCTGGCCACCGGGTTCGCGGGCCGGGCCCAGATCGGCAAGGGGATGTGGGCCGCTCCCGATCTGATGGCCGATCTTCTGGCCGAGAAGATCGGCCATCCACGGTCGGGGGCCAGTTGTGCCTGGGTGCCGTCGCCGACCGCAGCCATCCTGCACGCCACCCACTACCACCAGGTTGATGTCGCCTCCCGCCAGCAGGAACTGCGCCGCCACCTTGACGCAGGCCAAACCCGGGCCACCATCGACGACCTGCTCACCATCCCGTTGGAGCCAGAGGCCAACGACGCCGACGTCCAGCGGTGGAACGCCGAGCAGATCCAGGCCGAACTCGACAACAACGCCCAGAGTATTCTGGGTTACGTCGTGCGCTGGGTCGATCAGGGCATCGGCTGTTCCACGGTGCCCGACATCAACGATGTCGGTCTCATGGAAGACCGGGCCACCTGCCGGATCTCGTCCCAACACATGGCCAACTGGCTCTACCACGGGGTGGTCACCGAGGAACAGGTGACGGAGACGATGCGGAGCATGGCCGCCGTCGTCGACAGTCAGAACATCGACGACGAGGCCTATAGCGACATGGCCCCCGGCTATGAGGGCGAAGCGTTTCGGGCTGCGTGCGACCTGGTGTTTTCCGGCGTCGAGCAACCGTCGGGCTACACCGAGCCGATCCTGCACGCCCGCAGGCTCGAACGCTTGGCGAAGGAGCAACTCACCTGATCGTCGGCACGCGTGTCGGTACCGGAGCGGGTACCACCGGGCCCCGTCGGCGGCCCAGCAACTGCACGGCGCCACCGACCATAACGAAGGTCAAGCCGTAGAGCATCAGCAGGTTCGCTTCTGCACCCGTGTAGGCCAGGGTGGCGGGCACGTCGACCCGCAACTCGATCTCGGCCGGAGAGGTGCCAGCGACCAGCGGCACCTCTCGGGTGACGGATTCGCCGCTGGGGGTTGGGCCCACCACCGTGACCGACCCCAACACCAGAGGCTCGGCGGCGCTGCCCTCGACGGCGAATGATCCGTCGGCTCCGGTGACGACCACAAGACGGTTGCCCGCCTGGTCGGTGATAGTGATCTCCGCCCCGCCGATCGGACTTCCGTTGGCGTCTTTGAACACGCCGCCAATGGCCGCGTAGTTCTGGCCGAAGTTGAGATCCGATGTGGATTCTTCGTCGACGGTCACGGCGATGGTCTGATCGCTCCCCCCGTCGCTGTCACTGGTGAAGTACACCCCGACCGGGAGCGAAGACTCGTCAATCGCGATGAGGTAGTCACCACGGGTCACGTTCTCGAATCGGTACGGGCTGGCCGTGGTGGTTCGCTGCAGCTTCACGTCGTCATCGGTGCCAAGCTGCTGGTCTGGCCCGGGGCCAATCAGCCAAAGGCCGATTCCGGAGATGTCCGCTTCGTCGGGATCGACCACGCCATCGCGATTCTGGTCGAGGAACACCCGCCCCCCTACCTCGTAAGTCGGTGGAACCACCACGGTGATGGTGACGGTGACCGTGGCCTGGTCGCAGACCTGCGGGCTCACGGCAGTATTGCAGACCTCATAGACGATCGTCTTGACACCGATCTCGGTGCTGGTGGCGGTGTAGGTCACCTCACCAGTGCTCGGGTCGGTGTTGACGGTGCCAGCGGCGTCGCCACCGGTAACGGTGATCGACGTCGAGGAACCATGAACGAAGTCGTCGTTGGCCAACACATCAATGACCACCGACTCACCCTGAACCACCGTTCCGCCGTTGTCGTCGGCAGCAGTGGCCGCTGAGGGGAAGGGATCAGAAGCATCAGGCACACCGTCGTTGTCAGAGTCGGTATCGAGATAGTCGGCAATACCGTCACCATCGCTGTCGGGCGGATCGTTCGGATCACCATCGAACTCAATGTGGTCGGGAAGGCCGTCACCATCACTATCCGTCCCGGTTCCGACGATGGAGAGGGTGACCGTGGCCTCGTGGCAGACCTGGGGGCTCACGGCGGTGTTGCAGACCTCATACACGATCGTTGGTGATCCACTCTCGGTATTCGTTGCGGTGTAGGTCAGCTCCCCGGTTGTCGGATCGGTGTTGACGGTGCCTGCGGCGTCGCCGCCGGTGACCGTGATCGACGTCGACGGACCGGGAACGAAGTCATCGTTGGCCAACACATCGAAGCTGACCGCCACGCCGGACAAGGCGACGGTTGACTCATCAACTGCGGTTGCGACGGTACGGTTGGGGTCGGTGTCATCGGTGTTGCCGTCGTTGTCAGAGTCGAGGTCCCGGAAATCCGGGGTGGCGTCGGAGTCGGTGTCGGTTGTCGACTCGGTGGCGTCGTTCACACCGTCGTCATCGGCGTCGAGATCGCGGTAGTCGGGGGTGGTGTCGTCGTCGGTGTCGACTGGGGCGAAGGTGTCGATGACGCCATCGGCGTTGGCATCGGTACCCGCTGTGCTATCGGCGTCGATGGCATCGGGTAGTCCATCATGGTCACTGTCGACACTGAAATCGACGGCCGTTGTGTCAATCGCGTACTCCACCGAGTCGCCGATGCCATCGTCGTCGGAGTCGGCATCAAGATGGTCGGGCTCGCCGGTGCTGTCGGTGTTGGCCGGGTCCGAGACGCCGTCTACCAGTTCGATGCCATCGGCGATGCCGTCATCATCAGCGTCGGTGTCGACCTCGGCGTCACGAAACAGGCTGTCAAGGCTCATCGGAACGGCGTTCGAGCCGTCGGCTTTCAGGAGATGGTCACCGGCCAGTGAGATTGAGTCGCTGTCTCGGTTTGCGTCGTTGATGTCGCGCCCATCGTTGGGAGTGCCAGCTTCGAACACGTCGACCAGACCGTCACCGTCGGCATCGGCGGTTGAGGTGAGCGAGGTGGGCTGACCGTCGCCCCGCTCGGCGATGTCGTCGGTGCCATCACCATCAGAGTCGACGTCTTGAAAGTCGGGGTCATCATCGTCGTCGGTGTCGACAGCCGCAAGGCCCTCGCCTGCGCCGGGGGCCGACTCGTAGGCATCGTCGAGGCCGTTGCCGTCGCTGTCGATCCCGGAGGGGGCGAGGTAGCCGGCGGTGGTCTGGGCTTCAACGTTGTCGGTGATGCCGTCGCCGTCGGCGTCAAGATCAATGTTGTCGGAAAGGGCGTCGCCGTCGCTGTCGGCCCCGGCACGAGGGTCGGCACCGAAGGCGAAGTTCACGTAGGTCTCATCGGCCAGATAGTCAAACGAGAACGATGAGTGTTCACCGGGGATCTTGATGACAGCGAAACCCTCAGCGCCAGTGATCCGAGTTGAACTGTCGATCCTGAAGGTGCCGCCGAACTCTGTGGCGGAGAACAGAACCTCCACCGGGCGGTCGAACTGTACTCCCACTGGTGTGGTCGGACTGCCGATCGAGGCAAGGATGACGGTGGGGTTGAGGGCCGGTTCGGTGAAGGTAATGGTATTGGTTGACTGCAAGGTGTTCCGGATGGCCAGATCCCCGGCGGGCACGTTGTACTTGGCGGGGAAGATATCGGAACGGTAGATCGATGGTGAGGTTTGAATGGCGACACTGGACGTGTACGTGAAGCCAATATCATCGATGGCACCAGTCGCCGTGTTGCCTGAGATTGGGTTCCAGGAGGCGTAGGTGAAGTCGGCCTTCGTCTCGGTCAGATCGATCAGGCCGTCACCATCGTCGTCGATATCGATGTCGTCGGTCACCGAGTCACCATCGGTGTCGATCCCGGCCGCGTTGGCCTGCTGAGGTACGGTCACCAGCACGGTGAGAGTAACAACCAGCGCCGCCAGGACTCGAGTGGACCGGCGGCCGATGCACCGAAGACGTTGAAGAAGGTCGTCCATGGCTTCGTCATCGACCCGACAGATCACGTCCTTGAGTAACGCGTGACCTAGTAGGGGCCGAAGGTGTCGGCAACACTGAGATCCCCGGTGTCAAACGATTACTCATTCGGCTTCGGTCATGCCCTCCTCGTCGCCTGCTGCGGTCAGTCAGCCACCGCCTGGGTGGCTTCGGCTGCGCTGTCCCCGTTGCCTGCGGTGTCCTGCTCGTCGACTTGACGGACGACGTCTCGAAGCTTGCGCATCTGCTGCACTCTCCGCCGTTGCGCTTCGGGCAGCGAGTCGAGATCGACCTCGGCCACGGTGTTGCCGTAGGCCTCGAAGGTCGGGATGTCGTCATCGGCCAAGGCTTGGAGGTACTCCTTGCGTTTGAACGCAGCCTCGATATAGGGGGCCAGTTCAGCGTCCTTGGCTGCCTCCCGCTCGGCCTCAGCTGCTTTGAATTCGGGCATGACCTCCGCCGCGAACAGCTCCAAAGCCTCGCAGATGTGTTCGTGGCGGTTGTTGCCTCCTTGTTGGATGAACACCGTCTGGTCGACCCCGGCGTCAGCGAAAAGTCGCAGGTGGGCCCGCAATTCCTCCGGGGTGCCGATACCGCCGGTGCCGCCACCGAGGAAGTCAAGGCCGACGCTGTCACGCACGGCAACGTAGTGGTCCCAGATGTTGGTCCGACCCGGTTTGTGATCGCCGAACACGTAGTGGTGGCCCAGTGCGAACTGGAAGAACCGGAAGCCGTCGAGACCTCGGCGAACGGCCTCGTCGTGGTCGTCGTGCAGCGAGAAGCTGGTGACCATGGCGATGTTGGGGTTGACGGCGTGACCGATGGGCACACACTCGTTCTTGAACGTCTCGTAGTAGTCGTCGACCCAGTGTTTGGCCTCTTCGGGGTCGATGAAGGCGAAGGTCAGGGCCCCAATGCCGAGTTGAGCGGCCAGGTGGATGGTTTCGCGGTTGGAGCAGGCCACCCACAGTGGAGGGTGGGGCCGCTGGACCGGCTTGGGTACCACGTTGCGCACCGGCATGGAGAAGTACTCGCCGTCGAACCCCGGATAGGGGTTCATGGCCATCATGTTGGCCACCTGCTCCGCCGATTCGCGCCACATGGCTCGGCGTTCGGCAGGATCGATGCCGTAACCCTCCAGCTCGGCGCGAGACGCCGACTCGCCGGTGCCGAACTCGACTCGGCCGTTGGAGACGAGATCGAGGGTGGCGATGCGCTCGGCAATCCGGGCCGGGTGGTTGTAGCCCGGCGGCATGAGCACGATCCCGTGCCCGAGACGGATATTGGTCGTCCGCTGCGAGGCGGCGGCCAGGAAAACCTCGGGAGCGGCCGAGTGACTGTATTCTTCGAGGAAGTGGTGCTCGACCTCCCAGGCGTAGTCAATGCCGAGCTGGTCGGCCAGTTCGACCTGGGTCAGGGCGTCCTGGAACAGCTTCTGCTCCGAATCCTCTGTCCAGGGGCGGGGTAGCTGGTGCTCATAAAAAATGCCGAATCTCATGAGAGCCTCCTTTGGCCCACCTTAGATCCACCGTCGCCCCTGGCCGAATTGGAGTAGGCCTATCAACTGGACCTTGGGTTCAACCGGTCAACGCCAGTACGCGACATCGGCAGCCAGCCGGCCATGCGGCATGCGGCATGCGTTACGGTCCTTGCGGCAAACACAGCTGCAGCCGCGGCTGACGCGAAGATGATTCGAGGATGATGTGGGGCCGTTACAAGGTTTGAAGATCGTCGAAATGTGGTGCATCGGCCCGGGGCCGTTTGCGGGCATGTTGCTGTCCGACATGGGCGCCGAGGTACTGCGAGTCGATCGCCCGGTCGAGGTTGACTACGGCTATCCGCCCGACGAATACCGCACCATGTGGCGCAACCGTCGAGCAGTGGCAGTCGATCTCGACACCGACGACGGCGTCGAGACCATGCTGCGCCTGATGGACCAGGCCGACGGTTTCATAGAAGGCAACCGCCCCGGTGTGTGCGAGAAGCTCGGCATCGGGCCTGACGTCGCGCTGGCCCGAAACGCTCGCCTCGTCTATGGCCGGATGACCGGGTTCGGTCAGTATGGCCCGCTTGCCGACAAAGCAGGATTTGACCTCAGCTTCATCTCGCTCACCGGTGTCGCTGGAGCGGTCGGCACCGAGGAGCAGCCGATGCCGCCGCTCATCCTGGGCGGCGACTTCGGCGGCGGAGGCGCCTATCTTGCGATGGGCATGATGGCCGGCATCATCGAAGCCCAACGCACGGGCAAGGGTCAGGTGATCGATGCAGCCATGGTCGACGGCTCGGCAAACCTCATGGCCTACATGTATGGCGGAATGGCCGGCGGTGTCTGGAAGAACGAGCGCCAGGCCAACAACGTCGATGGTGGCCATTGGCTCTACGGCATGTACCGCTGCAGCGACGACCGGTTCATATCGGTGGCGTGTCTGAGCCCGAAGCTGTACCGGAACCTCGCCGAAACCCTCGAACTCGACCCCGATGTGTTCTCGTTCCCCGGAGGTCGGGCCCAGTGGCCCGAACTCCGTGAGCGGCTCGGTGCGATCCTCGCCACGCGCAGTCGCGACGAGTGGATGCAACGGTTCGACCAGACCGATGCGGGGGTGCAACCGGTACTCGACATGGACGAGGCACCGAACCATCCACACTTGGTCGCACGAGGCACCTTCGTTGAGCATGGCGGTGTCCTGCAACCGGCGCCGGCTCCTCGTTTCAGCAAATCACCAAGCGAGATCAGCTGTCCTCCTCCCGTCAATGGGCAGGACACCACGGCGGCGTTGGCCGATTGGGGTTTCACGCCCGGCGAGATCGACGACCTCGCATCGTCGGGTGCCATCGGCGTCCGCCAAGTACCCAGCGGTTGATACCTCCATCCCCTGTTGACAGAACAATCCCCGAAGCTAACGCTTCAAAGGTCTGTTGATTGATATATACCGATTATCTGAGTATGGTCCTGGACCATGGAACTCAGGGAACCGACCTTCCTCATCCTCGTTGCCGTCGCCCCCCAACCCTTGCACGGCTATGGGATCCAGCAGGCGGTAGAGCAGGTCTCCGATGGGCGGGTGCGCCTCCGGGCGGGCACGCTCTACACCGCACTCGACCGCCTGGTCGGCGACGGCAGCCTCGCCGTCGACCGGGAGGAGATCGTCAACGGGCGGCTCCGCCGCTACTACCGGTTGACCGAAGCAGGCCAGGCCGTGCTGACCGCAGCCACCGAGCGGCTCGAAGCCAACACCGCGGCCGCCCGTCGGGTCCTGCCGGGCGATCTTGGGCTGGGTCCGGCATGACCGACCGACGAGAGCACACCTTTCAACGCCTGATCGGCTGTTTCCCCACGCCGTGGCAGGAGCGATACGAGGAAGAGATCATCGCCGTGCTGATGGAATCGGCCCCTGCCGGCTCCAGCCGCCACACCGACGACTGGCGGGAGATGGCGAGCCTGGTCTGGGCGTGCTCTGTGCTGCACGGCCAAAACGTACTCAAGCTCATAGCGAGCCCGTTCAACCGGCGGTCGGCCGAGCTGGCCGGGGCGGCCACCCTCAGTATCGCCGCCGCCCTGTACCTGACCGTCGCCATCAGCCTCTCGACCAACGGTGGCCACTGACGTCTGTGTCTTCTTGACTGGCACGGCGATCGTCGCCATCGGGGTTCGTTCGTTGCCGGAGCACAAAGCCCTCGGCCTTCGCTGCCCCTTACTGGAATCGGGGTGGGAAGCCTGATCGATTTGGCCTTGTGGGGCGGTGCCTTCGGGCCCGGTCGAAGGTCGTCAGCCCTGGCTGTGCTCATCGCTTCGTTGCTACCCCTACTCTTGGCTGCCGCTGGCCTCTGCGGGGCCCGAGTTCAACAAGCGGCGCGACGCCGGGTCAGAACCGGGTAGGCCATTCCATCTTGTCGGATCGACGATTCGTCGTGGATGTCGACCATGGCCGCCGGCGGCGTCCGCTTGCGGACCCACTCAGTCCTGTTCCAGAAGCCGTTGGTGCCCTACCGGCCAGGTCACAGCCGAAACCTCAGGGGCGCCGGGAGTTCTTCTCACTTGCAAATGCAGAAACGACAATAAAGACGTAGTCAAGCGCAGTTTAGGCCTTGCAGATCCTCCCGCGGGAGTGTTTGTCAACTCCGCGAGAGGGTCGCCGTTGGCAGTCGCACAGGAACTCTGGGAGATCGGCCCGGTCGAACACCCCCGCGGGAGTGTCGAACCCGATACCGACTGGCTACCTCCCCCATGGTGCTCAGACCCCGATGTCGGTCTCGGCCCGAACAACCTCGGCCAGGGCGGCCACGCCGGCCCGGATGGTGTCGTGGTCCGGTTGGCCGAAGCAGAGTCGCAACCGACGGCTGCCGTCGACGGCATCGGCTGACCAACCGGCGCCGGGATTGAACTCGACGCCGACCTTGGCCGCCGCTTCCACCAGGGCCGAAGTGTCGACCCCTTCGGGGAACGTCACCCACACGTAGATACCGCCCTGAGGGGGAACGATCTCGACTGAATCGCCGAACTCGTGCCGCAGGGCGTCGACCATGGCTTCGCCCTTGGCCTGCAACGTCTGGGTCAGGCGCTCGACGTGATCGTCGAAGTGAGTCGGGGCGAACTCGGCCAGGGTCAGCTGCTCCAGCGCCCCGGTGCCGGCATCGGTCTTGAGGGCCAGCAACTGGCGGATCACCGACGGGTCAGCCACCAGGTAGCCAACCCGCAAAGCGGGGGCGATCGACTTGGAGAACGAACCGCAGTAGATGACCTGGCCGTTGTCTTCGTCGAGGGCTCGCAGGGCCGGGGGTCGATCGGCCCCCCACAGAAGATCGGCGTAGCACTCGTCTTCGAAGATGGGCACCTCGTGCTCCCGGGCCAACTCCAAAATGCGGCGGCGGCGCTCGATCGGGAGCACCGAACCGGTGGGGTTCTGGACCGTGGGGATCGTGTACAGATACTTGGCCGTTGTGCCTTCGGCCGCCAGCCGTTCCAGAACGGCGGCCAGATCGTCGGGGTCGATACCGTCGTCGTCGAGGGCCACCCCAACAACGTTGACCCCCCGTTGGGTCAGGCGACTGATCATGCCGCCGTAGGTTGCCTGCTCAACGATGACGGTGTCACCAGGGCTGAGCAGGGCCTCATTGACCAGGTCGAGGGCCTGCAACGAACCTGAGGTGATGAGGATCTCGTCGAGGTCGCAGTTGATGGCGGCGCGGGTCCCCAGGGCGTCGGCCACGAACTGACGTAGCGGCTCGTACCCCAGCGGCGAACCACCAAGGTTGTACGTGGCCAGGGCCTGGCCCTCGCGGCGCAGGGCGCTCACCGCGGCCTCGGCCAAGCCGGCGAAAGGGATGCTGTCGGCATCGTTGTGACCGCCGACGAAGCCGAAGTCAGGGGGCGGTTTCCACTCTCCCGCCGCGGCAGGAAGGTCGGATCGGAATGCCGATTCCATATCGAAAGCCACCATGGTCTCCTTGGGTTGGCGGCCGCAGTTCGGGGCAGCACGCTGCAACATCGTAGGGTCAACACCCATGGCCTACGAAACCATCATCTACGATCTCGACCAGCGGGTGGCCCTCATCACCCTCAACCGCCCGGAGCGTCTGAACGCCTGGAACGACACGATGGCCTCCGAGCTCGGCTTGGCCCTGGCCGAAGCCGAAACCGACGATGATGTCCGGGTTGTGGTGCTCACCGGAGCGGGCCGGGCGTTCTGCGCCGGGGCCGACCTCTCCTCGGGGGAGGACACCTTCGCCGAGACCGGTGATGCCAACCCCCACCGGGCCGGAACCCCTGAGACCATGCCCTGGGACCTGACCAAGCCGGTGGTGGCCGCCATCAACGGCCACGCCATCGGCGTCGGCCTCACCTTCCCCATGACCACCGACCTGCGTTTTGTGGCCGAGGAGGCCAAACTCCAGTTCGCCTTCGTCCGCCGGGGCATCATGCCCGAGTTGGGGTCGTTGAAACTGCTGAGTCACATCGTCGGCCGTCAGACGGCATCGGATCTGCTGCTGTCGGGTCGCATGTTCAGCGGCACCGAGGCGGCGGCCATGGGCTTGGCGGCCAGGGCCCTACCGGGCGCCGATGTCCTGCCTGCGGCCATGGATTGGGCCCTCGACGTGGCCGCCAACACCGCCCCGGTTTCGGTTGCGGTCACCAAGGCCCTCATGTGGGAGGACGCCCGGCCCGAAGCCGAGGCCGTCTTCGCCCGGGAACTGCGGCTGCTGCCCTGGCTGGGAGCGCAGCCCGACGCCGCCGAGGGGGTCATGTCGTTTCTGGAGAAGCGGGCGCCGAAGTGGACGATGACGGTCAGCAACGACCTGCCCGATCTCGGAGCCTGAGGGGCGAACGCCACCGTCGGGTCGGGATTTGAAACCACGTCGATCGTGGTGGGACCGTTGAGCGTGCACGCCACCCAGATCGAACGCCATCTCGCCACCATCGAAGCCGACGGCTACACCATCATCGAGGACGCGCTCAGCCCTGAACTGACTGCTGGGTTACGGGACGCGGTTCGGGGGCAGTTCGTCGAACTCGGTGTGGAGCCCAAGGGCAACCGGGCCGAGGGTTTCGCCACCAGGAGGATGTACAACCTGGTGCCACGGGCCGAGATCTTCCAACAGCTACCCGTCCACCCCAACGTGTTGCCCCTGGTTGAGCAGCTACTGGAACCCGACTTGCTGCTGTCGGGCACCACGGCCATGGATATCGGGCCAGGTGAATCGCTACAGGGCCTGCACGCCGACGACGGGTTCTTCAAGATCGGACGCCCCCACCGACCGATGATGTCGACCACCCTCTGGGCCCTCACCGACTTCACCGCCGACAACGGCGCCACCCGCGTCGTTCCCGGCTCACACCGCGAACCCGGGCATCCCGAACCCTTCGATGAGTCCGACGCCGTGGCTGCTGAGATGTCTGCGGGCAGCGTGCTGGTGATGGACAGCCAGTTGTGGCACTGCGGCGGGCCAAACACCACCACCAATGACTGGAGGCTCGGTCTCAACGTGCAGTACGTCCGGGGCTTCTTCCGGACCCAGCAGAACCAGTACCTTTCGATTCCCCACGACCAGTTGGCCAGCTATCCGAAACGGCTACGCGAGTTGCTCGGCTTTGAGCTCTACCGGGGCATCATGGGCCACGTCGACGGGCAGAGCCCCGCTGCGGTGGTTGGGGCCGACGACAACGCTGGTCCGGCCTATGGTCACGCCCCTACCGACAGTGGATCCCTCGGCGAGAACCCGTTCGGTGCCACCGGGGTGGAGTGACACCTCTCCCTTGGCCGCTGTTGCTGCGCTGAGCACGCTGTGGCTGAGGACCCTGTGGCTGAGGACGCGGCCCAGCGGATCCTGGCGAGCCGAAGTTACGGGCGGAACCACTCCAGGCCTGTCAGTTCTGTTCGAAGGGTTCGCCCAGGCCACCAGGTGCTTCGGCCGTCAGGAAACGCCTGAACAGCCCGAGTCGATCACCAAGTGAACGAAACGCTGGCCGGTTGATCATCACCAGGGTCAGGATCATGAGGGGGAAGGGCAGGATGCCGAGGACCTGGGTGAAGCTGGGAAACGTCGGCTGGAGCTTGAGGGCCAGGATCTGCAGGGCCCCGAACAGATAGCTCCCGAGTGCCACCCGAACCGGGTGCCAGCCCCCGAATATCACGATGGCGAGGGCGATCCAGCCAAAGTTGCGAATGTGCCCTTCCGACCACCCGAACTTGACGTCGAGCGAGAACGCCGCGCCACCCACCCCGACCAGGGCCCCTCCAACCAGGGCGTAGAACCAACGCAATCGGTGGACGTCGATACCCCGGGCGAAAGCGGCATCTGGTCGTTCACCGACGGCCTGCAGCTCCAACCCGGGCCGGGTCCGGTAGAAGAACCAGTAGACGACGGCGATGAGCAGCATCGACCCGTAAACCGACAGGTTGTGGGAGAAGAGCACCGTCCCCAGCCATGGGATGTCGACCAGACCGGGGATGTCGAGAGGGGGAACGGCCGGACCTGGCTCGCGCACGAACGATTGACCGAGCAGGGTCGACAACTCGCCAGCAAGCAGGAACAACACGAAGCCGATGGCGATCTGGTTCAGCTTGAGGTCGATGGAGGCGAAGGCGATGATGGCGGCCAGGGCCATCGACACCACCGCGGCGGCTACGAACCCGCCAACCACGCTGCCTGTGGTCTGGGCCACGGCAAAGGCGACCATGGCCGACAACAGCATGGTCCCGTCGAGCGAGAGATTGACGATGCCTGCCTTCTCGGTGATCGTTTCACCCAGAGAGGCGTAGACCAGTGGTGCGGCGGCGGCGATGATCGAAGCGAGGGTCACGGCGTCCACGTCACACCCCTCCCGCAGCTGGAGCTGGGTCGGCGGAAACTTCGCCCGAGGGCGTCGGCACCGCTGGCTCGGGTGGAACCGTCCCCGCCATCGCTTGCCGGCGACGTAGCCATCCTCCGGACAGCAGGACAAAAAGAACCAACAATCCCTGGAGCACACCCCCGACCGAGGAATCGACACCGATCCGGAGCTCAAGGAACGTCGTACCCACCGTGATGGCGGCAAAAAAGAAGGCGATGGGCGCAACCAAGATGGGGCGAAAACCGGCCAGCAACACGACGAGGATGCCGAGGAAGCCGAAGCCACCAGATACCGAGGGCACCAGTTTGTGGGTGAAACCCAGCACCTGGGTGCTGCCCGCCAGCCCAGCCAGGCTCCCTCCGAGGGCGAAGGCCACCAGAAGGTAGCGGTTGGCTGGAATACCCAGACGGGTTGCGGAATGAAGGTTGGTGCCAACCGCCTTCAGCTTCAGACCAAAGGAGGTGCCGCTCATGAGCAGCACCACGGCGATGACCGCCAGCACGACCAGGGTGAGGGCGACCCAAGAGACGTTCTCACCGCCGATCGTGGGGAGCCACACATCCTCCCGGAACAGTTCGGTGCCACTGGTCGAGGCGATCCCATCCCGCTTCCATGGTCCGATGATCAGGTAGGTGGCAAATCCGGTGGCCACAAAATCAAGGCCCAGGCCACCAAAAATCTCGTTGACACCGCCGTACAACTTGAGAACCCCCGCCAGCATGGCCCACAGGGAACCGGCAACCACCGCCACGATCATGGCCAGGGGGATCACCGCCCATCCCGGCCCACCGACGCTGCGCGCCACCCAGGTTGCCCCGATGGCGCCGAGCACGATCTGCCCCTCGACCCCGATGTTCCACAGCCCAGCGGAGAAGGTGATGACCAGCGAGGCCGCAGCCAGGGTCAGGGGAATCCACACCAACAGCGTCGTCGACAGCTGCCTCGGGCTGCCGATGGAGCCCTGAACCAACAGCCCCATGGCCTCGAACGGATTCGCACCACTGGCCAGGAACAACACGAAGGCCAGGACAACGGAACCAACAACGGCCAGGACGACGTGACGTCCGCTGGTGGTGATCATGTCTTCGCCCGTCCACCGATGAGGTGGCCGATCTCCTCGCCGTCGGTGCCTGCGGCATCCAACTGGGCGATGACCCGCCCGGCAAAGAACACCACGATCCTGTCGCTGTAGCGGAGCAACTCGTCCAGATCGGCCGAGGCGAACAGGATCGCCGTCCCTTGATCACGACGGGCCAGGAGTTTGGTCCAGACCAGATCAGCCGATTCGATGTCGAGTCCGCGGGTGGGATGCTCCATCACCAACAGCGAGATCTCCGGGGGCATCATGGCCAGCAAGAGGCGCTGCTGATTTCCTCCCGACAGCGACTCGGGGGTCGATTGCAACGATCCCTTGACGGAGAACTCGCCGATCTTGTCGGTGGCGGAGCGGGCGGCCCGATCCCAATCGAGGATGAACCCCTGCTCATCATCACCAGCGAGGGCAAAGTGCTCCTTGATCGTCAGCCCCTCAACCAGGCCTTCACCCAGTCGGTCAGCTGGCAGGTAGTGCACACCGTGGGCCAGGTGCCGACGGTAGCCACGCCCGGTCACATCGTGGCCGCCGACCCGAACCGAGCCGGAATCAGGGACCGTCTGCCCAACCGCCACCCGAAGCAGGCTCTGCTGGCCTGACCCTTCGAGCCCGGCTACGCCAACGACCTCCGAGGCGTGCACCGTCAACGACAGATCCTCGACCGTCACCAACCGGTGACGGACCGAGACCGACTCGACTTCCAGCACCGGTTCGCCTTGGGGTACCTCCAAGCGCCCAACGGGGCTGACCATCGCCCCGAACATCATCTCGACCAACTCCTCGGGCCTGGTTGGCAGTTCGGCCGACCCGATCAGCTGCCCGTGGCGCAGCACGCTGACCCGATCGCAGATCTCGGCCACCTCCTCCAGCTTGTGCGACACGAACAGGACCGTCATGCCCTCGCTGGCCAAGGTCCTTAGGGTGGCAAAGAGCCGCTCGCGCTGGGTGGCGGAGATGGCGGTGGTCGGCTCGTCGAGGATCAGGACCCGAACCCCGAGCGACAGCAGACGGATGATCTCAAGTTGCTGACGCTCACCAACGGTCAGGGTTCGCACCGGAGCCTCGGGGTCGAGGGTGAACCCGAACCGGCCGGCCAGTTCCAACAGTTCAACCCGGGCGGCGCCACGATCGACAATGAACGATTCCGGGCGGCCGAGCATGAAGTTGTCGAGCACCGGGAGGGGCAGGCAGTGCAGAGGGTCCTGGTGCAGCAGCCCCACCCCGGACTGGAGTGACAGCCTGGTCGACCCCAAGGGTAGGTTCTGTCCGTCGAGGCTGATGAGGCCCGAGTCGGCGGTGATGAAGCCGGCCAGGACCTTCATCAACGTCGACTTACCCGCCCCGTTCTCGCCGAGGACGCCGTGAATGGATCCACCCTCGACGTTGAGGGTGATGCCATCAACGGCACGAACCGGACCGTAGTGCTTGTGGATGCCGGTCAGTTCCAGCATTTACTCAACCAGCCGAGCTGGCGCCCTCTATGCCCTCCAGCAGCTGTTCCATGTACCAGATCTGGTCATCAGCGGCCGTTTCACCTTCGCCCAGGAACGGTGATCCGTCCTGGAAGTTGAGGGGTCCGGTGAAGAGGTCGATCGAGCCGTCGGCGAGGCCAGCGATGAAAGCGTCGAGCTTGTCGGCATCATCGGCCGCCAGACCCTCACCGGGCAGGAAGCCGACCGTGCTGGTGTCGGGGTTGTTGATGTCGGCCCAATCGGGACCGGCCCAGACGAAGCTGGCTTCGTGGTTGCCAGCGGCCACTGTTTCCACGGCCTTCAGGTACTCGGGACCCCAGTTGAAGAACGGCACACCCAGGCAGACAGATTCGGCCTCGGCGCAGGCACCCTCAAAGTCATAGGGCACGGCAAACACGCTCTCACCGTCGGCGGAACGCTGACCGGTGCGAACGATTGCCTCGGTGGTGTCGATGCCGCTGATCACGACGTCGGCGCCCGAGTCGTAGAACTCGTTGACGACCTGCGTCGGGTCGAGGGTCACGCCGGGGATGTTGAACCAGAACCCGATCCACGTGACGGAGAAGTCGAGGTCATCCGCACTGTTGCCCTCTACCTCCCAGCAGTGCTCGGCACCGAGATAGGCCGATGAAACCAGGCGACGGGTTTCGTCGTTGATGAGGGGTCCGAGATAGCCGATCTGGCCCGACTCGCTCGAAAGGGCTGCCGCACAGCCGGCCATCATCTTGCCGAACTCCATACGACCCATGATGTTGCTGAGGTTGCCGGTCTCGGGGTCGTAGCCCTTACCGTCGACCCATGCGCTGTCGCCGGAGGACCACACCATGGGTACCTCGGGATGGGTCTTGGAGGCGGCCAGAATGCCGTCCTTCATGTCATCGGAAGTGGCGAAGATCAACTCTGCTCCTTGATCAATCAGGTCGTCTACCACCTGCTCCACCGTGATGTCGGGCTTATCGGCGGGGTTGACCTTCTCGACCACGATCATCTTCGCCCCGGTCTTGTCGACGACGTACTGACCGCCGTCGCGGTGGGCCTGGGACCAGCCACGATCGTTTTCGGGGCCAACAAGAATCATGCCGAAGGTCAGGCCCTCGGCGTCGCTGCCTGCACCGTCCCCGGTGTCGGCATCGCCGCCTGCACCCTCCTCGGTATCGGTCTCGGTCTCGGCATCGGCATCGGTATCGTCGCCACAGGCGGCGGCCACGACCGCAAACACCATCAGCAACGCCAAGACCTTGCGCCAAGCGGCTCCGGTCGACAATGCGTTCGTCCTACTCATAAATTTCTCCCACCGATTTGACAGCGCACGTACCCATCCGTGCGCCCCAGAGCGTACCAGCGTCACGACATCCTCGATGCGACAGCACCTGGAAGCCAGTACAAGCTCAGCCGCCCGGCGACGAAGGCCCCAACCTGTCGACCGATGAAGCCACCGCGTAGGCGTCGAGTTCGGCCAACCATTGGCGGCGCTGCCCGGTCCCGGCGAATGAGGCCTCGAAGCTGTTGCGGGCCAGAGCTACGAGGTCCTCACGGCTGAGGTCGAGGGCCTCGGCCACGGCCAGGTAGTTGTCGCCGATGTAGCCACCGAAGTAGGCCGGATCGTCGGAGTTCACCGTGGCCACAATGCCCTGCTCGAGTAACCGCTTGAGGTTGTGATCCTCCAACCGGTCGACCACCCGCAGCGCCAGGTTCGACAGCGGACACATCGTGAGCGGTGTCGCCTCGGCAACGAGGCGGGCCATCAACGCCGGATCTTCCTCCGCCCGCACCCCGTGATCGATACGTTCGGCGGCCAGGGAGTCGAGTGCTCCGGTGATGTAGGCCGGTGGGCCCTCCTCACCGGCGTGGGCCACCCGACGCAACCCGGCCTCGGCGGCGCGGGCGAACACCGGAGCGAACTCTTCGGGGGGATGGTCGACCTCGGAGCTGTCGAGGCCGACACCAACGATGAGATCGAGATGATCGACGGCGGCTTCGAAGGTCTCCATGGCCTCAGCCCCACTGAGGTGGCGAAGAAAGCACAGGATGAGGCCGGCCGACAGACCGAACTCGGCCTCGGCGACCTCGATGGCCCGGCTGAATCCGGCCATGAACACCTCAAAGGGCACGCCACGTTCGGTATGGGTTTGGGGGTCGAAGAAGATCTCGGTCCGCCGTACCCCGTCGTCGTGAGCCCGCCGCAGGTAGGCCATCATCAGGTCGTAGAAGTCCTGCTCGTGACGCAGGACCGCCGCACCCTGGTAGTAGATGTCGAGGAACGACTGGAGATCGGTGAAGGAGTAGGCCGCCCGCACCTCCTCGACGTTGGCGAAGGGCAGGGCGACATCGTTGCGTTCGGCCAGCTCGAACAACAACTCAGGCTCGAGGGTGCCCTCGATGTGAAGGTGGAGTTCGGCCTTGGGCAGACCACGAACGAAGGCTTCGATAGTGTCGTCGATCATCGACGTTCACCGTAGTGGCGGCGGCCTCCGGCGGCTCAGGTGGCGGTACCGGGCAGAACTTCGGCGAAGGTGTCCCACTGTTTCCACTCCGGAGCCGGAGGTTCATAACCGGGGGCAGGGGCGAACTCCGAGAGTTCCCCGGAGGCCAGGTTGTGCACGTAGCGGGGGCAGTTGACGAAGGTGCGGCCCACTTTGATCTCGACAACGGCTTCGGCCCCGACGAACTCGGAGCGGTCGGCCTCGTCGGCCAGCACGGTGGCGGTGCCGTGCACCCGGATCCGGGCCGGCTGATCGTCCTGGCGGATGAACAGCATCCCCACCCTGGGTGTGTCGGTGATGTTGCCAAGACTGCGGAACATGCCGTTTCCGTCGTAGCTGGGAAAGCGCAGGGTCGACTCGTCGACCACGCGAACAAAGCCGGGCCTACCACCCTTGTAGGAGACATCGGGAAACCCGTCAGGATCGACGGTGGCCAGGTAGAAGTACGATGCCTTTTCGAAAAACTGCCGGGTCCGGTCGTCGATCACATCGGACATGATGACCTCCGCCAACCGGTCGGCGAGGCGACGACTGTCAAAATGGTCCTGCAGCTGCCTGGTTCCGGGCCCGTACAGTTCTCCGGCGTTCTCGGTCATGGGCGGAGCCTAGTATTCGTGGTCGCTGCGGGGCAGTTCACGGGCCGCGGGGTGCCGCCGTGGTGACGACCGGACGGCCAGGCACGGCTTCGTCCTCGACCGCGTCCTCCACTGCCTCTTGATCGAAGTCGCGCGTGTCGAAATCGAAGTCTCCCGGCCCATTGCCTACCCCGTTGAAGCCGTCGCCACCAGGCCCGCCCTGCTCGATGATGAGGGTGTAGGTCCACGATCCGTTCCGGCTGAGGTCGCCGGAGGCGACCGTGTACTCGCCGTCAGCCGGGAGGGTGATGTCGATCCGGGAATTCAGTTGAGCAGAACCATCGCCAATGGCCCGACCCCCCGCCAGATTCTGGAAGTCGAGCCGGTCGTCGTTGTAGCCGATCTGGTTGCCGTCGGCATCAAATAGTTCAAGTTCTGGATCGAGCATTAGGCCACGTCGGTTGAGCCGACCAGGAGGAGCCAGCATCAAGATGGTGATGTCCTGTCCCTCTTGGCCGCTGAACACGGTGCGATTGTCCTCACCGTTGGTCATCGACAGTTCCAGCTCGGCCGGAAGCCCGTCGACCACGGTCTCACCCTGATCACCGACGATGGTGATCGCCGCCGTCTCGCCCCCGCCCGACGCTGGTTCGGAGCTGCGGCCCAGCAACACCCAGGCGCCGAGCCCGACAACCAGGGCCAGCAGCACCACCGCCGAACTCGACAGCGCCACACGACGTGGCCGCTGACCGGCCTGGGTCGCGGGAATCGGTGGGCGGTCAACGATGATCCTCTTCCTCAGCCGCTCGGTATCGGCCAGTCGGGATCTGGTCCGTTCGATGAGTGCGAGGTGTGTGGTCCGCGAGATCGAGGCGCTGGCTTTGTCCCCCGCTTCGAGGTCGGCCAACCACTGATCGCGCCGCTGTTTGATGTCGGCCGCCTGTGCCGAGGTGAGGGTCAGCGTGGTGCCGACCGGAATCATCTGGCTGTCGGCAAGCGGGGTGCCCTCAGCTCCCGTGAGCTCGTAACGCAACGCCCGACCCCTGAAATCGCACCGGGGATGGTCGGCATCGACCAGCCGCTGTTCAATGGCGGTGGCAGCCGTCGCCACCGACCCAACGTCCACCGCCACCGACTCACAACTGAGCGAGTCATACATCGCCACCGTTACCACCGGCTCCATGAGCCCAGTCTTCCATAGCCCCCAACACCAGCGGGATCAGGGGCGAGAGACAGTAACAACCATGGCCCGGGTCAGTGGCCGCTGATGCCGGGCACGCGCTGCGCCTCCGGCCTGGTCGCCTGACTTCGCATTGCGGTAGGGCACCGTGGTGACGCACCATGGATCCCCGCGGCAAACAAGCGAACAGGGATCCTTGGGCAGCTCTGGGCAACGCCTCTGGCCACTGTCGCACCCCAAGTCATGAACCAGCGAGGTAACAGTGGGTCTGCAACGAGTACTGATCGCCAACCGGGGCGAGATTGCCGTCCGGGTGGCCAAGGCCGCCGCCGCCCTCGACATCGAGTCGGTGAGCGTGTTCCCGCCGGCCGATCGGCTGTCGTTGCACACCACGGCCACCACCACCTCCCATGAGCTGCCGAACGGCAACGACGCCGATCCCGTTGCCGCCTACCTCAACATCGAGGCCATCATCGACGCGGCCAAGGCCACCGGCTGCGACGCCGTCCACCCCGGCTACGGGTTCCTGGCCGAGAATGCCGACTTCGCCGCCCGCTGCGCCGACGAGGGGCTGAAATTTGTTGGTCCCCCACCGGCCACCCTCAGCCTGTTTGGTGACAAGGTGCAGGCCCGGGCCCTGGCCAACTCACTCGCCATCCCCGTCGTGCCCGGCAGCGGCGAGGTGGCAACCGCCGCCGCCGCCCACGAGGCGGCAACCGCCGTCAGTTACCCGGTCATGCTCAAGGCATCGGCCGGAGGCGGAGGTCGGGGCATGCGCCTGGTGAACTCGGAGCCCGAGATGGTCGAGGCTTTCGCCCGCTGCACCAGCGAGGCCGAGGCGGCGTTCGGCAACGGAGCACTGTTCGTCGAGCATCTCATCACCCGACCCCGCCACATCGAGGTCCAGGTCCTGGCCGACGATGATGGCAACGTCGTCCACCTGCACGAGCGGGACTGTTCGGTTCAGGCCAGAAACCAGAAGGTGGTTGAAGTGGCTCCCGCCGCCAACCTCGACCCCACCGTGCGCAGTCGCCTCCTGGCCGACGCCGTGAAGTTGGTGGCCGCCGCCGGGCACCGCAACGCGGGCACGGTGGAGTTCCTGGTCTCACCCAACAGCGGCGACTACTTCTTCATCGAGTGCAATCCCCGCATCCAGGTCGAACACACCATCACCGAACAGGTGACCGGCGTCGATCTGGTGGAGGCCCAGTTCCTGCTGGCCGGCGGGGCGTCCCTGGCGTCACTCGGTCTGGGCTCCCAGGATCTCGTTCCCGCCCCCCGTGGATTTGCCGTCCAGGCCCGGGTGGTGGCCACCGGAGCGGGCACCATCGGTGGTTACAAGGAGCCGTCGGGTCCCGGAGTTCGTGTCGACGGTTCGGGCTACGCCGGGTACACACCCCCACCACAATTCGATCCTCTTCTGGCCAAGGTCGTTGGTTCGTCGAACTCCACCGGAACCCTGATCTCGGCCTTGGATCGCACCCAGCGGGCCCTGGACGAGTTCCACATCGGCAACTTGGCGACCAACCTCACCCAGCTCACGGCCATCCTGGGTAACGAGGCCGTGCGTTCAGGCGACGCCCGCACCTCCCTACTGGCCGAGACCCCCGGTTTGGCCACCTCGACCAACGGCACGGTCGGCGCTTCCAACCCGACGTTGGCCCTGCTCGACGATCAGGCGCCCGGCGCCAACGACAACACCAACGGCGGCCGGGCCTTGACCAGTGGGCCCGAAGCGGCCGCGACCGGACTGGATGTCGGCGATGGGCTGCTTGGCGTCGAGGTGCCCATGGTCAGTGTCGTCGTCGAGGTGCGGGTTGGTGAGGGCGACACGGTGGCCGCAGGCCAGGTGGTGGCCGTTGTCAGCGCCATGAAGATGGAAACCCTGGTGGTGGCCCCTTCCGCCGGGCGTATCGAGCAGGTCCAGGCGCTGAGCCCCGGTGATGCCGTCGGCGCAGGCCAGGTCATCGCCGTCATCACCCCGGGAGCGGCCGACGACAACGGCGATGCCAAGGCCGGGCCGGCTCTGGCGGCGGAGGAAACCTGGCTGCCGGTGCTTGACGAGGTGGCCGAACTGCAGGGCCTGGCCCATGAACGTCTGGCTCCCGGGTCCGATGATCCCGGGGTCGTCCGCCAGCGGAGCAGGGGCAAGCTGACGTGTCGAGAACGCATCACCCTACTCCTCGACGACGGCTCGTTTCGTGAGGTTGGCAGCCTGGCCGGGTTCGCCTCCTATGACGACGAGGGGGCGGTTGCCGCCTTCACCCCGGCCAATAACGTGGGCGGCACCGGACTCATCAACGGCCGCAGCGTGGTGGTCGCGGCCGACGATTTCACCTCCCGCGGTGGTCACGCTGACGGCGCCATCGGGGCCAAGAGTTTCTACCTCGACAAGCTCTCCATGGAGCTGCAGGCCCCCTCGATCCGCCTACTCGATGGCTCCTCCGGCGGAGGCAGCGTGGCCGCCATGGTGCCTCAGCAGCAAAAGCAGGGCGACAGTTCAGCGAAAGAAAGCTCAGGGGCGATCAAGGCCGGACGACCGCGGGTGTCTGGCGGGGGCGGCTCATTCCTACCCGGCCATCTGGGCAGCACCGAGTACACCGAGCAACTGTCAACGGTTCCGGTGGTGAACATGCTGCTGGGCAGTGTGGTCGGGATCGGGGCGGCCAAGGCCGTGCTGGGGCACTTCTCGGTGATGGTGCGCGACATCGCCCAGTTGTTCGTTGCCGGTCCACCGGTGGTCAGCCACGCCATGGGTTACGACATCACCAAGGAAGAGTTGGGCGGCTGGCACATCCACTGCACCAACGGTTCGGTCGACAACCTGGCCGAGACCGAGGAGGAAGCCGCCGATCAGACCTGCCGGTTCCTCTCCTACCTGCCCTCCAGTGTCTACGATGCGCCCCCGGTGCTGGCTCCCCGCTCCGCCGACCCGGCCGAGCGGCGCGAGGAGGAGCTGCTGAACATCGTCCCCCGCAAGCGCACCACGACCTTCGACGTGCGAAGGGCCATCGCCCTCATGGCCGACGAGGGCTCGTTCTTCGAGATCGGCCCGCTGTGGGGCACCGATCAGGTCACCGGGTTCGTGCGCTTCAACGGCCACCCCCTGGGGGTCATTGCCTCGGACAGCCGCCACGTGAACGGGGGTGCCCTCACCGCCGACGGCTGCTCCAAGCTGACCCGCCATCTCGACCTGTGCGACCTGTTCAACATTCCCGTGCTCAACCTGGTCGACAATCCGGGTTTCGCCGTCGGACTGGAGCACGAGATCGCAGGAACGATCCGACGGGGCGCGGAGTGGATGGTGGCCTTCGCCCAGATCAAGGTGCCGCTCTTCACCGTGCTCATGCGTCGTAGCTTCGGGGTTGCAGGCAACAACTACGCCACCCCCCTACGTCAACCGTCGGTGCGGGTGGCGTGGCCCGCGGCCGACGTCGGCGGCATCCCACCCGAGGGTGGCATCGAGGCGGCATACAAACGCCAGTTGGCCGAAGCCGACGACCCCGCGGCACTGCGGGCCGAGCTCAACGCCCGCATCGAGAGCGCCCGCGGCCCCGTCGGACCCCTCAACCGTTTTCAGCTGGAAGAGATGATCGACCCCCGCGACACCCGGCGCCTGATCTGCGAATGGGTCGAGGGCGCCTACCGGATCGTGGGCCAGCCAGGGCGCCTCGGCCCCCGCTCCATCCAGTTCCGCCCCTGAGGTTGGCGGTCAGGGTCAGAACGACGGGTTGAACTGGATGGAATTGATCAGATCGATGATCAGTTGATCGTTGATCGGGTTCGACAAGCCCCACAGATAGATCACTCTCGTCGCCCCGTCTTCACCGGCGGGCGCATCGACGGCGGCGCTCAGGGCCGTCAACCCGTCGCGGCGGTCCGACTCGTGGGTGAAGATGACGGCACGATTGGGCGAGGCCAGTTCGTTCCGGTCGATGATTGGCAAATCTCGGCCCGACGCTCCGGTGTTGAGCAGTTGCAGGGCCGTGATGTCTGGCTCCTGACCAACGGTCAGGCCTTCCTCCACGAGTTCGACGAATCGATCGAAGGAGTTTCCACCACTGCTGAACCACAGCTCACCGGCGATGACGGTGGTATCAGCCAGGTTCTCCGCCTGGAGGATGAACAGGCAGTTGTCAAGGTTTGGTGAGACGTCGGCAGCGATGTAGCTGTCGGGGAGGGAGAGTTCAGGCCCCGTATCGAAGCACGGTGTCGACAATACCGATCCCGATCCCGGCCCGCCCCCGTCGTCGTCGTTGCCGCCGCTTTCGGGTACAGACTCCGATTCACTCGCTGTGGTCGGAGCCGATGGTTCAGTCGGATCGGGTCTGGCCGAGTCCGATCCTGAACCAATCACCAGGGCACATCCCGCGACCGACCAGGCGACCGTGACGCCGACCAGCAAAAATCGAGCTCGCAGTATCAACATGAGTTTTCCCTCGGGTGCTCTCAGACATGCGGCACCGCTCCGACGCCGACCGCGGCGGTATGTCTAGCATCCAACCCCGCGCCCTTCCATACACCCCCAAGGACTCTTGTCCCAGCGGCGGTGCCGATCTAGCGTGGCCGGGAGCGACGAGGAGTACATAATGGAACCATTGGTCTCGGCCGAGTGGTTGGCCGCCAACATCGACGATCCCGACCTCAGGGTGCTCGAAAGCACCGTTGATCTCAAAGTCACACCCCAGGGCTACGTGGCCCAGGAGATATCGCAACGCTGGGCCGAGGGTCACATCCCAAACTCGGCCTATGTGGATCTGGCCAACGACCTCAGTGACCCCGACAGCGACTTGCGCTTCACCATGCCAAGCGGCGAGCACTTTGCCCGGGCCATGGAGGCCGTCGGCGTCGGTGAGGGAACCCGGGTGGTGCTGTACGACCGGCGCATGACCATGTGGGCCACCCGGGTGTTCTGGATGCTGCGGGCCTTCGGCTTCGATCAGTGCGCGGTGCTCGACGGCGGTTGGAAGAGCTGGAACCAGGAGCAGCGCCCGGTGAGTACCGATCCGGCACCGGCGCGGCCGGCCGGCACCTTTACCCCGCGCCCCCGACCCGAGCTGATCGCCGGTATCGACCAGGTGGAGGCGGCCCTCAACGACGATGGCATCGCCATCGTCAACTGCCTGTCTTCCCAGAACCACGACGGCAGCGACAGCACCTACGGACGGAGAGGGCATCTGCCTGGTGCCAGCAACGTCTATGCCCTCTCCCTGCTCGACGCCGAGACCCAGCGCTACCGACCGATCGAGGAACTGACGGCGATGTTCGACTATCTGCCTGCCAAGGGGCCCGTTATCACCTACTGCGGCGGGGGCATTGCCGCCACCAGCGATGCCTTCGTGCTGCGCGAACTGCTAGGGCGAGAGCAGGTCTCGGTCTACGACGGCTCGCTCAGCGAATGGCTGCTCGACGACGATCGGCCCATGACTGTCGACGGCTGAAACCACGGCGCCATCCGGGGAGCGGTAGCGTCGACCAACCATGATCCTCTGGCTCATCCTTGCTGCCAGTTTGGCCCTCGCCGACTGGTGGGCGGTGGACAACGACCACCCGCGGGTGGAGACGGTGGCCAAGCCGCTGGTGATGGTGGCCCTGATCGGGGTGGCCCTCACCATCGAGGCCGAACCGGCATCGGCCCGGCTCTGGTTCGCCGCCGCCCTGCTCGCTGGCCTGATCGGCGACGTGCTACTACTGCCCGCTGTTGATCGCTTCCTCGGTGGACTGGCGGCGTTCCTCGTCGGCCATGGGCTCTACCTCGCGGGTCTGGCGCCCCTGGTCGACGACCGGAACTCGCTGCTCGTTGGGCTGGCCGTCGGCATGGTTCTGCTCACCGTTCTTGGCCGCCCCATCATCAACTCGGTGCGGTCAACCCCGTTTGCGGCGCCGGTCACGCTCTACATCGCTGTCGTTGGTGGGGTGGTGACCCTGGCCGTAGCCACCGACCGTTGGCTGATCGGTCTCGGGGCCGTGGCCTTCGCCCTCTCCGACACCCTGCTCGGATCCGATCGATTTGTCACCCCGCGGCCCGCTCGCCGGGTGTGGGTCCACCGTCTCTACCACCTCGGCCAGGCCGGCCTGATACTCGGCCTCGACCCCGACATTCTCGCCTCAGCGTGAACTGGCCGGAACGGGTGGATCAGTTCAACCGAGCCGCTTGCGACCGACCCCGAAACAGAAGCGAGGCCCCGTCGGCTGAACCACCAGATCGATACCAACAGCGGCGAAGTGGCCACTGAGTTCTCGGCTCGTTCGCCGCCGCTCGATGACCTGATAGGACTCGCCGGCCAAGGCTCGGGTCTCGGTCTCGGCGGTAGGTCCCTGGAAAAGACCCTCCGCCATGAACATCACGCCACCGGGGATCAGTGCATCACTCAACCGCCGAAGCAACCCGGGAAGCCGTCGATCAGGAACATGCTCAAGGAAGAAGCAGGCCAGGGCAGCGTCCCACTGACGGCTCGGTTGCCATCGGTCGATGATGTCCTCACCGACCAGTTCGACGTTGTGAAACGTCGCCAGGCGCTCACGGGCTACGTCGAGCATCTCGGGCGCCCCATCGATGGCGGTGACCCAGCGGGCCTGCCCGGCCACGATCCCGGTCCAGTAGCCGGTCCCGCAACCCAACTCGAGCACATCACCCCGCAGTCCCGCCTCGGCGAGTGCGTCTTTTGCGACCGCAAGCTCAGCCTGCCAGGCGGCGTTGGCCTCGGGCCCGCGGTCATAGGCGCCTCGGCGAGCGTAGGTATCGTCGTAGTAGGCAGCCCGGTCCCGGTAGTAGCGGATCTCGTCTCGGAGTACAGAATCGACGTTATGGTCCGTCGTTGATTCACTGACCTCACCCGAGGCCACAGGCAATCATGACCGCACATCAACAATGTCGACCTCATAAGCGGGGGTGTCGATTATCGGCAGGTCGATGTCAATACGGGTCGAGGCCCCGGGGTGGCGATGCAGCGATTGGAACAACGCCGAGTCAGCGGTCTCGTAGGCAGTGCGCACCACCTGAAGCACCGCTGTTCCCACCGGCATACCAATGAGTTCTTGACCCTTGTCGCAAGAGAGCACCGCCTCGACGAACTGATCGAACCGCGCGAACTCACATCCGAGTTCGCCCAGCACGAGTGCTGGGGGTCGCGACCCGGCAAGACGAGGGTCAATGGCCTGAGTGATGGATGACGAGAACCAGGTCTCCGAACGGTGGACAACGATCTGGTTGATCTTGGACACCCGCTCAACGAGAAGGACTTCCTCGGTGCCTCCTGTACCGAGTACGCCAGCAACAGAATCGGGAGGCTTGGGCATCTGACGCGCAATAACCTGTGAAGCGCTCGATGAGTCGGCGCTCGGTTCGCCTGGTGCCTGCACTCCAAGCCGGGCAGGAGCGAGCTTGGGAACGATGCTCCAACCTGACTCCTGGCCTAATTTGTATCGGGTTTGTATGTTTAGTCGTCGTGTCTGATGAACGCCTGACGATCCGACCAGCGACTACTGATGATCTTGACCTCATCGTTTCGTTGACGAGGGCGACGAGGCAGCAAGACACCGCCCGCCACCAGGGCCCGTTGCCCCTCGGTGTAGAAGGCGGGCTTGTCCGGCATAGGCACGATGGCGTCCTTGGTGAACACCACGTCGAACGAGGCATCGTCAACCGGGAGCGGGCCCGGTTGGACCAAGCGGTAGCTGAGGCGATCGGCCAACCCGGCTTGGGCGGCCCGAGCCTCCGAATGGGCGATCAAGTGGGACTCAACGTCGACTCCGGTGACCGAAGCCGCCCCGTCGTTGCGAACCAGGAGCACATCGACGGCCCCCAGGCCGCTGCCGACATCGAGCACCCTGGCCCCCTCGATAGGAACCCGGCCAGCATCTCGGCCACCTCGGCCGGCCCTCCGGGGGGACAGAAACCCGTCACCCCAGAGGTGCTGGAGCGCCAGGTTGAACGACTCGCTGTACTGGGTCGTCGATGGTGATTCGGTCATTGTTGTCAACCTGCCGATCGCTTGTATTCCAACGGCGGCGAGCCGAATGGTGGGCCGCGGCGCGGCGCCATCAACCTTGCGCTGTTTGGCCTCGCTTTGTGGTCAGGCGCACCATCCACTCAGCGGTCGACCGCGGCCACCGGCCGGACCGAGCCTCCACTCAACGGATCAGCCTGGAGGGGGCGAGCGAACCATTCCTCGGCCGAGGTGGCAAGCCCGGTCTGTCGCAACGCCGACTTGATGCGGTGCACGCCGGCAGCATCATGACCCGCCAAACGTTCGGCCAGGGTGTCGACCGCAGCCAGGACCTCCGATTCAGCCACGGCCTGATGGGCCAGGCCGAGATGGACAAGTTGGGCCCCGTAGAGGCGGTCGCCGAGCAGGGCCACCCTGGCCGCCAAGGCCTCGCTGTGACGCAGGCGCAACCAGGCCACGTTCATCGGGGCCGCCATCCCCTGTTGGATCTCACCTACCTGGAGGAACGACTCGTCCCCGGCAATCAGGAAATCACAACCCAGCGCCAGCGCCGCTCCACCGTTGACCGCAGCCCGCTGCAGTCCGCCAACAACCGCCGCGGGCAGATTGAACAGGGCCCGGTGGGCCCGGCGCCACTCCGGGCCGAAGTCGGCGACCCAGTCGGGTTGGGGATCACGGCCGAACTCCTTGAGATCAAGGCCTGAACAAAAGGCATCGCCCGCTCCCCGCAGAACGACAACCCTCACGTCCGGCGAGGCGCCGAGTGTTTCCAGGGCGTCGGCCAGTTGGGTGGCCATCGGCCCGATCAGGGCGTTGCGTCGCTCAGGCCGGTTCAGCAC
>Ga0316190_10000306_pt1 | contig 33323 bp, 28 predicted proteins | sample Eddworburrow2_MG_FD_204929 | JGI IMG/M metagenome (GOLD analysis project Ga0316190, IMG submission 204929) | Coastal sediment microbial communities from Maine, United States - Eddy worm burrow 2 | ecosystem: Environmental > Aquatic > Marine > Coastal > Sediment | place: USA: Maine | collected... | reverse complement strand
GAAACAGAGCAGCTCCTGGCTAGCTTTATCCTCCCAAGGAGATATCAAACATGTCATTAACCATTAAAGCAAAACTTTATATATTGGGCGGTCTTGTCGCACTGGCCATGGTTTTTACAGGGCTGTTCCAACTCTACTCCACACACGAGGTTAGCAGCGCAAACCATGTGCTCTATAAAGTCACTGAAATTGAGCGAGACATGCTCATGCTGCGCCGTAATGAAAAGGACTTCCTGGCCCGAAAAGACCTCAAATATGCAGGCCAGTTTGATAAAAATATGGGGGCACTGCAAATAAAGGTCGATCAACTAGCTGGTCAGCTTGGAGATCTAGGGTTGGATATTACCCAGGCAGACATGCTGCACAGCGATCTCTCCGAGTACCAGACTCACTTCCTTCATGTATTAGGTATCCAGAAGAAAATAGGCCTGAATCCCAAAGATGGCCTTTATGGCGCATTGCGCAATGCCGTGCATAGTGCGGAAGAGTCCATCAAGGCGCTGGAAGATGATCGCTTGCTGGCAGATATGCTCATGTTACGTCGCCGGGAAAAGGACTTTATGCTGCGCAACGATCTCAAATATTTAGGCAAATTTGATAAGGACATAGGCATCTTTTCACAGCATTTGGCTGCCAGCAATATTCCCATCACCGCCAAGCAGGCCATTACCCACCACATGGATAAATATCAGGCAGACTTTTATGCTCTGGTACAGGCCCGTAAAGAGTTGGGACTGACCCCTAAGGATGGTCACATGGGCGAAATGCGCGGTGCGATACACAAGACCGAAGAACAGCTTGCCAAGCTGGTAAAAGAGGTCAACACAGCCATAAAAGCACGCACACAAATGCTCACAAATATCGCTATCGCTATTTCCATACTGATCATCCTATTGACCCTTGGGACTATCTTTTTGATTCAGCAGAGCATTAGCCGCCGAGCAAAAACCTTGGCTGACTTAATCAAGCAGGCCGAAACCAACAGAGACCTCAGCGTGCGCATCAATCTACAGGGACAGGATGAACTCGCCTCCATGGGCAGAAGCTTCAACCAGATGATGAAAACTTTTGAAGATGTGGTGAGCCAGGTAACCGGGGCGGCCTCAAAAGTAATCAGCACCTCAGACGATCTCTCCAATACCACTGAGCAGACCTGCCAATCAGTAACAAATCAGCAATCCATGACCGAGCAGGTTGCCACAGCCATGACTGAAATGGCTGCCACCGTGCAGGAAGTAGCCAAACACTCCGCCGAAGCAGCCGAGGCATCCCAGATTGCTGATGAGGAAGCCGCAAAGGGTCGAAGCGTTGTAAACCAAACCATCACTGGTATCCAGCAATTGGCCCAGGAAGTAGAGAGGACGGCCAGTGCACTTAGCGAGCTGGAAAAAGAGAGTGAAAACATCGGGACTGTACTAACCGTGATTCAGGGCATTGCTGAACAGACCAATCTGCTGGCTCTCAATGCCGCTATCGAGGCAGCCCGTGCCGGAGATTCTGGGCGCGGCTTTGCGGTAGTAGCTGATGAAGTACGCTCCTTGGCTCAACGCAGCCATGAGTCCACCCAAGAGATTCAGGCTATTATCGATCGTCTGCAATCAGGCGCACAGGCGGCCGTAAAGGCTATGGATCTAGGGCGCAGCCAGGCCCAAGTGCGAGTAGAGGAGGCAGAAGCCGCTGGTGTCTCCCTGGATGCCATTGCCAACGCAGTGACCAGCATCAGCGACATGAACATCCAGATTGCCAGCGCTGTTGAAGAACAGTCGGTGGTGGCCGAGGAAATAAGCGCCACCGTAGTCAACATTGCCGGAATTTCCAGCGAGGCTGTAGATGCATCCCACAAAACTACTGAGACCGGCAGCGACCTGGCTGGTCTGGCTATGCAGCTACAGCAAACAGTGGGGCAGTTCCAATTAGCAAGCGGGGGAGCAGAGTTAGATCTATCCAAAGCAAAGACGGCTCATCGTGCCTGGAAGACACGCCTAAGGGCCTTTTTAGATGGCAAGGAAGCACTTTCCATTGAACAGGCCGTCTCCCATAAGCACTGCATTTTAGGCGAGTGGTATTACAGCGAAGGTCTACAGAAATATGGCCATATCAATGAAATGAAGGAGATGGAAGAACCCCATGCAGAGCTGCATCACATGATTAGAGAGATCATAAGTCTCAAGGAACAAGGCAACTTCAGGGATGCAGAAGCGATATATACCCAGGTTCCAGCCCTATCTGAGAAAATAATCTACCTACTGGATGAGGTAGAGAGAAAAGCAAGCCAATAAAGGTAGCTAGCATCTTCAAAACACAAAGGCATTTTCTGTTTGACAAACGGCACCGATTTCAGCAGAATACTCGGCTTTTCACCTCGGCAGATCTCTAGGAGACCGAAGTTGGCTAATTCAGCACAAGCACGCAAGCGCGCCCGTCAGGCGGAAACGCACCGTCAAAACAACGCAGGCCGTCGCAGCATGATGCGCACCTACATCAAGAAAGTTCTCAGCGCTGTCGAAGCAGGCAACAAAGAGAATGCACAGACAGCCTACAATGAAGCAGTTCCTGTGATTGATCGCGCAGCCAACAATGGCCTGATCCACAAGAACAAAGCAGCTCGCTATAAGAGCCGCTTGAATGTGCAGGTCAAAGCCCTGTAAGCAAGCGCTTCTACGCAGCATTTAAAAAACCGGCAGTAGCCGGTTTTTTATTGCCTGTAATAATTCAGAATACAGTAACTATTCAAATTTTAGATGCGAGCTGGATAGTTACACCAGAACCAGATTGTCTCTGTGGATCAACTCCTCTTCATCCACATAACCTAATATCTCCTGTATAGCACTGCTGGGCTGCCCCATAATGCGCTTGGCCTCTTGAGCATTGTAATTTGCCAGCCCACGCGCCACCTCTTTACCCCGCTCATCCATGCAAGAGACCACTTCCCCACGGACAAAATTTCCATCAACAGCCTTTACACCAACAGCCAGCAGACTTCGACCAGAGTTGCGCAATACTTTCACTGCTCCGGCATCCAGAATCAGCTTGCCCTGCACCTGCAGATGTCCCGCCAACCAGCGCTTTCTTGCCGCATCTGGCTCCTGGCCTGGTACCAAGAACGTGCCAATATTCTCGCCCTGCGCAATCCGAGTCAGAACCTGCCTGCCTGCACCCGGAGCAATAATGGTTGCAGCGCCAGAACGTGCAGCCAGCCGCGATGCACGTAGTTTGGTCACCATGCCGCCCCGACCAAGCCCGGTGCAGGAGCCACCAGCAAATTCATCCAGCTCAGGGTTATCCACTCGACTCTCGCTGATCAATTTGGCACCTGGATTGGAGCGGGGGTCACTATTAAAAAGACCATCTTGATCAGTCAGCAATAGCAGCAGATCAGCCTCAATCAGGTTAGCCACCATTGCCGCCAGGGTGTCATTATCGCCAAAGCGCAGCTCATCATTGGCAACCGTATCATTCTCATTAACCACAGGGACTACGCCCAACTCCAGCAGCGTCCGAAGCGTACTGCGCGCATTAAGGTAACGCCGTCGATTGGTAAGATCATCATGCGTCAGCAAGACCTGCGCAGTGTGCAGGTCATGCTTTTGAAAGCAAGTTTCGTAGGCCTGCACCAATCCCATTTGGCCGATCGCAGCCGCTGCTTGCAGCCCATGGATGGTATCTGGCCGCTGACTCCAACCCATGCGGCTCATGCCCTCTGCCACTGCACCAGATGAGACCAGAACCAACTCTTTGCCCTGCGCAACCCAGGCTGACATCTGCTCAACCCAGGAAGCCAATGCCGCCTGATCCAGTCCCTTGCCATCACCCGTCAGCAATGCACTGCCAATCTTGACAACCCAGCGCTTGTTAGAGGGAATTTGCTTTCGGGTGATCATCTCAATATGCCATCTATTCTAAAACTTAGTCTCTTATTTGGTCGGATCCCATGGTTCATTCTCATCCTCAGGCTCCGCTTCTTCTGATGCTTTAAGCGCATCAAGATGATCCATCAGCGCGTATACCAGCTCCTGGGTACCTTCTCCATTCAATGCTGAGATAGCAAAGACCGGGCCATTCCAGTTGAGAGATTCCAACAACTGTTGACGTCGTTGATCAAACTCTTCTTCGTCCATCAGATCTTTTTTATTCAACACCAGCCAGCGCTCACGCTGAGCCAGATCACCACCAAACTGCTCTACTTCATTGATAATACGTCGCACATCATCCGCAGGATCTGCCGATTCATCAATAGGTGTCATATCCACCAGATGCAGCAGCAGACGGGTTCGCGCAAGATGCTTCAGAAACTGGATACCCAGCCCTGCTCCTTCTGCAGCACCCTCAATCACGCCCGGGATGTCTGCAATCACAAAACTATGGTCAGTGCTCACACGCACCACACCAAGATTCGGATAAAGCGTCGTAAATGGATAATCGGCTACCTTGGGTGTTGCGTGGGAGACCTTGCGGATCAAACTGGACTTGCCTGCATTGGGCATCCCCAGCAGGCCCACATCCGCCAGTAGAATCAATTCCAAATGCAGCTGTCGTCGCTCACCCTCTGTACCTTTAGAGGCTTGCCTGGGCGCACGATTAGTGCTGCTTTTATAGCGTGTATTTCCAATACCGTGGAATCCACCCTTGGCAACCAGTAGCTTTTGGCCATGCTCTAACAGCTCACCAATCCCCTCTTCTGTCTCTTTATCCCAGACCCGAGTTCCCACTGGCACACGCACATAAACGTCTTCACCACTACGGCCTGCACAGTTGCGCCCCATACCATTTTGACCGCGCTCCGCACGATGAGTACGGTGGTGACGAAAATCAACCAGCGTATTTAATCCGGAATCGGCCACCAGAAAGACATCACCACCATCTCCGCCATCGCCACCATCCGGGCCGCCTTTAGGAATATATTTCTCACGGCGAAAGCTGACACAGCCATTGCCACCATCACCGGCATCAACCCGAATACTTGCTTCATCGACGAATTTCATTGGATATCGTTTCTAGAATAATTAATTAAGAATAAAAAAAGCCCCGTCGATTGACGAGGCTTTCTTTGATCCTAAAAACCGGAAGCCCGATCAATCAGTGACTACACTGACGAACTTGCGGTTCTTGGGGCCTTTTACTTCGAACAGAACCTTTCCGTCTGCTTTAGCAAACAGGGTGTGGTCCTTGCCGATGCCTACGTTATCACCGTAGTGAAAACGAGTGCCGCGCTGACGGATAATGATAGCGCCTGCTTTAATATCCTGACCGCCATAAACCTTTACACCAAGGCGTTTTGACTCTGAATCGCGGCCGTTACGTGTACTACCGCCTGCTTTCTTATGTGCCATGACTCAACCCCTTAGCTTGCGCTGATTCCAGTGATCTCAAGCTCTGTGTACCACTGGCGGTGGCCCTGACGCTTCATGTGATGCTTGCGTCGACGAAACTTGATAATCTTTACTTTTTTACCCCGACCGTGGGATTTAATGGTAGCCGTTACCTTGCCACCCCCCACGTAAGGAGCCCCAATCTTGATGTCTTCACCATCGGCGAGCATCAATACTTTGTCGAGTTCCACGCTGGCACCCTCGTCGGCCCCAAGCTTCTCAACCTTAACGGTGTCGCCTTGGGAAACCCGGTACTGCTTGCCACCGGTTTGAATTACGGCATACATACCCAATATCTCCGTAGAAAATCTATGTGTGTCGGCAGAAAATGAAAGTGGCCGACGAAAGAGGCGGGATTTTACATATCCTGCGCGGATTGGTCAATCAAAATCCATGCCTTAATATACTCTGATTACATTCAGCTTGACACAGCAATTGCGCACTCCTAGCATGCGAGTGCATTTTTCGCCTCAATTACATTTAACGACAGAGTTTCCATGGACATTACTGCCATCCGCGAGTTAATCGCAGACGACCTGACTGCGATCGACAAAGTCATCCTCAAGCGCCTGAAGTCAGACGTTGTACTGATCAACCAAATCGGCGCTCATATTGTCTATAGTGGCGGTAAGCGCATGCGACCATTGATCGTACTGCTGGCAGCCCGTGCCTTTGGTTACAAGGGTAGCGATCATATTGATCTCGCTGCTGTCGTCGAATTTATTCACACCGCCACACTACTGCACGATGATGTGGTGGATGCATCGGACAAACGGCGCAATAAGGATACGGCCAATGCCCTTTGGGGTAACTCTGCCAGTGTTCTATCCGGTGATTTCCTCTACTCACGCTCATTTGAGATGATGGTTGATGTCGGCATTCTACGTGTGTTGGACATCCTCTCTCACGCCTCCAACCAGATTGCAGAGGGCGAAGTTCTACAGCTGCTTAACTGCAACAATCCAGAGACGACCGAAGAAGAGTACATGAAGGTCATCTATCGCAAAACCGCTACTCTTTTTGAGGCCGGCGCGAAACTGGGCGTTGTATTAGTTGACGGAACAGCGGATGAAGAAGCCGCGATGGCCGATTATGGCCGTCACCTCGGCACCGCCTTTCAGCTGATTGATGACGTTATGGACTACAGTTCATCCAGCGAGGAGATGGGCAAAAACGTGGGCGATGACCTGGCCGAAGGCAAACCCACACTGCCACTGATCCGCGCCATGGAACAAGGAACCGAGGAGCAGAAAAAGATCATTCAATCCGCTATCGAGCATGGTGGACTAGAGCACATCGATGCCGTAACAGAGGCCATCAAATCTACCGATGCCATCGAATACACTGCGGCAGCTGCTGAACGCGAAGCCGATAAAGCCAAAGCCGCTCTGAATGTATTGCCACCCTCTCCTTACCGGGATGCCCTGGATTCACTGGTTGACCTATCGGTTAAACGCTCAAGTTAGCCTATATTAAAAACAGGATCGGAGGAGTGTAGCTCAGCCTGGTAGAACACTGCTTTCGGGAGGCAAGGGCCGGAGGTTCAACTCACTTGCCGGGAGCAAGTGAGAACGCAAAGCGGCCCCGAAGGGGTGAAGGGCAGGAAGCCCGAAGTAATCCTCTCACTCCGACCAGCTTTATCAATATGTTTTATCTCAAGCGCGTGCTTTAAAATCCTGTAGCATCTTGTCGCGCTGTTTTTACGCAATATATAAGCTAATCTTAATATAGCCTACAGGCAGATTAGACCATGACCACTATCGATATTAAACAAAGCCGTGTGCTGATTATTGATGATTCCCCCGTCAATATCAGACTGCTAGGCAACGTGCTTCACGATGAATACCAGGTCTCGGTTGCAAAAAATTACACCGATGCACTGGACCACGCTCTCAATAAAGTACCTGATCTTATTTTGCTTGATATTGAATCACCTGATCTTGATGCATATAGAATTTTTGGAACTCTCCAGAATAACCCCTGCACTAAAGAGATCCCTATCATTATCATCACTGCCATGAATGAAGGGGTGTACGAAAGCGCCTGCCTGGAGCTTGGCGCAATAGACTTCATAAAAAAGCCTTTTAATCCCAAGCTCGTTAAGCTGCGTGTTCAAAATCACATCGAGCTAAAAATGCTGCGCGATTATTACAAGGCCATGTCCTGTATTGATGAGCTGACCGGGCTGCCAAATCGTCGGCAACTCAATGAATTTATTGCTCATGAATGGGATCGTGCATCCCGCTCAGATTCGCCTCTCTCTGTCATCATGATTGATATTGACTGCTTTAAACCCTTCAATGATAACTATGGGCATGCAGCTGGCGATGAGTGCCTCAAACAGGTTGCAGATGCACTGGCTTCAGCCAACACCCGGGCAACAGATCTCTACGCTCGTTATGGCGGCGAAGAGTTTACCTGTGTCCTCCCCGAAACGGATGCCAATGGGGCTGCTGTTATTGGTCAAAAATTGCTCCATCAAATCGCCGATTTAAAGATCCCACACGCCTACTCTAAAATAGCCAATCACATAACGATAAGCCTAGGCGTTGCTACCATGACAGAAAAAAAAGAGTACGGCTCTCCAGAGGAGCTAATGGATGCCGCAGATAAAAATCTCTACCACGCTAAAAGCCAAGGCCGCAATCGAATGGCCTGCTAGCAAGGATCAGGCTTTAGCCGTTAACTCAGCATTGGGAACAAGCCAGCGTGCCAGCCGCTCTGTATAAAGCTGATGCACTTTCCTATCAGGTTCACGTTCACGCAGAACCGCAAATAGCTTTTCAGCCCGCCGCCATTCACCCGACTGGTAGGCAGCCAAGGCCTCATGATATTGATCCATATATTCCAGCTCTGAGGCAGACACCTGCCCTTCCAATCCAACCGGCTCGTAGATGGTCACTTTTTGCTCTTTACCCTTTACCTGCACCCGATCCAACTCCCTGTAAATAATTCCAGTAGTGGCCGCCTGGGTAAATTCACTCACAACGATATCGACCCCATAGATACGAGTCTGCCCCTCCAGCCGCGCCCCCAGGTTTACCGCATCACCCAGTACTGTGTAAGCCATGCGAAATTCTGATCCCATATTGCCTACATTCATCAACCCGGTATTGATACCAACCCCATTACGCAGTGGCGGCCAGCCACGCGCCACAAACTCTTCCCGAACTTGATCCATACGAGCCACCATCTCCAGTGCAGCGATAACCGCATGTTGAGGATGAAGCTCATCAGAGAGAGGCGCACCCCAAAAGGCCATAATGGCATCGCCGATGTATTTATCTATGGTGCCACGGTGGTGCTGAACCACCTCTGTCATATGGGTAAAGTAGGCATTCATCAACTGAGTTAGCTCATCAGGCTCTAGCTTCTCTGACATAGAGGTAAAGCTGACAACATCTGAAAACAGCACCGTCATTTCGCGGCTCTCACCACGTATGCCAAAATCACTGCTCTCTTCACTCATCTCAGAGACAATCTCAGGCGGCACATACTGACCAAACACGCGTCCCAAGCGCTGCTTGCCATGCGCCTCAATAAAATAGCCATAGGCATTGTGGAAAAGGATCAGCATCAGTGCCAGCAAGATCTGTGATGCCAGATGAATGTGCAACCCCTTATTCCAGAAGTACAGGTTTGTTGCAATAACACAGGAGAGCATCACCGCACTCAGCAAGCTGGATGCAAGCGGCGATAACAACGGCAAAAAGATGCTAAGAATCAGACCGAGAATCAGCAAGGCCAACAATTCAATCGCCTGCGTATAATCCGGATGATGCATGATGCGCTTATCCAGCATGCCGGATATCAGGTTGGCATGAACCTCTACCCCGTTATAGGCACTACCAACAGGTGTTGCCCGCAGATCCAGTAACCCTGGCGCTGAGGTTCCCACCAATGCAATCACACCATCCAACGCCTCCAACGGTGCCTTGCCATTCAGTACATCGGTAGCTGAAATATAGCGAAAGCTGCCGGAATCACCACGATAGGGCACCAAAGCAGCACCTTCATCATCAACCGGGATGCGCTGGTCTCCAATCCGCAACCACTCCAGCCCTATCTTTCCGAAACCTGAATCGACAATTTCCAGCTCCAGCGGTGGTTTGCCAAATAACGCCCTGACGACTGCCAGAGAGAGCGATTCATACAGCGCCTCGTCATAACGGTAAACCAATGGCACCCGGCGGAATACACCGTCTTCATCCATCAGCGGATTGCCAAAAAAGCCCGTGGAGTAGGCTGCCGCCTGCAGCTCTGGTAAGTTTGCGTTATAGCCATGCACAACAGCAAAAGGAATCTCCTGATTACTTTCATCAATCGGCAATACAGGGGGTGGCAATTGGCCAATGCGTGCTTCATGGCTATGCGAATAGCCCAAAACCACGTCACGGTCACGCAGGCTATCGGCAAAAAGATGATCATATTGCAGCTGCGGACGCAGCCTTTCGAGTTCAGAGAGGTAGGCTTTATTTGCCGCCAGCGGTCCTTGCGCCAACTCCTCCAGGCTTTTCAGACCAGAGCGGTCATCATACTCAGCAAACACCATATCAAAGCCGAGCAGGCTGATGTAGTAGCGATCAAACAGGGTATCAACCAAACGCGCCAGTTTGTCCCGACCCCAAGGCCAGTGGCCTTCAGCAGTGAGGCTGCGCTCATCGATATCAACAATCACAACACGCTCATCCACACCACCAATCATGGTAGCACGCAAACGCGCATCGTAGAGGAGATTTTCCATGCGGGACAGCAAGGGCAGCGTCAGCTGATCTGCTGCTGACAGGATAAACAGGGCTGTCAGCAACAAGCTAATGACTACACGGATACCCTTATGTGTACGCAATATTCACTACCGATAGTAATTTAAAGCCAGGTAATTTTGGCATAGACAATCACTACCTTGTCATATGCACAGTACCTACAGCATTATTGACCCCATCATCTGTCTGCATATTAAAACTGTTTATTACATGTGATGCATTAGCACCTACAAAAATAACATTACTCCTGCCTGTGCCCGTTGATGTGGAACAGCCAGAACAGTTAACATCCAACTCAAAATCGGTTCCTGGCCCGGAAAAGAGCACAACAGCATTTTTTTGTGTGCCGTAAAAATTACGCCCTATACCACTAAAATTAACATTCACTTGATAATTGCTTATTTCACGCGCCTGAAAGTTAACATTCATACTGGCCGCAGTTGTGACGCCCATATTCCCCATCTCATCTGTTGCTTGCGTCCCATCTCCAATTGAAACCAGAGAGAAAGCGGCATTAGTCGGTCCACTTACCTTAAGCGCATCTAGTGCATTCTGTGTTATGACATGTGGGCTATACATAAAATGCCAACTACCTTGGCCAGTGTGGCTACCTAAACTATCCTGGCCTTTCCATGCTCCTTCCCAACGCCCCCAATAGATCCTCTTATTAGGATCACCCAGTATAGGAAGTGATCCAGTATCAGTCAGGGTTGCAGTGCCTTTATCAAAGATGCAAGGCTGGCAATCTGACCTCCCATAATGTTCTACATGTATCAGATTATGGTTTGCATCAATGAATAGCTCAGGACTTTGTAAATCCTTTTGCCCTCCCATCATTGAGTCTGACAGCTTATCCTTACCATCATTGACCGCCATCGCCACTCCTGACCCTAGAGGGGCAGGTGTTAGGTTTAGAGCTTGAGTTGCTGAATCTGCACTTTGAGTATCCAGTGACGCGGCTGAACCTGCTGAATCACCCTCTAGAGGCTTCTTTATTGTCCCAGCGTCAGGATCTTTAGGCGCATCATCTATTGCAAAAGCAGTATCATCTGGCGTGTTAACAACCAACAGCTCAGTATCAGGCGGTGGAGCAAAATCACTTAGAGGCTCATTTTCTGGTGGTGAAGACTCACTCCCTGGTGGTGGAGGCTCATCTCCTGGCTGAGGCTGAAGCTCACTCTCCAAGTCCAGCCCATTCACAGCAGGGTCAAACACAACACCTGGCGGAGCTATAAGCTGTTGCAACGGCGCATCCATTGCCCCCACATGAAAATACTGATCATTCCCAATAATACCTTCACCACTCTGGTTCTTCACACTAATAGCACCATCTACCACACCACCATAGAGACCATCCGCCATCGTATCACCCTGTGGAGAAGTACAGTTGCCTGTACATAAACGCACACCATAGTGGGTACCGCGAATACCAATGGTTGAAACTGGAGTCTTCAGCTGATAATTCTCTTTATCCTTTTTACCTATGCTGCCAGAGATGGTGCGCAATCCACCCTTCAGCAGTTCAAATACCACTTTGCCATTCTCATCCTTCTGTTCCTGATGGCGATATTCACTTACTTTAAACTCACTATCTGGGCGCAATGAAAAAAGACCGCCATCTGTAAAACGGATCTGCACAAAGGCATTCTTCCCAACAACGATGGTATCCCCAGCATAAACAGTTGCCCGACGACGCAATCGCCGTTCTGTACCATCTGCTGCACGGGCAATCAAACGCCCACTGCCTACAACAATGTGACCTGCTTTAACTTCTGCATTTGTTGGTTGAGAAAATACCGATGAAGGAACCCATGCCGAACAGACAAAGAGAAGGAAAAAACTTGTTAATGTTAATTTTGACTTAGTAATCATAGCGAATCGTCATGCCAGCCGTGGTTCGGTAATACCTGTTGATAGAAATATTGCTATCATTTTCAGTGTAGCCCAGGTTTGCCCCCACAGCCCATTGCTTATCCAGCTTCCAGGAACCCTTTATAGAGAAGTTATGGTATTCATCCTCCCGATTTGTAAGGAAAAAACTATCTTCATACCTATATCGACTCTCCTGTAGCGCAATAGCAAAGCTGAGACTTAACTTCTGGGTTATTGTGAGCTGCGTCCCAATATTAAAGCCGTAGATATCCCGATCAACCAGCTCTTCTGCCGTTGTAGTGTCTTGACGTGAGCGTTCTGCACCACCATAAAGTGACGCAAATAGGATAGGACGATAGCGCACAGAGAAAAGTCGTTGAAAGCCAACACCCGCCATCTGCTGCCATGAATCACGTGATGTATTTGTTAAAAAGTTCATATCTGCCAGCTGGGCAAAACCTGTCAGCATGGTTCGGTCATTGAGTTGCCAACGCACATCACCATTTATTGCAAGCATCTCCCGATAGCGGTCATGTCCCACTTCAAAATCCTGCCACTGCATGCCTAACTTCAATCGACCTCTATCATTCGTCAGAATAAAACCACCCTGCACGCTGGCTGATCTCAGATTAAAATCCGGTGCATCTTCAAAGGATTTATAGGTTGTGCTGGCATCTCCAAATAGAAAAAACCCAGGTTTAACGGGATGATTTACGCTTGCCCCAACGGCATAGCTATAGTAGGTGTCATCTATAGAGGTAGAGGAGTCACTTAACGTACCGGGGCCAAGTGTAGGGGTTTCAAAATTTGCAGCTGAGGGAGAGCTGTTTACATTGCTGTCATATCCAACACCCACCTCGGCATACATATCCACCGTGGTTTTATAACCGGCTTCACGCAGCTCAATGACATCCATGAATTGCTCGATATTCTCTTTCACCTCTTCAGGTGGATTGGCATTCAATACCTTAGAGAATTCCTGGCGAGCACGGTCATATTGTTCAAGCAGGAAATAACCGCGCGCTAGTTCAAGACGCACTCTATGATCTTTTGGCCGAAACATGAGCACACGTTCCAATGCAAAAACACCTTGGTCGAGATAGCCGCTATCTATGGCGGATAGGCCATAGTAGTAATCAAAGGAAGGATCACCTTCTGCTTCCAGAAGGTGTTGTTCAGCTAATGCGTAGGCTTCATTGGCTTGGCCACCGTCATACAGCTTTGCGATTTCATTAATAAAATCTGTTTTCGCATAGACCAATGAAGTGCTTAAAACCAACGCACAAGCTGTGATAAAACAAAATCTCAGCCACTTCATTTTATTATCCACTCTCCGGCATACACTGTGAAAACGCCCCACAACCCCGTATCACAGCCGCATGCATCGCCACCAAACTTTTTCAGTATAGTACAGTTACTGCAACCTGCTGATATTTCACTTTAAGTTTGACCCTTCAAAGAGACAGACCCATATGCCAATCACGTCCTATGCAACATCTATTTGAGCTGCATCCAGAAAACACTTGGCATATTCCAGATATATTTTTTCGCTAATAAACAGATCAAAGAGGTCTGAATCTATTTTGTTTTGGTTTTTCATGGATTCAAGAATTTGCAGCGCTTGGGAGAGAGGCATCCCTTTTTTGTACGGTCTGCTGCTATTGGTTAGCGCTTCAAAGATATCTGCAATCGCCATTATGCGACCTGCTATTGGGAAATCATCACCCGAAAGCTGATTGGGATAACCACTTCCATTTGGACATTCATGATGTGATCCTGCATATTCAGGCACATTTTTTAATGCCTTTGGAAATGGCAAGGCGCGCAACATTTTGATTGATGCCGAGACATGGTTATTGATCACTTTTCGCTCACTCTCTGTGAGCGTCCCTTTTGGGATACAGAAGTTTTCGATCTCATCTTCTGAGAGCAGGGGCTGCTCATTGCCCTGTTCGTTTATCCAGGTATAGCAGCCAATTTGTCGCACCCGTTCCTGATCTTCTGGCCGCATAAATTCACCCCCTGAATTACGCTTGCGCAGAAAAACCTGATCATCTGACAATTGAACCAGCAGCTCTTCGCACTGTGCTTTATGAGACTGGGCATTAATTTCATCGCCTTGTTGTAAAGCCTTGATCACTTGTTCCTGCATTGCCAGCCTTGCATCACGTTTCAGTATTTCAATGCGATCACACACTGCATCGATACGATCGACAATAGTTTCCAGCTTTGTAGCCTTATCCATAACATGCTCTGGTGTTGTTATCTTCCCGCAGTCATGCAACCAGCTGGCCACCTCTAACTCATAATAGCGTGCTTCCGTCAGCGTAAAATTTTTAAGGCTCCCTTCTTGCGAGCAATCAGCGGCTTCTGCCAGCATCTTTGTTAACAGCGGCACCCTTTCACAGTGGGAACCCGTGTAGGGAGATTTTTCATCAATCGCTGTAGCTATCAATTTTATAAAGGAGTTAAACAGTTTTTTCTGCTCATCAATCAATCGCCTATTTGTTAATGCCATCGCAGCCTGTGAAGCAAGGGACTTGGCCAGATGTTGATCCGCATCGGTAAAGGGCGCGACCCCACATGTTCCTTCATCCCGTGGATTGATCAGTTGGAGGACACCGATGACATCGCCCTCATGGTTCCTCATCGGTATGGTTAAAAAAGCGCAGGAGCGATAATTGTTCTTTGCATCAAATTCACGTGTGCCCGAAAAATCGAACTCCTCCGCAGCATAGACATCGGGAATAACAATGGTCTTTTTTTGCAACACTGTAGTCGTAACGACAAAGCGATCATTAGGCTGACCATCTTCTAGAAAAAGTGGGATGGGCTTCTGCGGGACAGGCATATCAGTCGTGCCACCCATGGCAAAATTGAGCGAATCCGTCCGCATAATTTCCAGCTGAACCTCTTTTTTCGCCTTGGATACTCTATAGATAGAGCCACCATCTGCCCGGGTTATCTCTTTTGCCCCCAGCAGGATCATCTCTAAAAGGCGTGGAATATGCTGTTCTGCAGAGAGGGCTATACCAATGGTATTAAGCTGCTCAATCCGCTCCCAAAGTATTTCATTATTATCAGTATTCATATCTGAAACTGGGGCGGGTAAAAGACATTAAGAACGGTTTTCTATGGCATCCTTAAACAGTTTCAATATCAGCTGCGGATAGTTACGCACAACTGCCTCTTTTGTGGTTTTTTCAATCGCCACCAAACAAGCTGCGGTTTTTGCTCGAACCGTTACCGGATAGGGCTGATCACAGAAATAAGAATCTGGCTCAATGAAGTCCATCACCGGGCGACCAGGAACGGGTTGACCATCCTGTTCCCATTGCAGATCACCCCAAATCAATTGATACAGCTTATCGGCAGTCTCTCCCTGGCTAACAATGGCCTCACCCGTTTTGACATCCACCTGTGCCACAGGAACAGCATTGGTTGCAACAATCTCCTTCAGTTCATCATTTGCCTCTTTGAGACGTGCAGAGAACTGCTGACAGAGTATCCGGGTAAAATTGGGGAATTTTTCAATAATAACTTCAAGATGTGAGGGTTTGAGCTGTAGCGCATAGGTTACCCCGGAGCTCCGCACGGAGGCTGTACGGGCACCTGCCCCCAGATAGGCCATCTCGCCCACAAAACAGGGGTTATCTTCCTCATTATGATGAGTGGCAATCGCCTGCAAGCCCGCTGCACCGCTCTTTTGCTCAACCACAAAAGCACCTCGCAGGATGGCATAGACCTCCGTGGTTTCATCATCTTCACAAAAGAGGTACTCACCATCGTCATAGCGCAATAGGCAAGCATCACTACAGACCTCGAGCAGTTTAGGAATTTCCGTCTCCATCACATTAAGTTGTGCAATATCAAAGGGCTTGGGCATTATGGCCTCACTTACATTTCATTATGCTATTTGGCCCTCTATTTGGGGCACTATGCAGTAAAATTAAAGGGTACTTATCCCGAAGATTCAAGGTAAGAATGCAACTCTAACCATCCAACCAGCAATATAACCGGAATTTATGTAAAATTCGCTCATCTATTTCGACATACACTTCAGCAACCATGCTACTCGCAATAAAACAATTCTTTGAACAGCACATTGCAACAACCTGCTCAAGCACCGACACTGCCTGTAAAGAGCATGGTTTACAACTTGCCACCGCAGCACTGCTATTTGAGATGATGCGAATGGACGATGAGATCAGTGAGCAGGAAAAAAACCTGCTCACAAAACTTATCGGCCAAAAATTCACTCTCTCAAGTGATGAAACAGAGCGGCTCATTCAACTCGCTGAACAGGAAGCCACACAGGCAGTCGACTATCACTCTTTTACCTCACTGATTAACACCCATTATTCAGCCGAGGAGAAGATCGATATTGTTGAGCACCTTTGGCAAGTGGCCTATGCCGATGGGCATATCAACAAATACGAAGATCATCTGGTGCGCAAGATTGCCGAGCTGATCTATGTGCCGCATAGCACTTTTATTGCCGCCAAGCACCGAGCTGCTTCCAAAGCCAAACTCTAGCCCATGTTTAATCGTCAGGATATTCTCAAGGCTTGCGGCCCCAAGGCTTTTCAGCGCGGGCTTAATTATTGGAAAGCAGACAAGGTCGTAGATCTTGAATGGCAAAAAACAGGGGAAGGCTCAACACTGCTCGGCACTGTTGGTGGTAGCGGCAATAACGTTTACAGCCAAAAAATCACCTTCTTTCAATATAAAGACAGCGATATCATTATTGATGGTGATTGCAGCTGCCCAGTGGGATACAACTGCAAACATGTTGCCGCCGCGCTACTACAGGCACTTAAGCGAACAGAGCTAAAAGCACCTCCTCCACAGGAGGCCGCCGACATCTGGTTGGATAAGCTAAAAGCCACCACACCGACTGCCTCACCCTCAATTGATGAGAAATACGAGCAATCCCCCTACCGGCTGCTCTATCTGTTACAAGCCGTCCCACAGGACAATCAATGTCACAGACTGCGGGTTATGCCGGTTAAGGTGCGATCATTAAAGAAAGGGGGGTTCAGCAAGCCCACCCCCTATTCCATGCACAGCGCCCGTTATGAGTTCAATGCCAGCGCCTTTATTTTCGAGGCCGACAGAGACATTGCCCGCCTATTAACCAGCAGTTCCGACCCCGCATTTATGGGGTTTGGTTACAAAAAGGAAGAGAGTTACGTACTGGAGCGTGATTTTGGCGAGCTGGTCCTGCGCAAGATGCTCTCTACAGGCCGTTGCCACTGGCTGAACCCAGAAGACCCGCCTTTCAAATTCAGCAACTCAAGGGAGATCAGCTTTTCCTGGCAAACTGTTAAAGAGGGTCGACAACTCAGCTGGCAGCTCAGTCCCACTGCGCTCATTATCCAGCTGGAACATCTCTGGTACTTCGATGTCGATCAGCTACAGTGCGGCCTGATAACGCACCCAGGGTTACTGCCAGAACAGGCGGCGTTGCTATTGGAAGCCCCAACCATCCCCGAGCCTCAACTGGAGCAGGTCAGCCGCAAGCTTATTCTCGATTTTCCCGGCTACAGCCTTCCGCCTCCCGTTGAGATCGATATTAAACAGGTCGACATCGATGACCAAGACCCAACCGTCCACCTCCATCTGCAAAGTCTGGAGAGCGAAGAGAGCGGGCGGCACTTCCACTGTGCGCAACTCAGCTTTGAATACCGCGATATCCCGCTCAAACAGACCAACCTCAACGCCATTACCCAGGTTATTGAAGGCGATACGGTCTACCGGATTACACGCAATACGGCCTTAGAGTTGGAGGCCACAGAAATCCTGGCTGCAAAAGAGTTACAGCCACTGCTGCACCCACCGGGCAGTGACAATCTCATCTGGCTTTGGTCGGCCTCCAGCGCCAGTGATGCAGCAACCAAATGGCATGAGTTCATAGCCCATGATCTCCCTCAGTTGCGAGAGATAGGCTGGAAGACGACCATCAACGACAGCTTTCATCTGCGCTTTTATGAGGCTGACGAATGGCAGGCCGAACTGGAATCAGAGAGCGCCGACTGGTTTGCCCTCTCACTGGGCATTGAACTCCAGGGCAAAAAAATCAACCTGCTGCCACTGCTGATAGATATTCTCTCGCAAGCAGGGGATGCCTATGCACTACGTGAGCAGCTCCAAACTCAACCCTACATCATGGCTCCAGCCGATGAGCACCAGTGGCTCAAACTGCCAACAGCCCGGTTGCTACCCGTCTTTGACACCTTGCTTGAACTGTACGACAAAGAGCCGCTTAATAAAGATGGGAAGCTGGAGTTATCCCGCCTGCAAAGCATACAGATTGGCGAACTGTTAAATGATCCTGCACTTCACTGGCACGGAGCCGAGCAGCTTCAGCAACTGCATCAACAACTGTCTGACTTCAAAGGCATCAAGCCTGTTGGCACTCCCAACGGCTTCAACACTGAGCTACGTGACTACCAGCAACAAGGGCTAGCCTGGATACAGTTTCTACGCGAATTTGAATTTAATGGCATTCTCGCCGATGACATGGGACTGGGAAAAACCGTACAGACACTGGCCCACCTATTGATTGAGAAACAACAGGGACGCATGCAGCATCCCTGTCTGATTATTGCCCCCACCAGCTTGATGGGAAACTGGCGGCGCGAAGCCAAACGATTTGCCCCTGAACTTTCTGTATTGGTGCTGCACGGCCTGGATCGCCACACCCATTTTGATAAGATTAAGCAGCATGACCTCATCCTCACCACCTATCCATTGGTGCGCAGGGATAAAGAGCCGCTACTGGAACAGCCATTTCACTACATCATTCTGGATGAAGCACAGGCGATCAAAAACCCCAAGTCCCAAACCGCACAGGTGATCTATGCACTACAGGCTTCACACCGACTCTGTCTGACAGGCACACCGATGGAGAATCACCTGGGCGAGCTGTGGTCTATGTTTCATTTTTTGATGCCGGGCTTTCTGGGCAACCTCGAACGATTCAATCGACTCTTTCGCTACCCCATTGAGAGAGGCAATGACGATGCCCGTCGGGAGCAGCTGCAACACAGACTAAAACCCTTTCTGCTGCGTCGCACTAAAGATGCCGTAGCCACTGAACTGCCCGAAAAAACCGAAATTATCCGCCCAGTCATACTGGAAGCCAGCCAGCGGGATCTTTATGAAGGCATCCGTCTTGCCATGGATAAAAAGCTACAACAGGAGATCAACAAAAAGGGATTGGCCCGCAGCCACATTATGATATTGGATGCACTGCTCAAGCTGCGCCAGGTCTGTTGCGACCCCCGGCTACTCAGTCTGCCTCAGGCTAAAAAAGCCACTCAAAGCGCCAAACTTGATCTACTCATGACCATGCTGCCAGAAATGGTAGAAGAGGGACGCAAGGTCCTAATCTTCTCTCAATTCACCAAGATGCTGGGGCTGATTGAAGCAGAGCTAAAAAAGAGCCGTATAAGCTACGCTAAGCTAACCGGGCAAACCCGCAAGCGGGATGAAGCCATCACTCAATTTCAGGATGGCCATGTACCCGTCTTCCTAATCAGCCTAAAAGCAGGTGGTGTAGGCCTTAACCTGACAGCAGCCGACACCGTTATTCACTACGATCCCTGGTGGAACCCCGCAGTTGAGGATCAGGCGACAGACCGTGCACACCGTATCGGCCAAGACAAAGCCGTTTTTGTCTACAAGCTAATAACTGAAGATACTGTAGAAGACAGAATACTCAGCATGCAAAAAAGCAAAAAAAGCCTGGCAGCATCCATCTATTCTGGAAAAAGCAGTGAGAAAGGATCAACCATCACTGCTGATGAATTAACTGCACTGCTGCAACCACTGGGTTAAGCATAATAAGGGCAGGTTCAATTGACCGCCACAGCACTATCAGTGCTGGATATTGCTGGAGTCATGGATACAAATTTTGGATAAAGCAGACCAATCACGCACTTTGTAAACCTAAAACCAATGGCCGAAATAAAACGACCTTATTCTCTGATACGCCTAATTAAGGGCCCGTTCCCTTACAGTTTCGATCCTGAAAAGTACATCCATCCTCATAAATATGCCCTTTATAATAATCTTTAAAGGACTGGCATATATCATCTCGCTGTAGCCATGCTCCATCACCTGAGAGATACAATTCTTTAGGAATCATTTTTTCCTTATCGGTATAAATTTCGTAGATCTCCACTTCCACTGGAGCAACATCATTTTCTTGTAGATGCTTAACAAGACCGCAGATGGTGTCTGACATATAGGAGTTATACTCATCATCTCCTTCAATAATGGGCATTCTTGCCTCGTAGGTATAAGGCAGCTGCTTGTCATATTTTGATTGTGGCCCTAACAAATTATCTAAAACACCCATCATCACCCTCCTTACATATGGAGTCACTACCGCATTAAATGCCAGAAAAACAGAGATCGCTCAAATCTGAACACACACTGTATAGCATAGCGTATTGCACCAAGCATCATAACCAAGAGGCTCAATTAACAAGCTCTCAAAATCTTACCAAACAAATATCAATTTACCTTCAACATGCCCGTCAGTTATTGAAAGATGCTCTTCCATAAACAAAACAACTAATGGCAGGGGAAGCTAAATTCTAAGAAAATATTTCATCGCAAAATTTGTGACACAGATCACGCTTTTACCTTAGGAAATGCTTAACCGTGTGACACAGTTGGCTGCGTCAACCATACTATAAACGAGGTTTGTTTTGACAAAGGCTACCCCAGTTTAAAGATTGGGGGCGCAAAGCCACCGGCCTAAGGAAAGAAATTTCTATGGCAGCGGGGTTACCGGAGCAACGTGAGTAAATGTGTCGCATATCTGGCGGCTGCATTTATTTGAAATATGCTATTGGCATATTCCTCATCGCCTGCCCTTTTCATGATCTATCAAGGCAGATGGACATAGTCAAAACCCATATTACCACCAATAGCCAACCGTACTTTTGGAGATAACCACATGGGAAAAATGCATAATATCCTAATCGCAGATGACTCAGAATCTATGCGATTTGCGATCCAAGCAACATTAATAGACGCTGGGTACAGTGTTCAAGTTGCCAATGATGGTCTCGAAGCACTGGATCTGGCAAAAAGCGGAACATTTGATCTTGTTCTTACCGACATCAATATGCCAAAAATGGACGGCTTTCAGTTAATTGAGAATCTACGCAACCTAATGGCATACAAGTTTATTCCTATCCTTACACTTACCACACAATCGGATGATGTAAGCAAGCATAGAGCAAAGCAGATTGGAGCAACCGGGTGGATCGTTAAGCCCTTCTCTCCTCCACAACTTGTTAAAACACTGAAAAGACTTATCAAGTCAGAGAACGAGGTTGCCTAATCGTATCGAGCAGTTAAAGACCAACAATTATTAACCACAAAATAGTCTAACAGTGGGTACTTTCGCATAACCACTGTTAGACTTTAATTTATATTTAACGCACTCATCTCTATAAAATAGCTTTCATTTCTGCAAAGCTAGGCGTTTTGCGGATGCGGTTGAAGCAGTGTTGTGCTTCAATATAGTCGCGTTTCAAATAGACAAGCCACTGTTTGATGCGCATGCCAATATGCTTATCCTTAACATCAGCCTCCATTGAGACACCCATCTGCAGCACTAGAAGGCGTATCTCATCCCATGCCATTGGCTCATACGCAACACCCTGCTGATGGGATTTGATTTGCTTCGCTAAATCAGGCCTTGCAACAGCGCCTCGGCCAATCATGACATCATCACAACCACTTATTTGGCGGCATCGCAAATAGTCTTTGACACTATTAATATCACCATTGGCCACTACAGGAATGCTTGTACTTTCATTAATACGAGCCAGCCACTCCCAACGTGCAGGGGATTTATATCCATCCGCTCGTGTGCGTGCATGTACCGTAATAAAGTTCGCGCCTGCTTCTTGCACAGCAAGCGCATTATCTATTGCCAGGTCGGTATTTTCATAGCCTAAACGCAATTTGGCAGAAACAGGAATATGAGCTACAACGGCATGGCGAACGGCCTTTATGATATCATGTAGAGAAGCTGGATTTTTTAACAGTGCTGCGCCACCCGCTTTGCGATTAACCAATCGCGATGGACAGCCAAAGTTAATATCAATACCAGGCGCCCCTAAGTCAACGGCCTTCTTGGCATTAGCCGCCATCACCTCTGGATCACTACCCAATAATTGAACAATAACGGGAATTCCTGCCCGAGTGGTTCCATCACCATTTAACTCTGAAGAGATACGACGAAAGACCTTTGTCGGAAGCACCTGATCCGTGACACGCACAAACTCCGATACACAGCTGTGATACCCGCCAATTGCGGTCAGGATTTCACGCATACGGCTATCGACCACTCCCTCCATCGGAGCAAGTAGGATATTCATTGATTTTGGGGCCAATAAAGCACTGCAACCCCAACTGGCTGATTAGGCGGCCTTGGTTGCTTTTCCAAAGCAGTCATCACGCCAAAGGCAATCTGCTTGGCTACAAACCTGTTGCTGGGCTGAAGCAAAACAGTCAAAATTCCCCTCGTGTAACTGGATGGACTTGATAAGGGCAGACTTGGCGCGTTTCAGTGGTTTTACACCTTGAGCCTTGGCAATGGCTCGAATCTCTTTCATATTCATGCTGTTTTCTCTTAATCCGTGTGCGGGTGACATTGACCTTCCCTGAATAGGACGGCTTATTACAAAAAGGGGCGGGATTCTCAGTGAATACACCACCCAGTGTCAAGTACTCGTTTCACTTAAAAAGTACACAATGTATTAGGTTTATACATCAACCTTCATCCACTCCCCTGGTTGCAGTTCATCCAATTGCCAATTGCCAATCTGAATACGAACTAAGCGGAGGGTGGGAAAGCCGATAGCGGCCGTCATCCGGCGAACCTGTCGGTTGCGACCTTCACGTATTTTAATCTCCAGCCATTGCGTAGGTATGTTCGCACGGAAACGTACTGGAGGATCACGCGGCCACAGGTTCGGTGAGTCAATCAACTTTGCTTTTGCTGGCAGTGCCATGCCATCTTTTAGTATTACACCAGCACGAAGCTTGTCCAGATCCGACTCTTTTGGAATTCGCTCAACCTGAACCCAATAGCGTTTCCATGTTTTGAAGCGTGGATTGGCAAGTCTGTTTTGTAACTTGCCATCATCTGTCAGCAATAGTAGCCCTTCACTGTCACGATCCAGCCGGCCGGCCGGATAAACATCTTTAATGGGAATATAGGCTGCCAAGGTGGGGCGTTGTTCGTGATCCGTGAATTGAGTCAGAACACCGTACGGCTTATTAAACAAAATTAATTGCGACATAAAAATCACAATAGGCGAGATTGGCAATGAAAATCAAGCCCTTAACATTGACGCAAAAGAAAACCCCCAGCTACAGTCCTTGTAGTGGGGGTTCAGATCTTGCACAGGTTGAGCCATCCATTCTGCTCTGGCAATTTATCCTTAATACTCCTTATCCAATCAGTATTATGCGCTCCTTGCGAGACTACATCCTCTTCTGTTTCAATCAACAATTGGCATTCATGTGATTTAACACTAAAAGTCTGGCAGATCACCGTCATATAATCATGAGGCAAGTTCCTTATGTCTTGTAGGAATTTTCCTAACCTCCAGGAAATGAGGTTAAAGGATAGGAAGCTGATTCTGGGGAAAAACTGCCTGAGGAGGCACAAAGAACCTCAAGGCTTGGGCTTAGAAACAGTGGTTTGGCCCAAAATGATGCCTGTTAAGCTGCGGGTTGTACCGCATTCTGAACAGTTATAAAGCGGCATAATCCCAAGCCCGGCCAAAACCGGTTGTTCACCTGCATAAGTAAAATCCGCCATTTCCCTACATGCGGGGCATACAACGTGCAGCTCACACGGCACAATCGATTTGCCAACCGGATCAGAAATATCTTTCCCAGGCCTATCCAAGGTGACAGGCTCACCTGCATCAATCACTGCACCAACGCAATAGTGTTCTGGAGCAAGCTTGCGACACCAACGCACTTCCGACATTAGTCGGGCCGAAAAACCTCCATTTGGCTGTTGCATCAGCACAACCAATTTATCACCCTCTTTCATTTCTATATCGATTTCAAAAGCCAGACCAGAAAGGCTCATATCATGCACAGCGGCTTTAAAGAGGTGTTCGGCCAAATTAACAACGGAGGATTCTCTCAAGGGGGAATAGAGTAGCGTGATGCCTACACAGGGGTAGCGCTTTTCATTACGAAATTCGGCAGACATGTCTGCTTGTGACTTAACAGTGTCAGGATTTTTTTTATTGCCGCCTTTGCCTGACATTGCCTGGTTACAACTTACTGCTCAATAGCCTGGGTTATCATCTTGGCCAATGCAAGATTATCGGTACGAGACTTCACCAGCACAGCAGAAACTCTATCTGCATACTCCGGACTCACATCCTGAGCCGAGAAAATAACAACACGTGGTGGCTTAACATAATGTTCAATCGTGTCCAGAAGATCCAATCCCGACCCATCAGGCAAGCCAATATCCAACAACACCAAATCGAAAGCACCTTCAGCCAGCGCTTCACGTGAAGCCACCAGTGTGGTTGTCCAGGTCAGTTCACACAGACCTTGCAACATCAAACTAACAACACGGTGCACATCAGATTCATCTTCAACATGCAGTACGCGTGGGATGCACCCTAAAGTCGTTGCGTGCTTAATCGCATCCAATAGACGAGGCTGATCAATAGGCTTCTGTAGCCAGTCCGATACACTGATTGCACCACCACTCAGATTCTGCTTTGCCTCATCTGCCATAACCGAAACGATAATCACGGGTAGGTTACGAGTCATCTTATCTTTACGCAGCTCCTCAATAAAGCTAATACCATCTTGCCCCGGAAGGAGCAGATCCACCGTTATGGCTTTGTAGCGATGAGGGTTAAGTCGCAACAGTTTACGCGCCTCAGTTGTATCATAGGCAATATCTCCATTAAACCCTTCTTCCACCAGCATGTGTTTAAGCAGGGCCGCCACATCTGGGTCATCTTCTAAAATTAAGATGCTACGCTGTTTTTGCTCGGGTTCCTCTTGGGATAGCTCATCATGTATCTGATGCGTAGTCTGCAACGGAAGATCCATATAAAAAGTTGTCCCTACACCTTCACGACTAACAAAACCGATCATTCCACCATGCTTTTCGACAATAGCTTTGGATATGCTCAACCCCAGCCCTGTCCCACCTTTTTTGCGGGTATCAGAAGAGTCTGACTGAGTAAAGCGTTCAAACAGTTTTGGCTGGAACGATTCAGGTATGCCTGAGCCATGATCCGTAATAGAGATACGCAGCTGGCCTTCACCTGAATGGGCTACACTGATGTCCACCACCTCCCCTTTTGGAGAAAATTTAGCGGCATTGGAGAGCAAGTTAGCCATCACCTGCATCAGACGACACCTATCTGCATAGAGCCGAACACCCTCTAATCTGTTGTTCAGTATAAAATGCACGCTATGCTGCTCAGCATAGGCTATATGATCTTCCAGCGCTTGATCCAGAAAAGGCATCAGATCTAAGCTCTGGAATTTAAATATCATCTGGCCTGATTCAATCTTTTGAATATCCAGAATGTCATTAATCAACAGCAACAAGCGTTCGGTGTTGCTACTGGCAATTCTGAGCATTTCACTGGCTTTTTCTGGCAATTTACCCACAGCACCGCCCATAATCAGACCCAGCGAGCCACGGATAGAAGTGAGAGGAGTGCGCAACTCATGGCTTACAGTGGAGATAAACTCATTCTTCAGTTTTTCTACCCGCTTGCGTTCGGTGATATCACGCACAAGACCACTAAACATCCGTTTTTCATTAACCTCAACTTCACTAACCGCAAGTTCTAGGGGGAACGTAGAGCCATCTTTACGCGCACCCTCCACTTCACGCCCAATACCAATAACCTTTTTCTCACCCGTTTGTAGATAGCCACTCAAATAACCATCATGCTCACTATGGTAAGGTTCCGGCATAAGTATATTGATGTTATTGCCAATAATTTCAGCAGGCTCATAGCCAAAAATTGTTTCCACAGCTGGATTGACTGATTGAACGGTCCCTTTCTCATCAATGGTAATCAGACCATCAACGATATTATCAACAATAGCCCGCTGGTGAGCCTCACTCTCCTGCAATGCCTGGGTTCGTTCTGCGACCCGTCTCTCCAACTCTAAATTTGCATTACGCAGTGCCGCCTGCGCCTTCTGCACATGAGCAACCATTTCACTGAAGGCTCTGGCCAGAGTGCCTATCTCATCATTTCCATTTACAGGAAACGCTATCGGCGCGACCTGTTCATATGAAAAATCACGTACCACAGCGGTTATAGATTGAATAGGTTTTGCCAACCGAATAGAGAACAATATGGCCAAGAAAACAGCAGGCACAAGCAGCCACAAACTCAATATCCGTGTCTCCTCCAAAATACCGGACTGCTCGGCAATAATCTCTGCATAGGATTGGCTGACACCTACTGCAACAAAGCGCTCTGGTCGCAGCGGATCAAAAGGTATCTTGGTGTAAACCATGACATTCTCAGACACTGTATCCTTAGGCTTTAATAGCAATATCTTCTGTGTATTATCCGGCAAAAAAAATGGGACTAGCTGGGGAACATCCTCTTGAATACGGTAATGTTTGCCCAGGTCAAAGCCATAGGTTTTATTTTTATCCGGATGCAGCAGATAACCGCCACCGTCATTGATAATAAAAACCTCACGACCAGTCGACTGAACCGCTTTCTGTATTCCCGCAAGCGCACGGCCAACCTCTACATTCAAGACCAGCATGCCAATTAATGCCTCCCCTTTATCGGCAAACAGCGGCATTGCCACTCGCAATACCTCCTGCCAGGGTTCAATAATCTGGCCATACTCCCGATTAAGATTGATCTCAGAAATATAGAACTCTCCCTGAGGTAACTTTAAGGTGTTTTTTACATAGGAGCGATGCAGTTTGTTTTGCAGTTCAGCGGGAGGAACCGTTGTTATCTGACCATTTCGCCGCATAACATTTAGCAGCTCTTCTCCTTTGGCATCTATAAGGCGCAATTGGAGATTATCCTGCTCTGCCGCTATGGTGGCGTGAAAGATTTTTTCTAACCGTCGAATCCATTGCTGCAAGCTGGAGTCTTCTAATAGATCATAATTTTTTTCATTTTCCAACGCCCTGGTTATACCCTGAATAGGTGGCGTGCCAGCAGTGATAAGAACTTTCTTAAGCTGATCCTCAAGATGCTCTCGAAACACTTCACCCTGCACTTCAACTTCACGAGAAAGATCACTCAGCGCATGTTCTGCCAGATATTTGGAGGTATGACTATAGAAAACCTGACTAACAACCCCAGCAGTGACTACCACCAGCAGAATAGATAGGATGATAAGTTTATGAGCAATGGATAGCTTCAATTCAACACCCCAGAAAAATCATCACCAGCACCTAAGCAAGCCGTCCAGGAGAGATAGTAGTATCATCCGCTGATATTTCATCATTTAACTATTCTGTATGATGTTTTTGCCAGATTGATCTAACCTGCTCCGCCAGCGTCATGGGGTCAAAAGGCTTGGGAATAACATCCATGGCACCCAATGCCTTATACTCCGCCACCTCTGTAGGTTGCACCTTGGCCGTCATAAATATTGCAGGTATTTCACGACCTGTAGGTTGTTCCCGTATCGCTTTTAGAGTGGAAGGGCCATCCATCCCTGGCATCATGACATCCAACAACAGCATATCAGGAGCAAAGGATTCAAACGCTTCCAAAGCCTCCTGACCAGAGCTACAAATTTGCAATGTAAAGCCCCCCACACCCTCTAATGCAATCTGGGCAACAGCTTGGATATCAGGCTCATCTTCAACGTAGAGAATTTTATTCAGTGTGGTCATTTATTGTTCACCCTTTGGTTCTGCATATTTTTCTTTGATAGCTACAAATTCTGGTAATAGCACAAAAAAATGCTCGACCAGCTCAGGATCAAAATGTTGGCCATCCTCTTCTTTAATCAGTGCAACAGCCTCATCAGTTGGCCAAGCATCTTTATATGGGCGCTTTGACGTCAGCGCATCAAAGACATCAGTCAGGGCACAGATTCTCCCTACGAGCGGAATATCCTTACCTTTTAGTCCATTTGGATATCCTTTGCCATTCCATTTTTCATGATGGGTGAGCGCAATATCTCTTGCCATGATTAACAGCTCAGACTCATCTCCTCCCAGAATATCAGCCCCAATTTGTGCATGGGTTTTCATAATCTCCCACTCTTCCGGTTCAAATTTACCAGGCTTCAGCAGAATATTGTCTGGAATACCAATTTTACCCACGTCATGCATGGGCGCCGCATTGAGCAGCAGATCCAGTTGATACTGATCCATACCCATTGCCTGCCCAAGCAAGACAGACATTTTGCTCATACGAATAATATGCAGGCCAGTCTCTTCATCTCTATATTCTGAGGCTTTACCCAGCTTGCGCACGATCAGCAGTCGGCTTTGATTAAGCTGCTCATTGGCTTCCTGTATATCCCTCGTGCGCTTCTCTACCTTTTGCTCCAGAATCTCATTATGGTGGCGCATATATTTATGCGCTAACTGCACTTCAAGCAGATTACGCACTCTGGAGAGCAATTCACTAGTATCAAAGGGTTTGGTGACATAATCACGCGCCCCACTATCCAATGCCTGCTGTCTGTACTGCTGCATATTCTGAGCTGTGAGTACCAAAATAGGGGGCAATGGCCCAACAAGTTCATCCTTGAGCTGCGCCATTACGGCATAGCCATCCATACGCGGCATGTTGATATCCAATAAAATCAGATCACAGTGATGCGTTTGTTGCAGCGCCAATACCTGGCAAGGATCCTGAGTGCTAATCACTTCCATGTAACCCGATGTTTTTAATATTCTTTCCAACAGCTTTATATTCACAGCCTCATCATCAACCACCAGAATTGTGGCTGCTATTGGATCGATATTAAATTCATTCATAGACACATCCACCATCCCCATAGTGCTGTTTGGTTTGATATGCCAGCATAAGAAGATCAAAAGGCTTCAAGAAAATAGCCAAGGCTCTTGGCTCTTGCAGTTGCGCAAACTCGCTCTGATCAATAACCGCAGTCAAAAACACAATTGAGCACCCTCCTTAGGGATACCTGTGATTTAAGCAGATGATGCTCAATTTAGCCCAGAACATCCTGTATCTGCCCCCATAATTTGCACCATTCAATTTTCTCTTTCCCTACAGCTTAGAATCACTTGCCCATTCTCGCCAGTATACTTAATCGCATTAGAGAGTATATTAGCGGTCAACTATTTTATCCTGGCATAGTCAATTCTGCCTTTAACTACGACATCCAACTAGACATCATTCTGGATATGCACAAAATATTCTTGAGCTTGTAGCCGCACTGATGCTAAAACACCCTGAATTACAACCAATAATTTAAGGCATCCATGACTCATTCTGTTTCTATGGAAAATTGTGTAATCCAGTGATATTTATAGTAGCGCCTTATCAGTTACACATTTAATCAGAAATTTCTTAACTGGAGAAATCATTTCAGTGCGATTTCTCTCCAGCAACCAGCTTATTATGGTGATTTCGCTGATGACATATATAGAAATACAGCAACTACGCCTGCCGCCTTCAATACACTACTAAATAAAATAACGTGGAATGATTTAATACGTTCGCTTTGGATATTTCAATTGGAACACTCTGACTTTAACTCTATCCAAAAAGCACTTCCTTTACCTACCTCACTCTCTACTCCAATTGACCCACCCATTAGCTCCACAATCTTTTTAGTGATAACCAGTCCAATACCCGTACCTTCAACCTCTGTATACTCTGCCCCCAATCGATTGAATGCAGTAAAAAGCTGCCCCTGCTGCTCAACTGTGAGTCCATTACCAGTATCTGTAACGGCAATGCGCAATGCATTTTCACAAGCTGCATCAAAAGTGATTTTCAAGCTCCCCTGTTCGCTATTATATTTAACACCATTACTCAACAGATTCAGAAGCACTTGTTTAATGCCTGTAATATCAGCCATAACCTTGAGTTCCATTTCTGCCACACTATCCAGCGGCATCTCTTCTCCATTCAGAATACAGCTAATTTTGACACCTCGTTTTTCAGCCAATGGGGCAATTAAACTGATACATTCTATAAGCACTAACCCAATATCAACATGCTCTATGCTTAAATCAATACGCCCTGCTTCAATTTTGGAAAGATCCAGCACTTCGTTAATCAGTTCCAGCAAATGGTGACCAGCTCGATGTATCTCCTTCACACCATCAAGCTGTTCCGAAGAAAGCGCTGGCGACTTATCCATCTGTAACAATTGACTAAAGCCCAAGATGGCATTCATAGGGGTACGAAGCTCATGGCTCATTCTGGCAAGAAACTGGGATTTTGCACGATTGGCATCTTCTGCTTCAGTTTTAGCCTGCATTAAAGCCTGTTGCGCCAATTTTAGATCGGTAATATCAGTGGAGAGCGCCCCATATTTGGATGGCTTTCCATCCTCTTCTACAAAAGGGACGATGGTTGTATCAAGCCATAGTAGCTCACCATTTTTACGTTTTTTACATATCTCATTTCGCCAAATGTCACCTTGCGATATGACATGCCACAACTCTTTATAAAAATCTGCCGGGTGATGAGCAGATTCAATCATCCGTATATTTTGTCCTATTAGCTCTTTACGCGCATAACCTGTGCTACTGCAAAATTTATCATTAACAAAGGTCATATTCCCTTCCGTATCCATCAGAGAAACAATGGCATGCTGATCCAATGCAACACGTCTATACTCACTCTCTCGCAAAGCCGCTTTTAATTCTTTATTGATACGACTCATCCAGCGAGCACGCTTGGCTCTTATACGCACAGACATTACCAAGCGAGCTGGATCTAAGGGTTTGGTCAGGAAATCGTCACCGCCCAAATTCATTGCTGCAAGCTGGCGATCCAAATTTGACTCGACAGAGAGAAAAACAATGGGTATTTGCGCATAGCTATCCTCTTGTCGGATAACCTGAGCCAACTCCAATCCAGAGCACTCAGGCATATATACATCCAGCAACACCAAGTCTGGTTGGAAACTGCTCATAGCACCCAATCCTTTAAGAGGGTCGCTTAATGCCTCCACTACCATTCCCGACTCTTCCATCACCGAGGTATAGTAATCAAGCTGCTCCTGCTCATCTTCAATATAAAGAATACGATAGGGTTGTTTAGGAACGCGCAAAGTCAATCCATCCAATGTCTGCGCCAACTTCTTTAGGTCTAGCGGTTTAGTGAAATAACGAACGGCACCAGCTCTGGCAGCAGCAAGGCGCGATTCAATATCTTGGCATGCTGATATAAAAACCACAGGCGCATGACAGTTCAATTCTTCACGTATTCTGGAAAATTCAGCAGCATCTGCATTTATTTCTTCGGTAAAATCAATATCCATAAGGATGGCAGCTGGAGACACCTTAGATTGTCCACAGGTGGCCAAAAACTTTTTCCAACATGAAAACAACTTTGCCTCATATCCCACCTGCTTGAGATTTTCCGCCAGCTCAGTCGAGGTTACTGGATTAGCATCCACAAGATAAATCAGATCTTCCTGCGGTTCTGCAATAGCATGCAATTGTGCTGGCAATTCAGAATCAGCTACCAGCCAGGTGTCTATCACCTGTTTAAGGTGTGCCAGCTTGTCACTGATCTGCTGCTGCAATACCGCATCAATCTGTCCCCCAGTCGTCATAGCAGACTTAAGCAAGATCTCTGCATCTTGGGCTACCTGACTTATGTCATCAGCGCCAAAGGTACCCCCAGATCCTGCTAAGCCGTGTACACAGCGATGCAGCTCTTTAATATCTGACTCAGTCGGTTTTTGAGTGACGGCTTCCCAGGCTTGCTCAATAGCCAGAAACCTTTCAGGTAACTGTTTACGAAAAAGCGTCTGTAGAGCCGCTAGCTGTTCAGCCGGGCTCGGTTTTATAGTATCAGACATATACCCATTCTAACTGGTTGTTAGTTGACAGCTATTTGATTGCACCCTTTATAAAAGATGCACCCACATCCTGCAAAGGCCCCAACGGGTTCTTTTTTGCCTTGGTTTCATCCAGCATAGGGTTGCCGCTCCATAACTTGTAGACCACTTTATTTTCAACCAATAAAATCAAAGCACGAAAACGCCATCCCGTTGTCTGCTCCTCACGCTTAACCACTAAAAGATCAAGCCAGAAATTTCCCACTCGTTTTTTGTTGATATCCTCTATCGATACATCATAGCCTTGACAGGATTCCCGCGCTTTTACACACAGGTTGACTCCTTCATGGTAGAACTCATCCCGATCCAGCTCATAATCAAACAGCCTGCGAATATCTAAGTAGCTGAGAATAGTAATATTAGGGGTACTATGTGGATCAAAGCCAAGCTGTACCAGCTCGTCATTTGTTGTCTGATCAATGACTATTTTATCAAAGGAAGATTTAGCTTCATCGAACAATTTCCAAGGAGATCTTTTTACCGTCTCACCACTAGGGAGAAGACTTGAACAGCCCACAAACAACCAGGTCAACGCAACAATAGTACTTATCTGACTAATTCTTTTATAATTTCTCATAATCTAATTTTGGCATATTATTCAGATAATGGGAGCAGTGTTTCACCTTTTACAGCCAACTCACGGCATAACAGGAATCAGGATCTACTTAAAGTGGCCAACACAGGCAACGACAACCATTTCCCATGGCAAAATGGGAACCATTATCAGCTTTTACTGGATGGTAATTGTTTTTTTCCCACCATATTATCTGCACTCGCAGATGCAAAGCGCTTCATAATTATTGAACTTTATCTGGTTAAATCCGGTGTAGTTACCAACCAATTCATAGCAGCGCTATTACAAGCTGCTCAACGAAATATACAAATATTTATCCTGCTGGATGATTATGGCGCGATGGCATTGAGAGAGGATGATCGCAACAAACTTAAACATAAACACATCCAGATCATCTATTACAACCCCTTAAGTTCTCACAATATTCTACAAAACATCTATCGGGTACTCTGGCACAAAAGAGGTTATGATCTACACCGGGATCACCGTAAATTAATATTGGTCGATGACACAGTTGCATTTATTGGCGGGCTCGGTCTGACTGATCAGTTTGATCCTCCTCAAGCCCCAGAAAAACGTTGGCGGGAAAATGTAGTCAAAATAGAAGGTCCCATCATCGCCGATTGGTACCACCTGTTTAAGCAGTCGTGGGATCAG
>Ga0316190_10000305_pt1 | contig 33336 bp, 25 predicted proteins | sample Eddworburrow2_MG_FD_204929 | JGI IMG/M metagenome (GOLD analysis project Ga0316190, IMG submission 204929) | Coastal sediment microbial communities from Maine, United States - Eddy worm burrow 2 | ecosystem: Environmental > Aquatic > Marine > Coastal > Sediment | place: USA: Maine | collected... | reverse complement strand
ACCAACGGTCTGTTGAGGCAATACTTCCCGAAAGGAATGGATCTGTCGGAGGTATCACAAGCAAAGTTGAATGCCGTGGCAAGGCGATTGAACGAACGGCCCAGAAAAACGCTAAACTACGAAACACCAGCTGAACGATTTTGCCAATGTGTTGCCTCGACCGGTTGAAACCGCAGTCGACAACAGCCATTCTTGATCCTTCCAAACACCCTTCCCACAACCATCTCCACTAGCATCCGTTGGCTAGCAAAAGAAATGCAAGGTCGCATCAAATATTCTCCACCTCGTGCTTCTTTACTGCCGCACCATGGCCAAACCACTCCTTGATATCCTCCAGCATCAGATAACCAGCCGGCACCAATATAAGACTCAGCAGTGTGGCATAGAGAATGCCGAAACCCAGAGAGACCGCCATGGGGATGAGAAACTGGGCCTGGGTACTTTTTTCCAGCAACAGGGGCGCCAGACCAAAGAAGGTGGTGAGGGAGGTAAGCAGGATAGGACGAAAACGGGCCACGCCAGCGCTGCGCACTGCATCAGCCACGGAGCCACCCTCCCTGCGCTGGCGGTTGATCCAGTCCACCAGCACCAGGCTGTCGTTGACCACCACTCCGGCCAGGGCCAGCATGCCCATGATGCTTAACAGGCTGAGGTTCATCCCCAGCACGGCATGACCAAGGATGGCCCCCACCAGGCTGAAGGGGATGACCAGCATAATCACCAGGGGCTGGGCATAGGAGCGCAGGGGAACCGCCAGCAGCACATAGATACAGAAAAACACGAAAATGATGCCGTAGAACAGGCTGCCGAAAGACTCTCGCTGTTCACGCAGTTCACCCTCGAAGCTGTAGCGCACCCCGGGGTACTGCACCAGCAGCTCATCCAGATAGACCTTGAGCTCCTGCATCACCCGGTTGATATCCACCCGCTTCTTATCCGCATCGGCAATGACATTCACCGCCCGCTGCCGGTCGATGCGGCGGATGGTGGCGAAGCCCTCACCCAGGCGCACATCGGTGACGTTGCCGATGGGGACCTCCTCACCTTCGGGAGTGCGGATGCGCATACCATCCAGGGCGGCCAGTGAGCTGCGCTGCTCCCGGGGATAGCGCACCATGACCCGCACATCATCACGCCCACGCTGGATGCGCTGGGCCTCGGCACCGAAGAAGGCCTGACGCACCTGACGGCCAAGATCGGCAGCCGAGAGCCCCAGCAGTTCTGCCTCGGGACGAATGGCCAACACAACCTCCGGCTTGCCCTGCTCGAAGGTGTCCTGGATGTCGAACACCCCGTCGTACTCGGCCAGCCGCTGCTTCAGCGCCTGGGCAACCTGACTCAGGGCGTTGAAATCCTGGCCGGTGAGTTGCACGTTGAGGGGATCACCACCACGTCCGATCTCGGCGCGGAGATTGAGCTCCTTGGCCCCCGGTATGGCGCCGATGGCCCGGCGCCACTCCTGCACCAGCTCAATGGTATCCACCTCCAGGGTACGCTCCTCCGGCGGGGTCAGCTCCAGGCTTACCTGCCCCAGCTCGGGATTGCCGCTGCGGGGCTTGCGCCCGGCACGCCAACCCACGCTGGTAAGAATATTCTTGATCACCGACTCACCGGTGGCCGGGTCGGTATATTTGCGCTTCAGCTCCTCCGCAACCTGGGCCATGCGCAGGGTGTGCCGGGCAGTCAGCTCCTCTGCCGCACCGGTCTGCATGACCAGGGTGGCCCGTGCCGTCTCACTCTGCACCCGGGGGAAGAAGGTAAACTCATAGCGACCGCTGAGTACATAGCTCACCACCAGCAGGGTGATGCCGGTAAACAGGGCCAGCACCAGATAACGGTGGGCGATCACCCACTCCAGCAGCGGCCGGTAATAGCGCAGGATGGCCCGTTCCAGGCCATCGGCAATGGACTCCTGGACCCGCTGCAGACGGCCTGGGGGCTTTGTGCTGCCCACTCGCACATGCACCATATGGGCCGGCAGTATGAGCTTGGACTCCACCCAGGAGAAGAGCAGCACCGGAATCACGATCAGGGGGATCTGGGCGAAGATCGGCCCACGGTAGCCCCCCATAAAGAGCAGGGGCATAAAGGCCACCAGGGTGGTAAGCAGGCCGAAGGTCACCGGCACCGCCACCTCCTGGGCCCCATTGACGGCGGCAGAGAGGCCACTGTCACCCCGCTTGAGGTGGCTGTATATGTTCTCACCGGTGATGATGGCGTCATCCACCACAATACCCAGCACCAGGATGAAGGCGAACAGGCTCATGATATTGAGGGTGACGCCAATCTCCGGCATCAGCACCAGGGCCCCCATGAAGCTGACCGGGATACCGATACAGACCCACATGGCCACCGACAGGCGCAGGAACAGGGTCAGGCACAGGAACACCAACAGGCCACCCTGCCAGGCGTTGGTCAGCAGGGTCTCCAGGCGCAGTTTGACGATGCGGGAACGGTCCTTCCAGTAGCCCAGGACGATGCCCTGCTGCATATTCTGTTTGCTGGCGGCCACATAATCCCGCACCGCACGCCCCACATCGATGGCGCTCTGGTCACCGGTGCGAAAGACTTCAACGAGCACAGCAGGCCGGCCATTGAAGATGGCATAGAGGGGATCCTCCTCAAAGCCGTCCCGGATCACTGCAATCTCCCCCAGGGTCAGGTGGCTGCCATCAGCGGCGGTAAGGACATTGATACGACCGAACTCTTCGGCACTGTAGGCCTGGCCCTTGGTGCGCAGCATGATATCCCCGCCCTCGGCCTTGATGGCGCCCGCGGGCAGATCCACGGAGGAGCGATTGATCGCCGCCACCACCTGATCGAAGGTAAGACCGAAGCGCTCCAGGGTGCGCTCCTTGATCTCGATGGCGATTTCGTAGGCCCGTACCCCCATCAGGTCGGCAATGGTCACCTCGGGCAGGGCCACCAGATCATCCCGCACCCGCTCACCCAGACGCCGCAGCTCCTGGTCCGACAGGTCGGCGGAGACCACCACACTGATCACCTCATGACGGTGCTCCTGGAGACCGAAGATGGGACGCTCCACCTCATCCGGGAAGGTGTTGATGGCATCCACCTTGTTCTTGATGTCATCCAACAGGGCCCGCGGGGCACGCCCCTTCTCCACCTCCACCTGGATCATGCCCGTGCCCTCAAGGGCAGAGGAGGTGATCTTCTCGATACCGATAAGATCGGAAATGGCCTCCTCGACACGAATCACGGCGGCCTCTTCCACCTCAGCAGGGGTGGCGCCCCGGTAGGAGACGGCAATATTGACGACGTCACGCTGAAATGAAGGAAAGACCTCCAGGGGGATGCGCTCCATCACCGACCAGGCGCCGAGCATCAGGATGGCCGCCATCAGGATATTGGCAGCCACGCTGTTGCGGGCAAACCAGGCGATCATGCCATGCATGTCAGTGCGCCCCCTGGGACCGCTGCCGCTGCGCAGGCGCCTCGCCCGGCTTCCCCGACCTGCCGCCACCTACCCGAACCTGGGCACCATCCGGGGCATAGGGCAACGAGGTGAGGGAGATCCGCTCACCGGCATTCAACCCGGCACGGGCCACCACGCTCTTTTTATCACTCCAGACCACATCCAGGCGCCGGCGCTGGATGCGCTCATCCGGCGTGATCACCAGCACCTCATCATCGGCACGCACCGCCTTGCGCGGCAGAATGAACACACTGTTCAGAACACGCCCCGGGATCTCCGCCTCTACGAACTGCCCCACCTTGAGGGGCACCAGCCCTGCCGCGGAGGCATAGGGATCCGCCACCTGGGCAACCAGGAACAGCTGGCGGGTACGGGCATCCACCGCACCCTCACTGCGCACGATGCGCCCCGGCCACGCCTGGTGGTGCTCACCAATGGTCGCGGAGAGGGTCACCGGGGGCAGGGCATCAGTGGCAACTTCCGCCACGCGCCCCTGGGGCAGGTCCAGAAAGGCGGCCTCGCGGTCGGTAATGGCCAGCCTGATTTCCGCGAAATCCACGGCATAGAGGGTAGCCAGGACCGAGCCCTTGGACAGGGACTGACCCAGATCCACCCCCTTCTCCAGCACGCGGCCGGCATAGGGGGCACGCACCTGGGTACGCTCCAGATCCAAGCGGGCGGTACCAAGCTGGGCCTGTTTCAGCTGGCGCTCCGCCTCCAGCACCCGGCGCTGGGCAGGGATCAACCGAAGGCTGTTATTCAGGTTCTGGATAGAGGCCTTGCGCAACAGGAATTCACGCTCACTCTCATCCATCAGGCTCTGGGCCACGGTGCCCTGCTGCCGCAGCTTGCTGTGGCGACGGAACTGCCGCTCCGCCAACTCCAACTGCTGGGTGTCGATGACCAGGCTCTTCTTCAGATTTGCCGCCGTGGTCTCAAGCTCCGCCAGGCGCGCATCCACCCCGGACAGGGCAGCCTCCAGGTTGGCCACCGCCAATTCATACTCGGCCGGATCGATGGCCACCAGCACCTCATCCCGCTCAAAAAAACCACCCGTACGAAAGTTACGAGACACCTGCACAATACGTCCCGCCGCCTGGGAGACCAGGTCGCTCTGGGTACGGGGGGTAACGGTGCCGCTGGCGGTCACCATCACCTGGTAGTCCACCGGCTGGACCTCCAGCACCTCCACCGCCGGCACCACCGGCCGCGGCGGCTTGCGCTCCGGCCGGGGAGCGGTGCTGAGTAGATAGAAGGCGGCAGCAGCACAGACCGCCAACACAACCAGGGGCGCCAGAGGGCGTAATAATTTCTGCATCAGGTTCTTATTCTCAACCGGCCCCTCAGGGTCTTCACAGGGCCGGACATCTCTTTTTGCAAAATAACCCCATGACAACAGGGGGATCAGCGCATCATTAGCGGCACCCCATACCTTGTCAAGGCATTCGGCGCCAAGTTACAAAAGATTACAATTTTTTGTCGGCATATCCCCTACCCAGGACTAGTCATCGTCATCATCATGCTCGCCACGGTAGCGACGATTACCCTCTCCAACATCCCCCCTGTTCCTACGTTGCTGGCGCCAGATATACTTGGCCTCGTCCTCATCCCCGCTACGGTGGCAATCGACACACTTCTCGTAGTCACGGATGCCCTCTTCCACATGCTCCTCCCGGATCTTGGAGCGGGAGTGCTCATGGCAACCGTAGCAGGTGTAGCCACTGTAATCAGTATCCACATGGCAGACCTCACAGGCCGCATCATGATCCCGGTCAAAGCGGAAGTATTTCTCATGTTCAAAGGTGGCCGGCTTCCAGCCCTCGATGGTGTGACACTGGGCGCAATTACCCTTGATCTTGAGGTGCAGGGCATCCCCCGGATTGTGGTGGCAGCTGTCGCAGCGCTCGCGCGCCTCCTGCATCACCAACTCATGGGAGAAGCGGCCGATGGGCTTGAAGGCCTGCACACCCTTGTGGTCGCTGTGGCAGGCGATGCAGTCCTCCTCAACCAGCTTCTGATGAAAGGCGACGCTCTTCTGCTCCTTTTCAATGGCCAGCCCTTTGGTGGTCTTGAGCCCGATATCCGCCACCTTGTGACACTGCACACACTTCTCCGGCGAGCTACCGAAGAAGGGGCTATGGCAGGCGAAGCAGTCCTCGGTCAGCTCCAGGTGGGCGTCGATGAGCTTGCCCGGCTGGACCATCAGATGCGGCTCAAAGATGGCCAGCACCAACAGGGCCGCCAGATTGATCAGGATAATGGTGGTGACAATGCTGTTTTTCATTTCCATTCCCAGAACAGGAAGATGCTGAAGATGTGGGCAAGGCCAAGCACCGAAAACACCAGGGTGATGGGGAAGTGCACCGCCCGCCACTTCTTCATCAGATCGAAGGTGACTGCATCCCAAAACAGCTCTTTTTCCGCCGCCTCAGCGGTTAGCCCCTGCTCCGCATAAGCGGCCTTTTTTTCCGCCACAAACTGGCGGGAGCGGTCCAGCAGAAACTGGCCGGTCATGCCACTGATGATATTGACCATCATGGCAATAAGGGCCAACCAGGGCAGGATAGCGTAGACATGGATGCCGGCATGCACCAGTACCATGAGCGCCCCCAGCCAGGTGAAGGTCTGGTGCAGGGTGAGCAGGGTCTTGGGTTTGCCGACACTGATCACCTTGCGCTTGCGCATAGAGTACATAAAGGAGAGCAGGATCAGGATGGTGCCCGGGATGCCCAGGTAGCGACCGACCCAGACCAGATCAAACAGGTGCAGCAGGGCATCCAGGATGGCGGTACCGACACCGAGGGCGATGAACATCACCAGAAAGGGCATCACCTTTTTGCTGACAAGGGAATGTTCCGCAGTCATCGCTACAGCTCCAGTTTGATGTCACTTTTGGGGGTGCCAATACACAGCAGGCAGTGGCCCGGCTTAATCTCCGCATCCGGCTCCTGGCTGTACTCCACTTCGCCGGACTCGAGGGCGGTCTGGCAGGTGCCGCAACTTCCGGCCCGGCAGCCGAAGTCGGCCTCGATGCCATTGGCCTCGGCAAAAGCCAGCAGGGATTCGCCGTCAGGGTCCCAGAGGATGCACTTGCCGGATTGGCTGAAGGTGACGGTAACAGCCTGGGCTGGCACCTTTTGCTCTGCCGCCTCGGTCTTGGGCCTCTCATGCCTGGGCAGGGTCGCCGGGCCGAAGGACTCATAAAAGATATCTTTGGTGGCCACGCCCCACTCTTCCAGGGCCGGAACCAGGCTCTCCATCATGGCCCTTGGTCCACAGACATAGAACTGGTGGCGGATGCGCTTGAGGGTAAGGCGCAGCAGATTAATATCCACATGGCCGTGGCGCTGGTAATCGACCCCCTCCACATCCTGTTCACCCGGACGGCTGTAGCAGACATGCAGATGAAAATTGGGATGGGCCTTGGCCAACTCCTGAAAGTGCTGCTTCATCACATGCTCGGCGCCGTTGCGCACACCATAGAACAACCACAGCTCCCGCGGATTGCCGCTGTGAAGCATGGTGTTGACGATGCTCAACATGGGCGTGAGTCCGATACCGCCCGCCACCAGCACCACCGGCAGCGGCTCCTGCTCCATGAGATGAAAGTGACCTGAGGGTGCCTTTACGGCAAGGCGCATGCCCTTCCGCACCTGATCATGAAAGAACCCGGAGGAGAGCCCGGGAGGGATATCCGGACGATCAACAGGGGCGGGCACTCGCTTGATGGTCACCCGGTAGTAATCGGGGCGGGGGCGATCCGACAGCGAATAGCAACGCACGACATTTTGCTTTTCACCACTCACCGGATCGGGGATCTGCAACTTGAAGGTCAGAAACTGGCCGGGCTTAAAGGGCGGCAGCGGCTGGCCATCCGCCGGTACCAGATAGAAGGAGCAGGCACTCTGCGCACCATCCTCCATCACCCGGCGCTGCACCACAAACTCGCGGTAACCCTCCCAGACTGGCACATCTTCCGCAGGAGCAGGCGTCGGCGGTCGGGCTGGCGCTTCGGGGGCGGCAGCGGCAGGCTGCCCCTTACGCTCCTCCAGTTCCCGGTACTCCTTGTTGCGCCGATGGAGCCCCACCAAGGCAAAGCCCGCCACCTGCGCCAGGATGGCGGCAAAAATGATAAGGGCAATAGTTCCGATGGTCATGGGCTTTTTATCACTGACATCCAGCCTGTACTGGCGGTTTTTCTCGGGCAACCTTCTCTAGGTTATAGGTTCTGCGACCTAATCTAACAAGGCAGGCTGAATTAAACCTGAATAAGGGGGACGCAACGGCCAGGAAGGTTGGTAACGTTGGAAAGCTAGTGGCACATCTGACCGGCAAACTGCAAGACTTCATCCTTGCACTCGACCAGCCGCTGCACCTCATCGGTGACATGGAAGGGATCAAGCCCCAGCACGGCTAAGAGTTCGATAGTGACCAGGTCGCGAACCGCGTAGCCACTCAAGTGATGGGGCCGTAACGCCGCATTGGCAATTAACACAAGTCGCGGATAGACCGCATGTATGCCGTGATAGGTTGGATCACTCTGGTGACTGATGGCCAGCCTTAATACCTTCGGCAGGTCCCAGTCATCGAGCAGCCAGCGGCTGAGCGTTACGGGGCTGACCCCCAGTGAATATTCGATCAGTTGCGGGAAGCTGATATCCGGCGCGCTGGTAAGTATCCGGTTGAGGGCCTTGTGCTCATCAGGGAATAGATGGGCAAACAGCAACAGCCCCAGGTTATGCAGCAGCCCGGCCAGATAGGCAATCCCTGGCTGGGGCTGATTCGGACCCATGCAGTACTTGGCAAGCCGCTGGCAGAGCATGGCTGAAAAAAGGGCATCAACCCAGTAGGCCTTGAGCCCGATTGGGCCGGAATCCTCAACCTTGAGGGGCGCCGCTGCCGTGAGTCCCACGGACAGATTCATGACCAGGTCAAAGCCCAGCACCCGGCCCACTGCATCCTGCACCGAGGCACTCTCGCCACGGCCATACATCGCCGAATTGGCCCAGCGGATCACCTGGGCAGAAAGGATGGGATCCTTTTCTACAATACGCGCCAGCGACGTCGTGGAGGCATTGGGATTCGAGTAGAGAGTAAGGATTTCATGGGTGATTGCCGGCAACGGCGGAATCTGCTCAAGGCAACCTATCCGCTCCCGCAGATCCCGTACCGGCAAGGGGCTCCCTGACGCCTCAACAACCCGACGCAGAGATTCGATATCAACCTGGGACTCATGGGTGCTTAATGTGGACATTCCCTGCCTTATACCTTCCATTTGAAAATTGCGTTAGCGCATTATTTTCTAATGATAGCAGCAAGCAGGGTATAGGGAGACTAGATTCTTCCCCACCAGATTCAGTCCGCGCGTTCCACCCTCAACACCACACCATCAACCCCGGTCACCTTCACCCTGGTGCCCACATCACAGTCCTCACCACTGATCTTCCAGGTGGAATCATCCACATGGATCTTGCCGACACCGTTTACCACCGGTACCTCCAAGGTAAAGGTGCGGTTCAGGTACTGCTCACCACGACGATTGAGCAAGGGCTGATCGGTTTCGATGGGGTTACTCAACAGGTAGGCACGGCCTACTGCAATGCTGGCCACGCTGGTGATGGCAAAGATAAGGATCTGGTATTCCCAGGAAAGATCGGGGACAAGCCACACCACGATACCGACTATGCCGGCGGCAATACCCATCCACAGAAAGAACACGCCGGGCGAAAAGACCTCCAGGATAATCAGGGCCACGCCCAGTACCCACCAGTGCCAAAAATCAATCTGCTGCAGCCACTCCATCAGCTCTTCTCCTGCTTACGCTCACCGAAGGCCTCACGGGCCACTTCGGCAATGCCGGCAATGGAGCCAATCAGGCTGCTGGCCTCCAGGGGCATCAGGATCACCTTCTGGTTTTCGGCCGAGGCAATAGCCTGCAATGCTTCAGTATACTTCTGAGCCACAAAATAGTTGATGGCGTTGATGTCGCCCTTGGCGATGGCCTGGGAGACCATCATGGTTGCCTTGGCCTCCGCCTCGGCCAGCCGCTCCCGGGCCTCCGCCTCGCGGAAGGCCGCCTCCTTCTCGCCCTCAGCCTCCAGGATAGCACTCTGCTTCTGGCCCTGGGCCTTGAGGATCTCGGCCTGCCGAAAACCCTCGGCATCCAGGATATTGGCACGCTTATCACGCTCCGCCTTCATCTGCCGCCCCATGGATTCCACCAGGTCACGGGGAGGGGAAATATCCTTGATCTCGATGCGGGTCACCTTCACCCCCCAAGGGGTGGTGGCATCATCCACCACGGTCAGCAGGCGGGCGTTGATGTTGTCACGCTGGGAGAGCAGTTCATCCAGATCCATGGAACCCATGACCGTACGCAGATTGGTCATGGTCAGGTTGAGGGTGGCGTATTCAAGATTCCGCACCTCATAGGCCGCCTTGGGCGCATCCAGTACCTGAAAGAAGACCACCCCATCCACCTGCACCATGGCGTTGTCCTTGGTGATCACCTCCTGGGAGGGCACATCCAGCACCTGCTCCATCATATTCATCTTGGCGCCAATGGTGTCGATCACGGGTACGATGAGATTCAGGCCCGGCCTGAGGGTTTTGGTGTAACGGCCGAAGCGCTCCACCGTATACTCCCAGCCCTGGGGCACGCGCTTGGCGCCGAGCGCCACAAGGACGATCGCCAATACGACGACAAAGATGGCAAATTCACCCATGGGCTTTCTCCTGAAATTGTTATTAGGGTTTGCTGAAGTATAGCCCTTAACCCTGGGGCCAATATGTATCTATTTAAGCACCTTTTATATTCCAGTTGCCTGCACACCAATCGCACCTGTGACCATGGCCTTTAACCCCTCATCAAGGGAAACGGGCGGCATCCAGCCCAGGACCTCTTTGGTCTCGGAAATATCGACCTGAAGGGATGAAGTCAGGCGCTGCATCTCTTCACTGCGTCTCAACAGCACACCTAGAACCTTGAGTAATGAGGGCGGCACTGGAAGCAGTGTCGGACTGCGTCCCATATGACGAGCCAGCAACCGCACCAGCTCCGGCGTGGAAACATCCTCACCATCCGCCGCCAGAAAGCTATGGCCCGGCGCCGCGGGATGAAGAATACAGGTTCGAATCAGGTCACAGAGATTGCCGAGCCCAACCATGCTGCGCCGGTTATCTATGCCACCAAGCGGCAGAGGAAGGCCTCGATTAATCAGGCCCATCAGCCGCTGCAGATTACCCCGCACATTGGGGCCATAGACCAGGGTCGGACGGATGATAACCAGCTCCATTCCCTTCGTATCACAAATCTTACTTAGGGCCTGCTCCGCCTCCAGCTTGGACTGCCCGTAGATCCCCTCGGGCCGAGGCGGGTCATCCGCACTAAAGGGACGGCCATCGGTCACCTCTCCATTGACCTTGATACTGCTGAGATAGATAAAGCGACGGACACCAGCAACAGCCGCCTGTTCGGCCAGGGCCCGGGTGGCCGTAATATTGATGTCACGAAAACGGGCCTCTGCCTCCTTGGTCTGGGGGCCTAAATAGTGGGCGACACCGGCAAGGTGGATCACGGCATCGACATCCTTCAACAACAAAGACCAATCCACCGGCTGTACCAATGAGCCAACAGCAGTATATTGGACACCCCTTCCCTCGGAGCTCACTTGATCCAGACTTCGGACGGCCCCACGCACTTGGTATCCGGACACAAGCAATTCCTTGCACAGGGCACGACCAATAAAACCATTCGCCCCCGTCACCAACACCTGCTCCATCGCCACTCAGCCCCTTATCTGCAAAAAAGTCTTTGGCCTGTCATCAACCGTGGGAAGTATAACCCTTAATCCCCCGCATCCATGGCCCATTCTCCATCACGCCGATGTAAACTATGCCCCCATAACCCAGCAGCTTTGGAATCCAAGATGCAGCAGCCGAACAGCCCGCAACAGAAACAGTCCGCCAACTTCAACCGCCTGAAGAAACGGCTGGAGGGGGACGTGGGCAAGGCCATCGGCGATTTCAACATGATCGAAGAGGGGGATACGGTGCTGGTCTGCCTCAGCGGCGGCAAGGACTCCCACACCCTGCTGGATATCCTGCTGAACCTGCAGAAGCGGGCACCCATCGATTTCCGCATCATCGCCATGAATCTGGATCAGAAACAGCCCGGCTTTCCGGCGGAGGTGCTGCCCCGCTACCTGGACTCCCTGGGCATCGAATACCGTATCGTGGAGGAGGACACCTATTCCGTGGTGAAGGAGAAGATCCCGGAGGGCAAGACCACCTGCTCACTCTGCTCCCGCCTGCGCCGCGGCGTCATCTACCGGGTGGCCAAGGAACTGGGGGCCAACAAGATCGCCCTGGGTCACCACCGGGACGACATGGTACAGACCCTGTTCCTGAACATGTTCTTCGGCGGCAAGCTCAAGGGCATGCCACCCAAGCTGCTCACCGACGACAAGCGCCATGTGGTAATCCGCCCCCTGGCCTACTGCCGGGAGCGAGACATCGCCCGCTACTCCGAGCGCCGAGGTTTCCCCATCATCCCCTGTAACCTGTGCGGCTCACAGGACAATCTGCAGCGCCAGAACATCAAGCAGATGCTGCTGGAGTGGGAGAAGAGCTTCCCCGGCCGCACTGAGATCATCTTCCGTGCCATGCAGAACGCAGTACCCTCCCACCTGGCGGACGGCAATCTATTCAACTTCAAGGGGCTACGCGCCAGTGCCGGGGGTGATGCGGATCTCACCGAGTTACCGGAGAACAACGCGGACGAGCTATTCGGCAACACAGAGGAGATACCAAGCCCTCTTCCGGACCCGCTGCTGGGCCTATTGCGCTAAAGGTGTTGACCAGTCGGGCAGGCTCGTATTTCGCCCCCACAAACCATGCAGAATAGTGGGCGTAAACCACATGCCCACTCTAGGCCCTCCCCAAAGAGCGAGCGGCCACTATAATTCCCTGCAGGAAGGAAGGTTGCTTGAAATTCCCCTAATGAACTACAATATTAGGAAATACTAATATTTAACAAGGAATCCCGCTATGCCCATCCGCCGCTGGAAGGTCGGCCTATTCACCCTGATCCTGTTTTTCACACAGAGCAGCATCGCCGCCTCGCCCCTGGAAACCGCCACTGCCGAATACCGTGAGCTGCCCCGGGTGTACATCCTGGACGGCATAGTGGAGGCAATCCACCAGGCAACGGTCTCCGCCCAGACCAGCGGTCAGGTAGAGGAGATCCTGTTCGACGTGGACGACTTCGTGGAGCAGGGCGACCTGATCGTGCGCCTGCGCGACAGGGAACAAAAGGCCCGCGTAGCCAAGGCGGAGGCAGATCTCAAGGAGGCCAGAGCAAGACTGGACGAGGCCCAGGAGGCCTACGACCGCACCAAACAGATCTACGGGCGCAAGCTGGTCGCCAAGTCCCAGATGGACCAGGCCAATGCTGCCCTGAAGGCGGCCAAGGCACGGCGCGAGGCGGCCCAGGCCAGCCTGGGCCAGGCCAAGGAGCAGCTTGCCTACACCCAGATTCGCGCCCCCTACGCCGGCATCGTCACCAAACGTCATGTGGAGCTGGGCGAGACCGCCAACCCAGGCCAGCCGCTGATGAGCGGCATCTCCCTCCATGAGCTGCGGGTCAATGTGGACGTACCCCAGAGCCTGATCAGCGGCATCCGCGAAAGCGGCCAGGCCCAGGTCTTCCTGAACACCCAGTCAAGGGAGACTATCTCCGCCACCAAGGTCACCATCTTCCCCATCGCCGAATCCGGTCCTAACACCTTTAAGGTAAGGCTGGAGCTGCCTCCGGGCACTCCGGGCTTTTTCCCCGGCATGTTCGTCAAGGCCAGCTTTAGTGTCGGCACCCAACGCCAGCTGCTGGTCCCCGCAGCCAGCGTGGTCTACCGTAGCGAGGTCACCGGCGTCTACGTGGTGGATGCACAAGGCAGCATCACCTTGCGCCAGATCCGTGCTGGCCATGGGACGGCGGATGGCATGATGGAGGTGCTCGCAGGCCTGGATGAGGGCGAGCAGGTAGCCCTGAACCCGGTGGCCGCCGGCGTACAGCTGAAACAGCAACAGGGAAGCCGCTAATGGAAAGGCTTGGCATCTCCGGACGCATCACGGAACGTTTTCTCACCAGCCAGATCACCCCCCTGCTGGCCCTGATCGGTCTGCTTATCGGGGTATTCGCGGTGCTCATCACCCCACGGGAGGAAGAGCCCCAGATCAACGTCACCTTTGCCAATGTCTTCATCCCCTTCCCCGGGGCCTCCGCCACTGAGGTCGAACAGCTGGTCACCACCCCGGCGGAACAGATGCTCTCCGAGCTTGAAGGGGTGAAGCACGTCTACTCCGTCTCCCAGCCGGGCATGGCGGTCATCACCGTGCGCTTCAAGGTGGGGGAGGACCGCACCCAGGCCATTGTGCGACTCTACAACAAGATCTACTCCCGCCAGGACTGGATTCCCCCCAGCCTGGGGGTGGGCCAGCCCATTATCAAACCCCGAGGCATAGACGATGTGCCGGTGATCACCACCACCCTGTGGAGCAATGATCCGGCAGTGGGGGCCTATGAACTGGGTCAGGTGGCCCACGCCATCGAGGCGGAGCTTAAACGAGTGCCCGGCACCCGGGACATCTACACCGTGGGCGCCCCCCAGCGGGTGGTGCACCTGCTGCTGGATCCGGCGGCACTGTCCGGCTATGGCATCGACCTCAATGACCTGCGCCTGGCCCTGCAGGCAGGCAACGCCAGCCGCGACCTGCTGACCATGACCGGCGACAACCGGGAGGTGCTGGTGCAGGCCGGCGCCCTGCTCACCACCCCCGAAGAGGTCGGCAATCTGGTCGTGGGCGTGCAACAGGGCAAAGCCATTTTCCTACGGGACGTGGCACGGATAACCCTGCAGCCGGACACCCCGGATCAATATGTCTGGCTGGGCACCGGCCCGGCGGCTGACAGCAAGGGACTTAAGGCCAACGGCGCCGTTCCCGCCGTCACCCTGGCGGTGGCCAAACAGCCGGGCACCAATGCGGTGGATGTGGCCAACCAGGTTATCGAGCGCCTGGAACAGCTCAAGGGCACCTTCATCCCGGACGGGGTGCAGACCACCATCACCCGCAACTACGGTGAGACCGCAAATGCCAAGGCCCAGAAGCTGATCCAGAAGCTATCCTTCGCCACCCTGTCAGTCATCGTACTAGTACTTTTCACCCTAGGCTGGCGCGAGGCCCTGATCGTGGGCGCCGCAGTGATCGTCACCCTGGCCATCACCCTGTTCGCCTCCTGGGCCTGGGGCTTCACCATCAACCGAGTCTCCCTGTTCGCCCTGATCTTCTCCATCGGCATCCTGGTGGATGACGCCATCGTAGTGGTGGAGAACATCCACCGCCACCTGCAACTGGGGGCCAAGAATCTGTTGGAGGCCATCCCCAAGGCGGTGGACGAGGTGGGCGGCCCCACCATCCTGGCCACCTTCACCGTCATCGCCGCCCTGCTGCCCATGGCCTTCGTCAGTGGCCTCATGGGCCCCTACATGAGCCCCATCCCCATCAATGCATCCATGGGCATGTTCATCTCCCTGGCGGTGGCCTTCATCTTTACCCCCTGGCTCACCAACAAGGCCCTGGGCAAGCAGACCCATGCCACCCAGGGTGAAACCAGCGGGGACGGCTTCAGCTATCGCCTGTTCCGCACCCTCATAGGCCCCTTCCTGGCCGACGGACGTTTTAAGCGCTGGCTGCTGCTGGGAACCATCATGATCCTGATCGGACTCTCCATCTCCCTGGCGGTGAATAAGATGGTTGTACTCAAGATGCTGCCCTTCGATAACAAGTCGGAGTTCCAGGTCGTGCTGGACATGCCCGAAGGCACCAGCCTGGAGCAGACCGCCCGGGTACTTAGCGAGATGGGAAGCTACCTGGAGGGGGTACCGGAGGTAACCGACTACCAGGTCTACGCCGGCACCGCTGCACCCATCGGCTTCAACGGCCTGGTGCGCCAGTACTATCTGCGCGAGGGGGCCCACCTGGGAGACATCCAGGTCAACCTGGTGGACAAGGCGAAGCGTGAGCGCCAAAGCCACGACATCGCCCTGGCGGTACGCCCACCCCTGGATGAGATAGCCCGTCGCTTCAACGGCAACGTAAAGGTCGTAGAGGTACCACCGGGGCCGCCGGTACTGTCACCCCTGGTGGCGGAGATCTATGGCCTGGACTATCAGGGCCAGATCGCCATGGCCAAACAGGTGCGCCAGGTGCTGGAGGACACCCCGGACATCATTGACACCGACGACAGCGTGGAGCATCCATCCAATAAGCTGATCCTGCAGGTGGACCGCCAGAAGGCGGCGCTGCTGGGAGTTGCCCAGAGCACCGTGGCCCAGGCCATCGGCACCCTGCTGCAGGGTGAGGATGTGAGCTTCTTGCACGGCCGCAACACCAAGTACGCCGTACCCATCCGCCTGGAGCTGCCGGCGGCGGATCAGGCCGACCTGCACCGGCTGCTGGCCCTCAAGGTGCGCAGCCAGAGCGGCCATCTGGTACCTCTGTCCGAAATCGTACGGGTAGTGGAGGCCAAGCGGGAGAACGCCATCCATCACAAGGACCTGCTGCCGGTGGTCTATGTCACCGGCGACATGGCCGGGGAGCTGGACAGCCCCCTCTACGGCATGTTCGAGGTCTCGGGCAAGCTGGATGAACAAGGAGAACCGGCGCAGTTCTTCCTCAGCCCACCGGACAACCCCTACGCCTACAGCCTGAAGTGGGACGGCGAGTGGCAGATCACCTACGATACCTTCCGCGACATGGGCACCGCCTACGCCGTGGGTCTGGTGCTTATCTATCTGCTGGTAGTGGCCCAATTCCGCTCCTACCTGGTGCCGCTGATTATCATGGCCCCCATCCCCCTGACCATCATCGGCATTATGCCGGGCCACGCCCTGCTCGGCGCCCAGTTCACCGCCACCTCCATGATCGGCATGATCGCCCTGGCCGGCATCATCGTGCGCAACTCCATCCTGCTGGTGGACTTCATCAACCAGCAGGCGGCCCAGGGCATGGCCTTCGAGGAGGCAGTCATCAGCTCCGCCGCGGTACGGGCCAAGCCCATCATTCTCACCGGCGTAGCGGCCATGGCTGGCGCCATGTTTATTCTGGACGATCCCATCTTCAGCGGGTTGGCTGTGTCCCTGGTGTTCGGCATCCTGGTCTCCACCCTGCTCACCCTGGTGGTGATCCCGGTGGTCTACTACGCAGCCAAGCATAAGCAGTTCCAGCAACCATCAGCACACAAATAGGACTGGGGTTCCTGACATCCTAAAATAATTCCTATTTACGTCGCTACATTGGCATTACTGCGCCTGGCAAAAGGAGTCGCCTGCAATACTGCCAACAGAGACATCTTCACCTATGCCCGACAGCATCAGCCGCCAGGAAAAGTGGGCCAACGCCATAATCTCCACCCTTTTTGTTGTTGGGCTCACCCTCACCAGCCAGTACAACTATCTGCTGTTTCACAGCCTGGCAGAGCTTTTCAGTATTGTCATAGCCTTTGCCATCTTCATGTTTGCCTGGAATACCAGGCACTATATAGAAAATGCTTATTTCCTCTTCCTCGGCATTGCCTATCTGTTTGTAGGCGCCCTCGATACCCTGCACACCCTCTCCTACGGAGGAATGCAGATCTTCAGCAGCAGCAACGACTACGCCACTCAGCTCTGGATTGCCGCTAGATATCTGGAAAGCATTTCATTGCTCGCCGCTTTCTTTTTTTTACCCCAAGGGCGTAGATTAAACTTCAGTACCACATTCATCATTTATGGCGCGGCAACCACATTGTTGGTGCTCTCGGTTTTTTATTGGAAGACATTTCCGGAATGCTTTATTGAGGGCGAGGGACTTACCCAATTCAAGGTAATCAGTGAATACATCATCTGCGCCATATTGATCGGCACAATCATCATACTCCAGCGTAATCGCGACAAATTTAGTGCCGCTGTATTTCATTGTGTGAAACTAGCACTGATTGCGACCATCATCTCGGAGCTTGCCTTTACCTCCTATAGCAACAACTACGGCTTTTCAAACCTTGTTGGACACATCTTCAAGATCATCTCTTTCAAGTTCATCTATGAAGCCATCATTGCCACCGGCCTGAGCGCCCCACATGAACTGCTCTACCGACAGCTTAAGCAAAACGAACGGGAACTCACAAAATCCAACGCCGTAAAAGGCCGCCTCTTCAATATCATCTCACATGACCTGAAGACTCCTTTCACAGCCCTAATCGGTCTTTCCGAATTTCTGTTACAGGACTTCGAGAACACCAATGACAAGGAGAAGAAGGAGTTCATTGGGCACATGCACATGGCGGCAAAAAGCACGCATATGCTGTTGGACAACCTGCTCCAGTGGTCGATAATGCAGACCGACGGCATTAGACTCAACCCGGAAAGGCTGAGCCTGCATGAATTGATGGATGAAAACCTGGCCTTGAAGCAAGAGGACGCCCGACAGAAGGGGATCACCCTGGAATCATCGGTCGCCGAAAACATGACCATCATCGCCGACCGCAACATGCTCAACACGGTGATCAGAAACCTGCTCTCCAACGCCATCAAGTTCACCCACCAAGGCGGCACCGTAAGCATATCCGCCGCACCCAAGGGTGCTTTCATGGAGATCAGCATCGCAGATACCGGGACAGGAATGAGCGACGAGGAGATGGCACGACTATTTGAAAATGGCCTCAACCTGTCAAAACCGGGCACCAACCAGGAGAGGGGCACCGGCCTTGGGCTCACGCTATGCAAGGAGTTTATCGAGAAGCACGGCGGCACCATTAGGGCGGAAAGCACACCAGGGCAAGGCAGTCGTTTTATAGTCACCCTACCGAACAGTGGTGACAGCCCGCATCTGTCATCGTAGCATTGGCACGATATTCATCACACAAGTTAGTTTAGGATGATCCTCTACCTACATGGTCTCAACAGCGGCGGCACCTCAGGCAAGGCGGCAACCCTGCGCCAGGCCCTGGCCCCCATTCCGGTGCTCAGCCCCACCTATCCAGCCCATCTGCCCATGCAGGCAGTCTATGACCTGCAGCGCTATATCAGTGAACTGGAGCAGGAGTATCCACAATTCATGATCGTGGGCAGCTCCATGGGGGGCTTCTATGGCCAGTATCTGGCACGACAATTCAAGGATGCCGTTGCACGGCTGATTATGATCAACCCCGCGCTCAAGCCCTGGGATCTGCTAAAAGACCACACCGGTGAGCAGTACAACGAGGCCACCGGCGAACGCTATCTGCTGACCGCAGAGTATGTGGAGCAGACCCGCCAGTTTGGGGTCGAGGCGGTCGATGATGGTATTCCCACTACCCTGCTACTCGATGAGGGTGACGAGGTAATTGACTACCGCATTGCCCAGGAGACCTACCGGGATTCAGGGGAACTCTTTATCTTTGAGGGCGGCGACCATCGCTTCCAGCATATGGACGAGGCCATCAAGATCATCCGGGAATGCTACCAGCAGGAGATCGCCACTCTCTGAATTAGCCCACCAGCCGCTCAGCGATGCGGAAGCCGGCCACATAGGTGCCGATGGCCGAACCCAGGGTGCTGAGCAGGAATACCAGCAGGACACGGGAGACCCGGTTTCGCCACCAACCCTTCCACTCAGTGGTGTCCTTGCGCAGACGACCGAAATCCCCCACCTCAGGCTTACGCAGGTAGATCTCCACCGCTGCGGTCACCATGCCGGCACCGATGGTGGGATTGAGGGAGGTCAGGGGTGCCGCCAGAAAGGCGGTGATCACGGTCAGCGGGTGGGCGGCGGCAATCAGTGCCCCCAGGGCGGAGAGCCCGCCATTGATCAGCACCCAGTCCGCCACCATCTGCCAGCCCAGTGCCGGGCTGCGATAAAAACCGATGCCAAAGCCCACCAGGATCAGGCAAACGATGAGCCAGGGTATAAGCTTGGGCCAGGCAGATGGCACCGGCATCCGCTCAAGGTCTGCAATTCTTTCGGATGGCGCTTCAATGCCCTGCTCAAGATAGCGCTGTATACCCTTTAGATGGCCGGCCCCAACCACCGCCAGCACATTCTCATGACCATCCCGCTGCACCTCTTCCAGCAGGCGGGCGGCCATGTATTGATCCCGCTCATCGATCAGGGGTAGAAACAGATGCTTCTGTTCGGCGGCAAACTGGGCAAAGGTGGTCTCCAGGATATCCCCCTCCTTGAGGCGCTCGATCTCCTCCTCGGTCACCTCCTCATGGGATACCACGCTGGCGATAAGGCCGGTAAAAAGCGCAAAGCGCTGCCACCAGGGGACATTGCGGGCCACCCGCTTGAGGGTGACGCCGATTTCACGGTCGACAAGCAGCACCGGACGCTGGCTATCCTGTGCCGCCTTGATCGCCTCCCGCTGCTCAGCCCCCGGCTCAATACCAAACTGTTCGGCCATGCGCTGCTGATAGGCGCCCAGGGCCAGGCTGGCGACCACCATGGTCACCTTGCCCTCACGCATCACCCGAAACAGATCCATGCGGGCCAGGGAGTCCGGGTCGATCAGGCTATTGTAACGACTGGGGCACAGCTCAACGGCCACGGCGTCATACTCATCCGTGGACAGTAGTTCTTTCACCTTTTCCGCACTGGCACGGGAGACATGGGCCGTCCCCAACAGGGTGATACGGCTCTCCCCTACCTGAATGTCTACCTGCGGCTCCTGCTCATCACTCATAAGGCGGCACTATCCCAATCTGATCTGCAACTATCACGGCCTAAAAACGGCACATAATAACAGGGCAGCGGATTTTATTGGGCAATAACTTCTCATCCGACACCCTATGGCCTTGATGGCTGGATAAAATCAGCGATAAGCGATGCAATTTGAAAAACATCCGGGTTAACATGAGCCTTATCCTCAGCCCCGGAGCACAGAATTCACCATGCAGAGAATCCTCACTACCGGTCTTGGCCTGCTGTTGGCATCCCTCCTGCTGTCCGGCTGCACACGCCTGGAGCACAAGAAGCAGAATGAGCTGTTGACCCAAACCCTGCGCAGCTATGAGTCCACCCTGCGCTGGGGTGATCTGAGAAAGGCCTATAGCTTCCTGAAACCAGAACAGGCGGCAAAGACCGAGGTACCCTCAGGGCTGGAGAATATCCAGGTCACCGGTTATGAGATCATCAGCCCACCGGTATCCCTCTCCGACGACAACGCCATGCAGGTGGCCCATATCAAATATGTGCGGAAGGACCAGCAGATGGAAAAGACTATCACCGACCAGCAGCTGTGGGAGTACGATCAAGAGGAGAAGCGCTGGTACCTGGCCAGCAAGGTGCCATCCTTTGGACAACCCAAGATGCGCGTCCTGCCCCTGGACAGATAGCGCCCAAGGAACTGGCCCATGCAGACATCCCAGCCAAAATCATTTAGCTCCCATTTTCTGGTGATTGCCGCCGCCTTCGTCATCGTGGTCGCGGGCATGCGGGAGGCCCAGCCCATCCTGGTGCCCTTTCTGCTCTCCGCCTTTATCGCCATCATCGCCATGCCACCCCTGGTCTTTCTGCAGCACCGGGGCATCCCCAAGGGCATCGCACTGGCCCTGGTTATCCTGGCCGTCGTTGGCCTGGGCATGCTCATGGGCGCACTGATCGGCAACTCGGTCGATGACTTCTCCCGCCAACTCCCAACCTACCAGCAAAAGCTGGAGGGACAGACCGCCGGTGCGCTCGAATGGCTGGCGGGCATGGGGGTCGAGGTCTCACAGGATGCCGCACGCAAGCTGCTGGATCCCGGCAAGGCGATGAAGATGGCCGCCCAGAGCCTGAACACCCTGGGGGGGCTGCTGACCAACGCCTTCCTGATTCTGCTGACGGTGATCTTCATCCTGCTCGAGGCCTCAGACTTTCCGGCCAAGCTGCGCATGGTGCTGGACAACCCAGAGGCCTCATTCACCCATCTGGAACGCTTCACCGACAACATCAAACGCTATATGGCGATCAAGACCGGCACCAGCCTGCTGACCGGTCTGGTGGTTGCCATCTGGCTCTGGATACTGGGGGTGGATTATCCGGTGCTCTGGGGCACGCTGGCCTTTCTGCTCAACTATGTCCCCAATATCGGCTCCATCATCGCCGCCATCCCGGCCATCCTGCTGGCACTGGTGCAACTGGGCCCCGGCCCGGCCCTGACGGCTGCTGTCGGTTACCTGGTGGTCAACACCCTGGTCGGCAATGTGATCGAACCCCGCTTCATGGGACGCGGCCTGGGGCTCTCCACCCTGGTGGTATTTCTGTCATTGGTGTTCTGGGGATGGATCCTGGGACCGGTGGGCATGTTCCTCTCGGTGCCGCTCACCATGACGGTCAAGATCGCCCTGGACAGCAATGAAGAGACCCACTGGATCGGCATCCTGCTGGACTCAGAGACCAGCAATCCGGTTGAGGCAGAGGCGGAAAAAACAGGCTGACTCAGCCCTGCTCGTCACCCACAAAGGCCGAGGTCTTTCCGGCACCGGCAAACAGGCGATAGGCCAGGTTATCGCTCTCTTCCCAACAGGGGTAACCCAGGGTCTTGAGAAACTTCTGGAACTCCGCCTTTTCCCCCGGATTGACCTGGATCCCCAACAACACCCGACCATAGGCCGCCCCATGGTTGCGGTAATGGAACAGGCTGATGTTCCAGCGTTTGCCCATCTGGGTTAGAAAATTAAGCAGCGCCCCTGGCCGTTCAGGAAACTCAAAGCGGAACAGGCTCTCATCCTCGATCCCTTGGGCATGCCCACCCACCATGTAGCGCACATGCAGCTTGGCGGTCTCATTGTCCGTTAAATCGATGACCGGATAACCCTTCTCCTTAAGATGGGCAACCAGCTCGGCACGCTCCTCATTACCGTTGGCCAACTCCACACCGGCGAACACATGGGCTCGCGTATTATCACTGTAGCGATAATTAAACTCAGTAATGCTGCGCCGACCCAGGGCACGGCAAAACCCCAGAAAGCTGCCGGGCCGCTCCGGAATCTCCACTGCCAGCAGGGCCTCACGCTGCTCACCCAGCTCCGCCCGCTCCGCCACATGGCGCAGGCGGTCGAAGTTGATGTTGGCACCACTCTCGATGGCCAACAGGTTCTGCCCCTTTATCCCTTCACGCTGCACGTATTTCTTTAGCCCCGCCACCGACAGGGCACCCGCTGGCTCCGCCACGGTGCGGGTCTCATCGAACACATCCTTGATGGCGGCACAGATCTCATCGGTGTTGACGAGTATGACTTCATCCACACACTTGCGGGCAATACGAAAACCCTCTTTGCCCACCTGGCGCACCGCCACCCCATCGGCAAAGATGCCGACCTGTTTCAGGGTAACCCGCCGACCGGCCTCTAACGCGTTATGCAGCGAGGGGGCATCCTCCGGCTCCACCCCAATGACCTTGATCTCCGGGCGCACATATTTGATATAGGCCGCTACGCCCGCGATCAAGCCTCCCCCGCCCACCGGCACAAAGATGGCGTGTATGGGGTCGGCATGCTGGCGCAGCAATTCCATGGCGATGGTGCCCTGGCCGGCGACCACATCAGGATCATCAAAGGGGTGGATGAAGGTCATGCCCAGCTCTTCCGCCAGTTTCAAGGAGTGGACATAGGCCTCATCATAGGAGTCGCCATGCAGCACAATCTTTGCCCCCCGCGCACGAACCGACTGCACCTTGATGGGTGGCGTGGTCTTGGGCATCACGATCAGGGCCTTGATACCCAGGCGCTTGGCCGACAGGGCCACCCCCTGGGCATGATTGCCCGCAGAGGCGGCGATCACGCCTTTATTCCTTGCCTCGGCAGACAGGCCCACAATCTTGTTATATGCCCCCCGCAGCTTGAAGGAAAACACCGGCTGCAAGTCCTCACGCTTGAGATAGACCTGATTGTCCAGGCGTTGCGAGAGGCGTGGTGCAGGGTCCAGGGGTGTCTCCACGGCCACATCATAGACCCGAGCCCTGAGGATTTTTTCTATGTATTTATGGGGCATTAAGCCTTCTCCGACACTAAGACGCCCTGCACAACTGGTTAAGCCCTAGCCTACTGGGCACAACCACTTCACCGCAACATAAAACACAGGGTTGTTTTAATCTACCTACGCCATGACATACCCGGGTGGCAAAGGTATTATTGATTTCATTATATTGCCTCAGGAGCAGAATGACATGGCACCGGATGATCTGAAAAAAATGGCCGCCGAAGCGGCACTCGAATATGTTGAAGAGGGCACCATCGGAATCGGCACCGGTTCCACCGTCAACCACTTCATCGACCTGCTCGCAGGCGTCAAACACAAGATCGATGGCGCCGTCTCTAGCTCAGAGGCCTCAACCGAGCGCCTCAAGTCCCACGGCATCCCAGTCTATGACCTCAACGCCGCGGGGGAACTCTCCCTCTATGTAGACGGCGCCGATGAGTCCGATCATTATCTAAACCTCATCAAGGGCGGTGGCGGCGCGCTGACCCGGGAGAAAATCGTGGCGGCCGCCAGCAAACAGTTCGTCTGCATCGCCGACGAAAGCAAACTGGTGAACGTCCTCGGCACCTTTCCCTTGCCGGTGGAGGTGATACCCATGGCCCGTAGCTACGTGGCCCGGGAACTGGTCAAGCTGGGTGGTACCCCAATGTGGCGCGAGGGCTTTGTCACCGACAACGGCAACCTGATCCTGGATGTGCACAACCTGGAAATCATGGAGCCCGGAAAGCTGGAGGCCGAGCTCAACAACATCCCAGGTGTGGTGACCAATGGTCTCTTTGCTCTACGCCCGGCGGATGTGTTGATCCTCGGCACCGAGAGCGGCCCAAGGACTATCGACAAGCCCTAGACTTCACGTGGGCATGAAAACCGTGCCCACCCTTCTACAAACGACATCGTAGTGTACCAACCGGGTGAGCGGGTCACCGGCTAAACAAGAAAGAGGGAGTCCTTAGATACCAAAACCGCAACGGCCCAAAGGTCGATGTCATTTGGACGAGGACAGCGTAAAGGATGCAGCAACCTCAAGCGGCGGAATCTCAGGCACCGAGCGATGACGAAGAATGACCCAGTTCATCATGTTCAGAGTATCCAATTCAGGGGCAAGCCGCTGCAGCGCCTCTTCCACACCAAGCTCCCCTCCAAGTTTCTGCAGCAGTAGTTCGGTAATTTCACCAAGGGTTCGTTTTCCATCAATAAGACCAATAAGCTCTATCGCCAACGGCCCAAATTCCAACGAGATCTGATTACCATAGCGCAGATCGACCGAAATCTTTGAACCTGCAGGAAGATTCTGGATACGTCGGCATTGGGCAACAGCACCTGAGGTAAGGAAACTCGGCACATTTTCCGGATCATCATAACGGGCTATCGTATCCGTTCCCTTGGTTACGTAGAATGCGTGCAAACCAATACAACCATTGATTACCTCTGCCACGGCTTGACGTTCGCGCTTGCTCAATTCGGCCATCACCTGCGGCAGCGTCGGCTCACCCCCAACATACATCTGTGGGTCATACTCCAGCCTGCATACACCTGACTTCTGTTCGTAGTTGGTGAACTCGATAAGATTCAGGCCCGCGCCTTCAACAAAGTCATAGACCTGGGGCACCGTATAGGCGCGGTCCTGTTCATGGAGAAAGGCATCAACCAGGTTTGACTCATCTTTTAAGATTTCCTGCAGAACCCAGTTCCGCTCCCGGCCGCGCATGAGGAGATTGCTTTGAGGCATACACTTCAGCAACGCCTTGGCGTTCTCGACCCTGCGCGCCAAATCGGGTTCGTTGCGGTTGGCAAGGCGCATCAGATCCTGGGTCGCGTAGATATCCATGCGGCCATAATAGCCGTAGACCATGAGCCCCATGGCGCCGTTCGGCGCAAGGACCGAGGCCAACGCCCGCAACCCCTCATCAGGATCAGCCATGTGATGCAGTACGCCGACGCAATTGATGTAATCGAAGGGCTCCAGCCCCATGTTCGGCAGTTCCAAGATCGAACCATGAACCCATTGGATATTATCCAGCTTGCGAATAGCGGCGCGCTCCTTCGCTATTGCCATGCTGGTCGTACTCATATCGAGATAAACGACCTGTGCGTTGCGCCCTTTTAGATGATGCGCAAGATAAATCGCCGCATCTCCGGCACCACCTCCCGCCACCAGCGCCCGGAATCCCTGATTGAACGACTGCCGTCCCCGATAACAGTAGTGGTTGATCTTGGCCAGCATCTCCATCTCGCAGGTATGCAGGCGCTTCCTCTCGTCACGCGGATCACGGAGAGGAAAGGGATAGTTTTCGTACATATTGCGTACGTTAGGGAGATGATTTGTCTCGTCCATTGCTGGGTCCGTACCGGGAGTAGATTTTTTTAAACGGCGCGCCATACTACCCGGTTAAGGATTGCCGGGCAATTTTGTGGCCCGCATGAACCCACGAGCCGAACAAGCAACCAGACACAACACAATGAGGGGCACCAACCAAAGCATTAACCTTATCCACTAGCTGGAACTCAAACCAGATCCAAGCACATAGTTCCTTGCTAATCAACAATCTACCACCAGCAGCATCCATACCCTCATCTGCACTTCCCAAAGCCCTTGAGACTCCCACACCTACATGAAAACCAGTCAGGCTGAGCAGCCAAACAGCTTTAATTTTTATGCCGTTGCTGTAAAATATTGAAACCATTATCAAATACAGCCTCAAATATACGATGAAGTGGCTGCCTTGTAACAGCGAATAAGCAAATTTTCACCATCGAGAGGGCCCATGAACATCAAACTCAAGCTTCTATCAGTTGCCACCCTGACTGCATTAGCCACACCCTTTATCGCTCAGGCCGGCAGCGGCCCCGTTGTTTACGGCAAGCTCCACGTAACGGTCGACCATGTAGACTACGACGCCGCAGCCATGGGCGATTACTGGCAAACTGAAAGCCGGGGGTCACGTCTTGGCATTAAGGGCAGCGAAGACCTGGGTAACGGCCTAAGTGCTATCTACAAGATGGAGTTCGGGGTTGATGTCACTGACGGAACAGGTGAAGCGCTAAGCGCCCGAAATCAGTATGTCGGCCTGTCCAGCAAAACATGGGGCACTTTTTTGCTTGGGCGCCATAACACGCCATCCAAGGTCATGACGAATAAGGATGTATTCGACGATACGGTGGCCGACTGGAACGAGGTCGGCTTTACTGCCGCAGGTAGCGCCGGCGCCATTGCCGAAGACAACCGCGCCACAGACGCCATCATGTACACTTCGCCGACCTTCAATAACTTTACCTTTGCGGCAATGGTCACGCCCGGCGAGACCGCGGATGACGATGAGATCAATGGCCGCTATACCTCTGTCGCAGGCAAATACGTCAATGGACCACTCTACGTTGGGCTCGCCTACGAAGAGACCGAGTTCCAGGGTGACGACAGCGCCAATCCAACAAGGGATGATCAGGAGAAATGGCGCATTTTTGCCAGCTACAAGTTCGGCGATTTCATGATCGGCGGCATGTACCAGGATATCGAAGGCGACGGTAATCTAGAGGATGTCGACGCTGACGTCTGGCGGGTCAACGGCTCCTACTTCTTTGGCAACAACGAGCTGAAAATCGCATACCAAGAGGGAGAGGTGGATGATGACCGCGCGGCATCCAGCGCCTTTGATTCACCCGAGTATGACACCTTTACTATCGGCCTGGATCATACATTGAGCAAGCGAACCGAACTCTATGCGCTTTACACCCAAACGGACACCAACGGCGATGCCCAGAATCCCGTCTCACTGGGTGCCGGCAGCGATGATTGGGATGCTATCAGCTTAGGCATCGTGCATAAATTCTAGGGCAGCCATGACAAAGGGCGTGTGCACATGCTCTGTGCTCACGCCCTCTCTTATCCCGCGATAGAATTAAACTTTTTACTGCTTAAGTGCAAGTTAAGCCGGCAAAAACAGATATTCCCTGAAGAACCGCTCGGCCTCAAGAAAGCGCCTTTTCCAATGGCGCCAACCGCTTGCCATAAGATTCCCAAAGGCGCACAGAATCTGAATATATCGGCTGACGAACCTGAGCCAGACTCGCGGTCGCGACAGTTCTTTTCGTCTGGTGAAAAGCCAGGCAGGCATCCTCCCACGGCAATCCACAGTATTCCAGCAGCCTTCGGGTTTGGACCTCCTGCTGCGCCACTAGGTCTTCATATTGGACATCGAAGACAAAACCAGGCAACACTCGCCGCCAATGCGCCATAAGATCGAGATAGAGTTTGTAGTATTGACCAAGCTCGGTCAGCTCGTAAGCAAATTTATGCAGAGCATTGAAGTCCGTCTTGTAGATAGACAAACAGGTATCCATTGGGTCTCGCACACAATGGATGATCTTGGCATTCGGCAGTATCAGTTTAATCAGGCCAATCCTAAGCAAATTGTGGGGCATCTTGTCTGTAATGTAAGGTGCGGAGTCTGACTTGGATCTGATCTTGCGAACATACTCACTCCCCCAATGAGCAAACTCCTTTTGTTCTAGTTCCAACATGCATTCCGGAAATTTAAGGTCTTTATCCTTGCCGCCCATCCTTTTGCCGATATCAGATAAATAGGTCAGCTCTCCGGCGCCAAAAATCTCTGAATGGCTCGCCAGCATCTGTTCAACCAGTGTGGTACCCGATCTCGGCATACCCAGGATAAAAATTGGGCTCTCATCGGGACTGCCGACATCCGCGCGCTGATTAAAAAACTCTGTGGTAAAGACTTCTTTTAATCTATCAAAATAGTCTTGATGTTCTTCGATCTTATACTCATATGTGGACCGCTTCAGGTCATTACCCTCTCGCAAATAGCGAAAGGCTTTCTCATAGTTATTTTGCTCTTCAAACACCATTCCCAATGCAAAAGCAAAGGTCACTTTTTGCTCATTCGGAGTATCCTTCTGCCTATAAAACCGCTCCATGTTCCTTAGCTTATCCTCATACTCAGCGCTCCTTTTGCTGCGCACCAATTGCTTATAGGCTCTGGCCTCAAGGGGATTGATCTTAATAGCTTGGCAATAACATTCATTGGATTCCTGGAATTTCCCCAGACGGCTCAATGACATACCAAGCGTTAAGTAGGCCTCCACAAACTGTGGATCAATCTCCAGGGCGCGTCTGTACATTTTGAATGCATCATCGATCCTGCCCTGCTTTTCAAGCACAACGCCCAGACTACGGCAGGTTTCCCTGCAGCTCGGATCCAATGCCATGGCAAGATTCAGCGCATCCACAGCATCATCCAGCCTGTCTAGCTGGGTTAGACTGATACCGAGTTGAAGATAGGCCTCCTTGTGCTTTGAATTGAATGTTATGGCCTGCTGAAGAACATCAATGGATTCTTCAGTGCAAGCCTGCAGCCGCAGGACAATGCCAAGGTTTAAATAGGCATCCGGATCACGCGGATTAATCTCCAAGACCTTCCTTTGACATGCCTCCGCCTCGCTGAGCTTATCCTTTTTAAGCAGGTCATTGCCCAAATTGTTATAGGCCCTGATATTTTCTGGATCTTTTCTAATGGCCTTTTTATATTCTGCTATGGCCTCTTCAACCCTGTTCTGGCTGCTGAAGGTCACCCCCAGATCATTATGCGAGTCCGCATCCTTTGGATTTAGCGCAATGGCCTCTTTAAAGGCCACAATGGCCTCCTGCTGCTGCTTAGACTCCATTAGAAACAAACCCAGGTTGCGGTAATAATGGGCGGCCTTGGGATTGATCTTCAGCGCCCTTTTTATGGACTTGACGGCCTGTTTAAGCTCGCCTGAGCGTCCTTGTACCAGCCCCAATAGGTGCAAGGCATCGGCATGTCTGGGGTAGGCATTCAGTATCTGCTGAAACAGGGTGGCAGCGGCTGGCAGATTGCCTTTTTGCAAGAGCATCACGCCTTGCTGCATGGTGGAATTCAATTGGGCTTGGGCATTATTTTTCATGGCAAGCTGCGAGTATACCAGCACCCATTGCAGGTTGGTCCCATCGGTTTTTTCTAGAAACCCGCCCCTCATGACCCGTAGCTATATTCGCAAATAAAAAAACGGGGCCCGAAGGCCCCGTTTAATCGGTTCAAGCTTTAAGCAATCGCTTAGAACTTGTGAACCAGACCTACACCGAAAGCCTCTGCATCTTGGTCAAGAAGATCACCCGAGGTTTCGTTGTCAGTCTCGGTGTACACGGCATAGAGACGGGTACGCTTGCTGAAGTTATGATCGAAACCAACTGCGAAGGTCTCGTACTCGTTGTCAGGAGAGGCTCCATTCTCCTGCTCGCCTTCCTGCCACATGGCCTTAACAACGTTGTTGCCGAAGGCATAGGAACCGGAAATCTGCCAGGTCTCAGCATCATCATCAGTATCAGCTACCTGAGTTACATTCTCAGTATCGTGGTACATACCGCCGATGTTGAAGTCGCCAAACTGATAGCTAGCAGCGATACGCCAGGACTCTTCTCCGTCGTCACCGTCGTTGTCATCATGCTCTTCCCAACCCGCACCGATATAAAGAGGGCCGTTGACATACTTACCACCGATAGAAACAAAGCCATCGTCGATGCCGTCATTCGTGGCGGTCTCACCCGGGGAGGTCATAGCAACACCGGTGAAACCGTTGAAGTTAGGGGAGATATAGAGGATGGCGTCCGTCTGACGATTGGCACCAGCATCTTGCATCGAGTCCACACCAGTGGCGGCCTGCACTTCGTTCCAGTCACCCAGGGTGGTGTTGAACTTGTCACGGCTGATGGTCATCATCTTGATGGGATCATCATGACGACCAATCAGCAAGGTACCCCAGTTGCCGGCCAGACCGACGTACTGGTTACGGGCGCCGAAGGTGGTGTTATCCTGAAGACCGTAGGAAGTGTCATCATTGCTGCCGTCAATATCAACCTGGAATTCCATCTTGTAGATGGCCTTCAGGCCGTTACCCAGGTCCTCGGAGCCCTTCACACCCAGGATGGACTGACGGCTGTTGACACGCCAGGTGCTCTCGTCAGTGGTGCCTTCGTTCTCAACACTCTCAACAGCGGCATGGGCAACACCGTAAACGGTAGGACCACCGGCGGCGTTAGCGGCCAGCGGAGCGAACATTGCAGCTGCGATAGCAGCAGTAAGAAGCTTCTTGTTCATTTATAAACTCTCCCGGAGAAATAGTTGGTTTAAATTCGTGCAAGGGGAATATAGATCATGCCAAAAGGCTTTGGCAAGGCTTTTTTGTAAAAAAAACCACATAAAGTCGGTTTGTTGTAAAAAACAAACACTTTTCACTGACCACGGACAGTGTTTCTCATAAAATTCCATGCTTTTACCGATGGTTATGAAAACTTTTTAACCTCGAATGACATTGCTCAATTTTTTACTTTCTGCCCAAAACTCGCCAACACCAGGCCCAAACCTGTTGGATACAGACACAAATAGACATCCGGCAGCAGAATGACAACAGCATCACCGACGGTGGCACACCCGAGGCTCACCACAATTTTGCGCTTGTCTCCTGCCACTGGGCCACCTGCGCCTGAAACGCCGGCGGTCCATAGCCATAAAGGCTCTGCTCTCTCTGGAATATCCCATCAATTCTGCGGCTCAAGCCTCCCTGCCTTCGACCTCAGCGGGTTCAACGCCAAAACACAGCCATCTGGATACAAAAAAGCCCGCAGGGCATGCGGGCTTCTTTGGTATTGGCTGGCGGACTAGGATTACTCCGCACATCCATGTGCTTCGCCCTTCGGGTCAGCCCCAAGCTGATCAAAATCGCTCCAGGCGATTTTGTACTCCATACGTCCCTGCCTTCGGCCCCTGCGGGGCCAGAGCTAAAAACAGCGCTGCCCGCAATCGCTCCCGGCGATTGCGTCGAACCTTTAACGGTTCTCATCCCAACACCCAATAACCAAACAACCCGCCACAGGGGCGGGTTGTTTGGTTATATGGCTGGCGGACTAGGATTCGAACCTAGATTAGAGGAGTCAGAGTCCTCCGTCCTGCCGTTAGACGATCCGCCAGTAGAACTGGGTGCTGCATTTCAGGCGCCTCCATGCGCCTAAATTATAGCAAGGTCGCTTAACGCTTGGAGTACTGTGGACGCTTACGCGCTTTGTGCAGGCCAACCTTCTTACGTTCCACCTGGCGGGCGTCACGGGTCAGGAAGCCGGCCTTACGCAGCAGGCTGCGAAAAGACTCGTCATAGGCGGTCAATGCGCGGGCAATGCCGTGGCGGATGGCGCCGGCCTGGCCGCTGTTGCCACCACCCTTGACGGTGATCTGAAGGTCAACCTTTTCCAGCATCTCGGTCACTTCAAGAGGCTGGCGCACGACCATGCGAGAGGTCTCACGGCCGAAAAACTTGTCCAGAGGACGATTGTTGACGGTGATGGTGCCGCTACCGGCGGTCAGAAACACGCGAGCGCTTGAGCTCTTGCGACGACCGGTGCTGTATGTTTGGGCTTCTGCCATTGTCAGATTCCGTTAGTCAGTAGACTGAGGTTAAAAATTAAATGTCCAGCGGCGTTGGCTGCTGGGCCTGATGCTCATGCTCCGGGCCGGCGTAGACACGCAGCTTCCTGAACATGGCGCGACCAAGGGGGTTCTTCGGCAACATGCCTTTAACCGCCGTCTGGATCACGCGCTCTGGCGCCTTGGCCAGCAACTTCTCCAGGCTGATGGACTTCAGGTTGCCGATATAGCCGGTGTGCCGATGGTACATCTTGTCCTTCAGCTTATTACCGGTGACACGAATCTTCTCCGCATTGACCACGATGATGTAATCACCGGTGTCCACATGGGGCGTGTACTCGGGCTTGTGCTTACCGCGCAGGCGGTGTGCAATTTCGCTGGCCAAGCGACCGAGGGTCTTGTCAGCCGCATCTACAATATACCAATCACGGCGTACTTCGGCCGGCTTTGCGCTTACAGTCGTCATCTGGATGACTCCAAAAGGATCCTAATAAAAAACCGCTAGTAAAAAGAGCGCGAATGTTACAGGAGCCAGCGCCAAGATACAAGGCGCCAAAGTGAACAAAAAAAAGGCGCGGTGAGGGCTACCGCGCCTGTCTCAAAATGGAAGGAAGAAAACTGAACTACTAAGTTAAACAGTAATTCAGCATGTACGAATATACTTTATTATTTCTTTTCGTCAAGGTTTTTTACGATTCTAATTCCCAGACTGCATTTTCACCCCGCCCTATTCACTCGCCCTGGAATCCGATAGGCTTGCCCATTATTTTGCCACCTATTTATAAATAGCGCCTCCCGTGACACCTGAGCAGATACTTTTAGAAGCCGATCGCTGCGTTAAATGCGGCCTCTGCCTCCCTCACTGCCCAACATACAAACAGAGCCTCAATGAGGCTGAATCCCCTCGCGGGCGCATCGCCCTGATGCAGGCCATGGCATCCGGCCAACTGAAACATTCAACCCAGCTACACGCCCACCTTGACCACTGCCTGGGCTGCCGAGCCTGTGAGACCGCCTGCCCGTCCGGTGTGCACTATGGCCGACTGATCGACGGCGCCCGGGAGCTGCAGGCATCCCATGAGGATAAGAGAGCACGCCAGACAAGACGACGCATCCTCGGCCTGCTCACCAGTCCCGGCAAGGTAAAATGGGGCGCCACCCTGCTTCGCCTGTTTCCCCGGGCGGCCGTACGTACCCTGCTCAGCCTCTCCGGCCAGAATACACTCAAGCGGCTGGGCAGCCTGCTACCGGAAACCATCAAGCCGAAACGCTGGCGCCCCCTCTATCCAGCTACAGAAAAAAGCGAGGGTCAGGTCGGGCTCTTTACCGGCTGCATCAGCCAGATTACCGATGCCGCCGCCCTGGAGGCAGCCATCCGACTGCTAAACCAGTTAGGCAAAGATGTAGTAGTGCCGT
>Ga0316190_10000304_pt1 | contig 33402 bp, 31 predicted proteins | sample Eddworburrow2_MG_FD_204929 | JGI IMG/M metagenome (GOLD analysis project Ga0316190, IMG submission 204929) | Coastal sediment microbial communities from Maine, United States - Eddy worm burrow 2 | ecosystem: Environmental > Aquatic > Marine > Coastal > Sediment | place: USA: Maine | collected... | reverse complement strand
CTACTCTGTGTTAAATAGAAGCTCAATTATGATTGAGAAAGGGGCAAATGTTAAAGGTATCAAATCAAGTCACTATTCCAAGTAGTGAGATTGAAATCAGCGCAATAAGAGCACAGGGGGCTGGGGGGCAGAATGTAAACAAGGTCTCTACAGCTGTGCATCTGCGCTTTGATATCAATGCCTCATCACTGCCTGATTTCTATAAAGAACGGCTTTTGGTGCTGAATGATCAGAGAATCACCAAAGAGGGTGTCATTGTCATTAAGGCTCAGGAGTTTAGAAGCCAGGAGAAGAATAGGGAGGATGCGCTGGCCCGGCTGTTGTCATTGATTAAAAGTGTGGCTGTTGTCCAAAAGAAGCGTAGGCCAACAAAACCCTCTCGTTCATCTCAGAAAAAGCGTATGGATAGTAAAACCAAAAAGGGACAACTAAAGAGTTTGCGGGGCAAGGTTGATTATTAGTATTCTAAATCTGTAGGCCTTCCTTTTTCTTATATAACTATAAGTTCTTAATATCACCTTATCTCTCTGATTTGTGGGATAATGCGCGCTGATTTTACCAGGCGTCATGATGTGGATCTTCTCTACAGTGTGGCGTATATAGCTCATTTTCAGGAGAGACACATGATCAAACCCCATGGTTCAAACACGCTGAACCCGCTATTTGTTTACGATGTTGAGAAGCATCATGCGCTGACACAAGAAGCAGAAGGCCTGCCTTCTATCACTGTCTCATCAGCCGCTGCTGCAAATGCCGTTATGATGGGGGCAGGGTACTTTAACCCGCTAACGGGCTATATGAATGCAGCTGATGCATTGGGCTGCGCAGAAGATCTGCAGACCACAGCAGGCCTCTTTTTCCCTGTGCCTGTGCTGAATCTGGTTAAAGATATCATCACCATAAGTGGCGCGACACGTATTGCACTGCGCGATCCTAATGTCGAAGGCAATCCTGTATTGGCTATTCAGGATGTTGAAGCTATTGAAGAGATCACTGACGAACAGATGGAAACCATGACCGCTAAGGTCTTTGGCACCACAGATAGCAATCATCCAGGTGTTGCTGCCTTCAACAGCCAGGGTCGCTTTGCCATATCTGGCCCGATTCAAGTTCTGAATTTTAGTTATTTCCAGACCGATTTTCCTGACACCTTCCGCACTGCGGTTGAGATTCGCAATGAAATTAAGGAGCATGGTTGGGAGAAGGTCGTTGCCTTCCAGACCCGCAACCCAATGCACCGTGCCCATGAAGAGCTCTGCAAGATGGCGCTGGAAGCACTGAATGCCGATGGCGTTGTGATCCACATGCTGCTGGGTAAGCTAAAGCAGGGTGATATTCCTGCGCCGGTTCGGGATGCTTCTATCCGTAAAATGGCAGAACTCTATTTTCCACCCAACACTGTCATGATTACCGGTTACGGTTTTGACATGCTCTATGCTGGCCCACGTGAGGCTGTACTGCATGCGCTTTTCCGCCAAAACATGGGGGCTTCACATCTGATCGTTGGGCGTGACCATGCCGGTGTTGGCGACTATTATGGTGCTTTTGACGCACAGACTATCTTTGATGAGCAGGTGCCAGAAGGCGCGCTGGAGATTGAAATCTTCAAAGCAGATCACACAGCCTATTCAAAAAAACTTAATAAGGTGGTGATGATGCGTGATGCACCAGATCACTCCAAGGAAGATTTTGTACTCCTCTCCGGCACCAAAGTGCGTGAAATGTTGGGGCAGGGCATTGCGCCTCCTCCTGAGTTTTCCCGCCCTGAAGTCGCCAAGATTCTGAGTGATTACTATCAGTCATTAGATAACTGATCGCATAAGGCATCTGGATAGAAGGGCGTGGTAGTCTCAGACTACTGCGCCCTTTTTTGATTGGAAACCAGTCTGATGAAATACGAATACGAGATTCTTGAGAAAGAGCAGCTCTATACAGGTTTCTTAAAGCTCGATCGCTACCGTCTGCGCCATTGCCTGTTTGCTGGAGGATGGAGTGAAGAAATTGTGCGTGAACGGGTTGAACCGCTACGGGCATCGTCGGTGCTACTGTATGACCCCCAACAGGATGAGGTGGTGCTAATTGAGCAGTTTCGTATCGGTGCATTGGAATCTGAGAATCCCTGGCTGCTGGAAATAATTGGTGGACATATTGGAGCAGGGGAGACGCCAGAAGAGGTGGCACGAAGGGAGTCATTGGAAGAGGCTGGGTGTGAGGTGCTGGACCTGTTGCCTATTTGTGAATTCCTGGTGACCCCTGGAACTTCGGGTGAACGAAATTACCTCTACTGTGCCCGAGTAGATGCCAGTCAAGCTCATGATGGCGGTATTCATGGTGTTAAAGAGGAGGGAGAGGATATTCGCGTTGAGAAGATGAGCTTTGCTGATGCTATGGACGAGATCTACGGCGGACGAATTAACTCGACCACGGGCATTATGGCTATGCAATGGCTTGCATTAAATCGGGAACAGCTACAGCAACGCTGGAAATAGTGCTATCTGATATTTTAAAATGATCAGTAATTTAAGTCGTTGGACTTCTCTGAGAAAAATGCCAAACAATACAACAATAGCTATCCAAAGAAGATAATAATGAGTAATAAAAGAAGAAGAGTTCCATCTTATTTTGCAGCGCTATTTTTTGTGCTGTTTTTATCTGGTTGTGCAAGCACGGCTACAAATATGCAAATGGTTCCACCAGATAAAATTACTGTTGCACCAGAAAAGGGTAAATCAATGGTCGTATTTATGCGTCCATCAGATGTGAGTGGAGCCTCTCAATCCAGTCTGTTTGAAATTAAAAAAGATACCCCGTCATTGATTGGCGTTCTTGAGGCACGAGAGAAGATATCTTACCAGTTAGAGCCTGGGGAGCACCTTTTTATGGTTGTTGGTAAAAATGCAGATTTTATGTCAGCAGAATTACAGGCAAATAAGACCTACTATGCGCACATTATGCCAAAAATGGGGAGATGGGTTGGGCGATTTTCCCTTTATCCAGTACCCCTTAATCAACTCTATTCCGCCCGATTGAATGAACGCATGGAAAGTTGTAAATGGGTAGAAAAAACAGCTGCTACCAATGATTGGGTAAATAGCAATATGGCTGATCTTCAACCGAAGTATATAAAATATTATGCCGAATGGATGAAAAAAGATTCGTCAGCAAAACCCAAGCTGCTATTACAAGATGGAAAATGATGATGCAGATATAATTTTGGAGTGCACTCATCTATATAAGTGCCAATCTAGTAGATCCACGCTATTTATCTACGATGAAATAAATATGAACCCTATTGTTTTGTGCACATAGCGATGTGGATATAATAGGCGTACTTTTTCCCCACCACCTGCCGGTAACTCTTTCGCGATGTCTCAAACCCCCTGTATTGGTTTTATTAGCCTTGGTTGCCCTAAGGCATTGGTCGATTCTGAACGTATTCTCACTCAGCTGCGTGCTGAAGGTTATGAGATTTCGGCATCTTATGATGGCGCAGATCTGGTTATCGTGAATACCTGTGGCTTTATTGATGCCGCGATTGAAGAGTCACTTGAAGCCATTGGTGAGGCCATTGAAGAGCATGGCCGGGTTATTGTCACCGGCTGTCTTGGTGTTGATGAAGATAAGGTGCTAAAAGCACACCCAGCGGTTTTAGCTGTTACTGGCCCGCATGCCTATGAAGAGGTGATGACTGCGGTGCATAAACATGTGCCAGCGCCTCACCAGCCATTTGCCAATCTTCTCCCATCGCATGGCATTAAGCTTACCCCCCGGCACTATGCCTACCTGAAGATCTCAGAAGGATGTAGTCATCGCTGCCGTTTCTGCATTATCCCTGATCTTCGTGGTGATCTTGTGAGCCGCCCTATTGGTGAGGTGATGCAGGAGGCGGAGAGCCTGGCCAATTCAGGTGTCAGAGAGCTACTGGTTGTAGCGCAGGATACCGCTGCTTATGGGATGGATCTCAATTATCGCCCGGATTTTTGGAATGGCCGCCCACTGGCTACCCGCATCCACTCTTTGGCTGATGCATTGGGTGATCTGCCGGTTTGGATAAGGTTGCACTACGTCTATCCTTATCCCCATGTGGATGACCTGATTCCACTGATGGCAGAAGAGAAGATTCTGCCGTATCTCGATATTCCACTACAACATGCCAATCGGCGTGTGCTGCAGGCCATGCGCCGTCCGGCAGCAGCAGAAAAGATGCTGGAACGTATTAATAGCTGGCGTGAAATCTGTCCGGATATCACCCTGCGCAGTACTTTTATTGCAGGCTTCCCAGGTGAGACAGAGGCTGAATTTGAGGAGATGCTGGACTTTTTACGTGAAGCCCGACTTGATCGTGTGGGCTGCTTTGCCTATTCAGCAGTGGCTGGGGCGGCAGCTAATGAATTGCCTGATCAGATCCCTGAAGAGGTCAAGGAGCACCGGCTGGAGCGCTTCATGGCACTGCAGGCTGAGATTAGCGCTGAAAAGCTGGCAGCCAAAGTGGGGCGTCGCATGACGGTGTTGGTCGATGAGGTTGAGTCTGATGAAATTCTGGCGCGTAGTGCAGGTGAGGCCCCTGAGATTGATGGCTATGTCATCATCAAAGGAGGATGGGATATGCAGCCGGGGGACTTTATTGAGGTGGATATTACAGATTCCAGTGAGCATGACCTGTGGGGTGAACCGGTATGTTGACTCCATTTGGAGAGTAACAGATGAGTGAGGATTTTGAATTTCATATGGAGTTGATTCAAGGTCTGTTGCAACCTGCTGCCTGGTCGGAGTCTGTCACTGAGATCGGGCATATTGAAACGCATATCTCAACGGTGTTGCTGACGGGGGATTATGCCTACAAGATTAAAAAACCTGTTGATCTTGGGTTTTTGGATTTCTCAACATTGGCACGTCGAAAACATTTCTGTGAGGAAGAGATCCGCCTCAATGGCCGCCTTGCGCCGCAGATCTATCTGGATGTTGTGCCTATCACTGGCACAGCCAGCAAGCCTTGTATTGGTGGGGATGGAGTTGCCATTGAATATGCTGTCAGGATGAAGCAGTTTGAGCCGGATGCCTTGTTATCCAACCATCCAGATCTATTGACTGTTGAACGGATGGATCAGTTGGCACAGATTGTGGCTGATTTTCATGGTTCTATTGCGCTGGCAGACCTTAATGAATCCTTTGGTACAGCTCAGGCCATCTTTGCTCCAATGGAGGAGAATTTTTCACAGATCTGTGAGCTGCTGGACTCGTCTGATGATCAGCAGCGATTGGATCGGCTGGAGTGCTGGAGTAGAGCACAGCTGGAATCCTTACAGCAACTGCTGACGCAGCGCCGCACCAATGGATTTATTCGAGAGTGTCATGGGGATATGCACCTGGGCAATATTGCGCTGGTGGATGGTGAGATCCTGATCTTTGATGGTATTGAGTTTGCCCCCGGCCTGCGCTGGATTGATACTATCAGTGATATTGCTTTCCTGATTATGGATTTGCAGGAGAAGGGACGGGAGGATCTGGCACAACGGTTTCTAAATAGTTATCTGGCAATTACGGGTGACTATGAAGGGTTAAGGCTTCTGCGTTTTTATCAGCTTTACCGGGCTATGGTGCGTGCCAAGGTTGATGTAATACGCTTGCAACAACCTGACCTGTCTGCCGCAGACAAGAAAGCCGTACTAGCAGATTACCGCGCCTATCTGGCACAGGCAGAAGGTTATACTCACCATATTGAACCTGCCCTTATTATTACCCATGGCCTTTCGGGTTCTGGCAAAAGCACCGTTGTTATGTCACTGCTCAGCGCGCTATCTGCGATCCAGATACGCTCTGATGTCGAACGAAAACGTTTGGCTGGATTAACGGCAGATGCCACGAGCGGCTCAGCGCTTCATCAAGGAATCTACCAGCCGCAGACAACTGAGGATACCTACAGTCACCTCATGAGACTGGCTACTGTGATAATAGAGGCTGGCTTTGTGGCAATTGTTGACGCCACCTTTCTTAAACATCGTTATCGCCAGTTGTTCCATGAGTGCGCTCAGCGATTAGGTGTGCCTTTTCGGATACTTGATTTTCAGGTGCCAGAGAAGGTTCTGCGGGAAAGAATTGATCGTCGCCTGGCTGAAGGTGGAGATCCATCAGAGGCGAATCAGGGTGTGCTGGATGCGCAGCTGGTGACACAAGAGCCACTGGCTACATCTGAAGAAGCTTTGTCTATCAGGATTACACCAGAGAAACCAGATTGGGCTTCTGAAGTTGTGTGTTGTCTGCAGAGTTGATTTTAGGCTGGTGACGCCCGGCGTTATTGTTAACACCGGGAGTGCTTTGGCAGCTTTATTTTCCAGTTAGCTTTCTTTCCGCTTCACGGTATTTATCAGCGGTCATTGTGATGATGTCTGCTGGGAGATCAGGCCCTGGGGCCGTTTTATCCCAATCCAGAGTTTCCAGATAATCCCGTACAAATTGTTTGTCAAAGCTGGGAGGACTGGTACCGGCGCTGTACCCTTCGATGGGCCAGAAACGTGATGAATCCGGAGTTAGTGCCTCATCGATGATGTAGAGCTGGCCATCATCATCCAGTCCAAATTCAAATTTGGTGTCGGCAATGATAATGCCTTTTTCCTTTGCATAGGCGGCGGCTTCTGAGTAGATCTTAAGGCTGATGTCGCGCACCTTCTCTGCCAGCTCATCGCCAAGAAGCTCCATGGTTTGTCCAAAGCTGATGTTCTCATCGTGATCACCAATCTCTGCTTTGGTAGAGGGTGTGAAGATAGGTACAGGAAGCATGCTGGCCTGGCGCAGCCCTTCTGGGAGCTGAATGCCGCATACGCACCCTGTCTTCTGGTAATCCTTCCAACCTGAGCCAATCAGGTAGCCACGCACGATAGCCTCAATTGGGAGAGGTTTAAGCTTGCGAACCACAATGGCGCGATCACCAAGTGCTGCGCGCTGTTGTGCATCAGGAATCACCTGTTCCAATGGCAGATCTGACAAGTGATTTGGGATCAAGTTAGTGGTGCGCTGGAACCAGAAATTAGCTACGCGGGTTAGCACCTCACCCTTGCCAGGAATCGGCTGGGGAAGTACTACATCGAAGGCTGAGAGACGGTCTGTAGTCACAATCAGTAGGTGCTGATCATCAACCTCATAGATATCTCGAACCTTACCTCGGTTGAGTAGTTTTAGGTGTGGGAGATTGGATTCAAAAAGGGCATTAGGTTCGGTCATGACTTTTTCGCAGCAAGAAAAAATAAAAATTATACCGTAATCAGGACGGATGTGGATATTTTGAGTTAGTGCTGTGTACCAATCCAGTTAATCTCTCTGGCTGTGCGTGGTCCTATGATGCAGCGCTTGAGACTCTCTGCCATGTGTGAATCTGTAGGAGATGATGGGATGCGCCCTGACATTATCTCTGCCCGGTATTGGGGGTAACGCGGATTTCGGGTTGGTTCGGCATAACCTTCTGGAAAGATGGGTTGGTTATTGCTGTCATATTTATCTGTGGCCCCAACAGTGTGTAGTAATTCATGCGCAATGACGATGTTGTTCTGCTTGTTCTGTTTTGTATCGGCAAATGCATGCACTACGCCAATCAGCCCTTTTTGTATCCCGAGTGAGTGGGCAAGTGGTTGGTTGTCATTTCCCTGGTAATAAAGCACGAAGATGCGTACACGATTGAGGTTGGGTTTGTCATCCGGTGTGTTTTTCCAGACCCAATAACGTAACTTCAGACTCCAAAGCATGGTAGACAGGGGGCTTCTGGTTTCAACTTCAGGTGGTGGGGGAGGTGAATCAATTACCTCTGGGCCAAGAGTGGTTTGGGTGGGCCTCTCTTCCAGAATATTGAATTTCTTGCTTTCAGTTAGCATGAAGCTGTCGATTTCGCGGAAGTCTTGGCTGCTTAAATTCTGAATATAGCGGGCTGTTTTTGGATCACTATCCCCATTTATCGGATAGATGCTGACCTGTAGTGGTTCCAGCCAGGCAGTGGAGGTTAGTAGCTGACTTTTACTGTAAATAGCTACAGTAGCAAAGATTGCCAGCAACATCAGGATACGAAAGTTGCGAAAACTGAAGAGCTTCATAATAAATCAATTTTTCCTGTAATCTGAGTCACTTATACACAGACTAACCTGGGTGTTATAACAATGCTTTGGCAGTGTCAAGATGTAAAATGAAAATAGTTAATATTTAATTAAGTCATTGAAATTAATAGTAAATATCAATTGTATGAAATTGTTACAATCTAACCTCTAACGTACAGCTGTGAGGGTTTGTGGGTATTATGACTGTTTTATCCACAGACTAATCCACAGTATCTGTGAATAATGTAAAAATCCCTTAATAGTTAGGTTAATGGGATGCCTATTGCATAAAAAACATTATAATAGTTATATAACTAGCTGTATTTAAAGTATAAAGATATTTTTTTACAAATTCAGGATGTTGCCCCCTGAAGTTGCTTGTAAATCCGTTATAATGCGCGACCTTTCTTATATCGGATTTACCTTCTTGTGATTAATCAACTTCGTAATGTCGCTATTATTGCGCACGTAGATCATGGCAAAACCACCCTGGTCGATCAACTGTTGCAGCAGTCCGGCACCCTGGGTGAGCGCTTTGGCCCAGTGGAGCGGGTCATGGATTCAAATGATTTGGAAAAAGAGCGTGGTATCACCATTCTCTCCAAAAATACTGCCCTCCGCTGGAATGACTACCGCATCAATATTGTAGATACACCAGGACATGCCGATTTTGGTGGCGAAGTTGAGCGCGTACTCTCGATGGTTGATTCGGTTCTGTTGTTGGTGGATGCGGTAGACGGCCCGATGCCGCAGACCCGTTTTGTTACCCAAAAAGCGTTTGAACATGGCCTGCGTCCTATCGTGGTTGTAAATAAGATTGATCGGGATAGCGCGCGGCCTGACTGGGTGGTTGATCAGACGTTTGATCTGTTTGACCGCTTGGGTGCAACGGATGAACAACTGGATTTTCCTATCATCTATGCCTCCGCAATCAACGGATATGCTGGAGATTCTGTTGATGTGCGTTCAGGGGATATGACGCCACTGTTTGAAGCGATCGTTAAAAATTGTCCTGCTCCCAAGGTTGATCTTGAAGGGCCTTTTCAGATGCAGATCTCATCACTGGGCTATAGCAGCTATGTGGGTGCTATCGGTATAGGACGCATCACACGTGGCACTGTGCGTACCAATACGCCAGTTCTTGTCGATAAGGTTGATGGTGATCCACATAAAGGCAAAATCGGCCTGGTTATGGGCTTCCATGGGCTGGATCGGGTTGAGGTCGCTAGTGCTTCAGCGGGTGACATTATTGCTGTTACCGGTATTGAAGGGCTGAATGTCTCCGACACTCTGTGTGATCCATCTTGCCTGGAGCCGCTGCCGCCCCTGACAGTGGATGAGCCGACAGTGACTATGACCTTTCAGGTCAATACATCACCTTTTGCAGGCAAAGAGGGTAAATATCTTACGTCACGCCAGCTCAAAGATCGTTTGGAACGGGAGCTGATCCACAATGTTGCACTGCGTGTGGAAGAGGGAACTGATCCGGAGAAGTTTCGGGTTTCAGGGCGTGGAGAGCTACATCTCTCTATTCTGCTGGAAACGATGCGTCGAGAGGGTTATGAGCTTGCGGTATCCCGCCCGGAGGTTATTTTCCGTGAAGTGGATGGTGATGTGTGTGAGCCATATGAGCAGTTGACAGTTGATGTGGAGGAAGCTCATCAAGGTAGCTTGATGGAGGCACTGGGTACTCGTCGCGGCCAACTACAGGATATGGTGCTGGATGGAAATGGGCGTGTTCGTTTGGACTACATTATTCCATCTCGTGGGCTGATTGGATTTCAAACAGATTTTCTGACCATGACTTCAGGCACCGGGTTGATCTACCACGTTTTTGACCACTATGGTCCGGCTGTCTCTGGCGGCATTGCTGCTCGTGTGAATGGCACGATGATCTCGAAGGAGACAGGAAAGGCACTGGGTTATGCACTGTTTAATCTACAGGAGCGAGGCAAACTCTTTATTGAGCATGCTGATGAGATTTATGAAGGGCAGGTGATTGGCATCCACTCTCGTGCCAATGATTTGGTGGTCAATGCGTTGAAGGGCAAGCAGCTGACTAATATTCGTGCGGCCGGCACAGATGAGAATATTATGCTTGTGCCGCCCATAAAGTTTACGCTAGAGCAGGCTCTGGAGTTTATTGAGGATGACGAGCTGGTAGAGATCACCCCTTCTGCAATTCGTATTCGAAAACGTCATCTAAAAGAGCATGAGCGGAAGCGGGCCTCCAGAACAGCTGGTAGTTAATTGGGGTTGTTTACTGGGTAGCGGATAATATAAAGCCCCGGCAGCATTCCATGCTGTCGGGGCTTGGTCACCAGGCTTGGTTGGTAAGGGTGCCCGTCCTTGGATCTGCGCTCCTTAGAGGTGAGCAGTGTCCTTTAATAATTCCCTGATTGGCGACCTGAGGGAAGTCTGGCATAGGTCAAAAAGGAAAAGTAGGCCGATTAATCCCCTAGGCGTGTAGGAATTTTCCTACACGATATTTTTCTATATTTATCATTTTCAGAGTGACCTTAGAATAGTTCACCGCTAAACTAGGCCTCTATGGCTGATCTCTATCCAAATATACGACCTTACGCCACGCACTCGGTTAAGGTTGGCGCAGGGCATCGTCTTTATGTCGAAGAGTGCGGTAGTTCAGACGGTATCCCTGTCCTTTTTCTGCATGGTGGGCCAGGGGCAGGTTGTGAGTCTTACCACCGTTGCTTCTTTGATCCATACCGTTATCGCATCATATTATTTGATCAACGTGGATGTGGTCGATCATTGCCTCATGCGGATCTAACCGAGAATACAACAGACCACCTTATAAGTGATATTGAAGCGATCCGGGGGATGCTTGATATTGATCAGTGGTTGCTGTTTGGTGGCTCCTGGGGTTCTACTTTGGCATTGGCTTATGCTGAGCGTTATCCAGAGCAACTGTTAGGCTTAATTCTAAGGGGTATTTTTCTCTGCCGGGAACGCGAGATTCGCTGGTTTTATCAGGAAGGGGCAAGTCGCATCTTCCCAGATTACTGGGAGGATTTTATAGCTCCAATTCCTGAAGATGAGCGGGATGACCTAATGCAAGCCTACCATAGTCGCTTGACTGGGGATGATGAGCTGGCGCGCATGGCGGCGGCCAAGGCCTGGTCTGTGTGGGAAGGGCGAACTGCGACGCTGGTTGCCAATCAATCAGTCGTGAAGCATTTTGGGTCACCGCATACGGCATTGAGTGTGGCGCGTATTGAATGTCACTATTTTGTGAATCACGCTTTTATGCGACCTAACCAATTATTAGAAGATGCGGGGCGTATTGCTGATATCCCTGGGATCATTATTCAAGGCCGGTACGATATGATTTGTCCGATGGAATCAGCGCAGGAGTTGCACCAAGCCTGGCCAAAAAGTGAACTGAAGGTTGTCCCGGATGCTGGGCATTCAGCTATGGAGCCCGGTATTTTAAGCGCTTTGGTTGATGCGTCCGATTGGTTTGCAGACCAATTAGGTTAAGATGATTGGTCTATTACAGCGTGTCTCGCATGGACGAGTTGAAGTAAATAACCAGGTTGTGGGTGAGATTGCCACAGGCCTGCTGGTGCTGATAGGGGTTGAGAAGGGTGACACTGAAGCCAAAGTAGATCGCCTGTTAGAGCGTCTGTTGGGTTATCGTGTTTTCCCTGATGGGGCTGGAAAAATGAACCTTAGTCTCCATGACATTGAGGGCGGCTTATTGCTGGTGCCCCAATTTACCTTGGCGGCAGATACACAAAAAGGCATGCGGGCGGGTTTTTCCACCGCTGCTGTGCCGGAAGAGGGGCAACGGTTATTTAACCTGCTAGTCGATCGAGCCCGCGCGAAGCATGCCCAAGTGGCAGAGGGCATCTTTGGTGCAGATATGCAAGTGAGTCTGACAAATGATGGCCCTGTCACTTTTTGGCTTCAAGCCTGATATTTTTTTTTATTTCTAATAAAATACCGCTTTACTAAATATGCCCTTAGGCCTTCACTGAGTTGAAACTTATGCCGCGCACCGCTGAAATAGAGCGCAATACCCTAGAGACCCAGGTCAGTATCAAACTGAATCTGGATGGAACTGGCGTTTCAAAGCTTGAAACAGGAGTTCCTTTTCTTGATCACATGCTGGATCAGGTAGCTCGCCACGGGCTGATTGATTTGGAAATTAAAGCTGTGGGTGATCTACAAATTGATGCACATCATACTGTTGAAGATATTGGCATTACCTTAGGCCAAGCCTTTACAAAGGCTGTGGGTGATAAGAGTGGGATCTGCCGCTATGGACATGCTTATGTGCCGCTGGATGAAGCGCTTTCACGTGTGGTCATTGATCTTTCGGGCCGACCAGGACTGGTTTATGAGGTAGACTTCCCTCGTGCACAGGTTGGGGCATTTGAGGTTGATCTTTTTCAGGAATTTTTCCAGGGCTTTGTGAATCACGCCGCTGTTACGTTACATGTGGATGGACTACGTGGTGATAATAGTCACCATATTGCTGAAACAGTGTTCAAAGCCTTTGGTCGTGCATTGCGTATGGCTTTAGAGACCGATTCACGTATGCAAGGCCAGTTGCCTTCCACCAAAGGCGCTCTTTAAAGAGATCTGTAGTTCAATCATGGCACAAACTATTGCAGTTATAGACTACGGCATGGGCAATCTGCGCTCAGTTGCCAAAGCAGTTGAGCACGTTGTTGATGCGGGTGACACGGTACTGGTTACAGATGACCCTACTCAGATCCTCTCAGCTGATCGTGTAGTGTTTCCAGGCCAAGGTGCCGCACGTGACTGTATGGCAGCCATCTCTGATCATCATCTTAACCAGGCGGTACTTGATGCAGCAGAAAGCAAACCCTTTTTGGGTATTTGTATGGGTCTACAGGTATTGATGGAGTTTAGTGAAGAGAACGGTGGCACTGAACTTTTGAAGTTGTTGCCTGGGCAGGTGCGCCATTTTGATCGGAAAGCCGAGGATAATGGCCAGCGGCTGAAGATTCCTCATATGGGATGGAATAAGGTGCAGCATGCTGGCGATCATCCACTATGGCGAGATATTCAGCAAGGCAGCCGCTTCTATTTCGTGCACAGCTATTTTGTAGAGCCACAGGATCAAGAAATTATTGCCGCAACCACAGATTATGGTGTTGATTTTACCAGTGCTGTGGCAAAAGATAATCTGTTTGCCGTCCAGTTTCATCCAGAGAAAAGTGCCCGGGATGGACTGACTCTGTTGCGTAATTTTGTGCAATGGAAAGTGTAATATCTAAACTTGTTGTTCACATTCAACCCTTCATTGAAGAGATGAAAAACTATGCTCCTAATTCCCGCAATTGATCTAAAAGATGGCCAGTGTGTACGTCTTCGCCAGGGCCGTATGGAAGATGATACGGTATTTTCTGATGATCCAGTTGAGATGGCTGGCCGTTGGGTGAAAGCCGGTGCCAGGCGTTTGCATCTGGTCGATTTGAACGGTGCTTTTGCTGGCGAACCAGTGAATGGTGATGTGATCGCAGACATTGCCAAGGCATACCCTGATCTACCTATTCAAGTGGGTGGAGGCATCCGCGATGAGGCAACCATTGAAGCCTATCTGGATGCAGGTGTAAATTATGTCATCATTGGAACACAAGCAGTTAAAGAGCCTGAGTTTGTAACGCGTGTTTGTAGCATGTTTCCTGGGCAAATTATTGTCGGGTTGGATGCAAAGGATGGGATGGTTGCAATCGACGGGTGGGCCACAGTGACTGGCCATCTGGCTATGGATCTTGCGCGCCAGTTTGAGCAAGATGGTGTGGCAGCTATTGTCTATACCGATATTGGTCGTGACGGCATGCTTAATGGCCCCAATATTGAAGCTACTAAATCACTGGCTGTAACCGTCAATATCCCGGTTATCGCATCGGGTGGCATAACTAATATTGATGATATTCGTGAGTTATGTGAAGCCTCCCCAGTTGGTATTTCTGGCGCTATTACAGGGCGGGCTATATATGAAGGAACACTCGATTTTGCCAAGGCTCAGCGTCTTGCAGATGCAACATGCAAACAGTGATTTATGGCTTTGATATCTGAAATATCTGTCCAGGAATTAACTCCATGTTAGCAAAGCGCATTATTCCGTGCCTTGATGTTGATAATGGTCGCGTGGTGAAGGGAGTTAAGTTTGTCGACATCCGCGATGCAGGCGACCCTGTTGAGGTAGCCAGGCGCTATGATCGTGAGGGTGCTGATGAGATAACTTTTCTTGATATCACAGCCAGTTCAGACAATCGGGAAACCATTGTTCACGTAGTAGAGCAAGTGGCCAGTGAGGTATTTATTCCTCTTACTGTTGGTGGAGGGATTCGCACAGTTGAAGATGTACGCCGTATGCTGAATGCGGGTGCTGATAAAGTGGGTATCAATACGGCAGCAGTCTTTAACCCTGAGTTTGTAAAAGAGGCGACAGATCGCTTTGGCTCACAATGCATTGTAGTGGCAATTGATGCCAAACGCGTAAGCGGTGATGATGAGCCTCTGCGCTGGGAGGTTTTTACCCATGGTGGCCGAAAGTCTGCCGGATTGGATGCTATTGAGTGGGCTAAAAAAATGGCTGACTACGGTGCGGGTGAGATCCTGCTGACCAGTATGGATAGAGATGGCACCAAGATAGGTTTTGACCTGGAACTGACGCGGGCAATCAGTCGCGCTGTTTCCATTCCTGTAATTGCTTCTGGCGGTGTTGGTGATTTGGATCATCTTGTTGCAGGTGTCAAAGAGGGGGAAGCAGATGCCGTGTTGGCTGCCAGCATCTTCCACTTTGCAGAGTACAGCGTGGGTGAGGCCAAGCAGTACATGGCTGAGCGTGGTGTTGAGGTTCGACTATAAATATGGCTAATAAATGACTGATACACTTGATAAATTAGCTAAAGTTCTGGAAGCTCGAAAAGCATCTGACCCTGATTCCTCCTATGTGGCGGCTCTTTATGCAAAGGGGCAGGATGCTATCCTCAAAAAAATAGGGGAGGAAGCGACCGAAACGGTTATGGCTGCCAAAGATGGCGATGCGGAAAAAATAGTTTATGAAATAGCTGATCTTTGGTTCCATACGATGGTGTTGCTCGCTTCACAAGGGTTGAAGCCACAGGACGTGTTGCAAGAGCTTGAACGGCGTTTTGGTTTATCTGGGTTAGAAGAAAAGGCGCAACGCCTGCCCTAAATGCAGATTTAATGTATCATCGAGCAGTTGTATTGAATTGTAACCTGGGTCTTACGATAGTTTCAGTGTGATTCCTTCTATTTAGTGTGTGGAGAATGCAATGGGTTTTAGCGGCATTAGTATCTGGCAATTATTGATTGTTTTGCTTATCGTTCTGTTGGTGTTTGGTACCAAACGCCTTAAGAACATCGGTTCAGATATGGGCAGCGCAATTAAAGGCTTTAAAGGCGCAATGAGTGATACTGGACAGGATAAGAAAGAAGAAGCTCAGCCAGAGCAGCTGGAAGAGTCGAAAACAGAAACGGCTGATACCGTTACTGAAAATAAGACAAAAAACAGCGAGCAAGAGAAAGTTTAAATGCACGCTGCTTGTTTTATCGCAATATAGTTTAAGACCCTAATGTTTGATATTGGATTTTGGGAGCTAGGCCTGATTTCAGTGATCGCGCTACTGGTGGTTGGGCCAGAGCGATTGCCGAGCCTTGCCCGTACCGTTGGGCTGTGGTTGGGGAAGGCTCGACGCATGTTGACTAGTATCAAGGATGAGATTGACCGTGAAGTTAAGGTCGATGAAATCAAAAAAGCAGCACAGGAAGCTGTGCAGAACCCCATGGGGCAGGCTATTGGAGAAACAGTTGATCCAATGCGAACCATCAAGCAAGAGACGGAAAAGGTGATGAATGATGCCAAGTCACAGTTTGAAGATAGCAATAAGAATGAAAAGAAGGGTGCCGTAAAAGCTGCATCTTCCAATGAGGCTTATGACGACGTCTGAAGATCCAGCTGGACAGGCCACGCTGCAGGAACAACCCTTTGTTAGTCATCTGCTCGAACTTCGTGATCGACTATTACGCGTAGTCATCGTAGCATTTGTTATTTTTCTGGTGTTGTTTCCTTTTGCCAATGACCTTTATACGGCTTTAGCGACCCCACTGATAAAACACCTGCCCGAAGGAACGGGAATGATCGCCACGCGCGTCATCGCCCCCTTTCTAACACCACTGAAGATGACCTTTGTGTTTGCCATCTTCCTGTCAATACCCTACATTTTGCATCAGTTGTGGTCTTTTGTTGCACCGGGTTTATATCGCCATGAAAAACGGCTAGCGGTGCCGTTGTTGGTCTCCAGTGTCTTCCTGTTTTACCTGGGCATGTCCTTTGCCTATTTTGTCGTGTTTCCATTGTTGTTTGACATTCTGCCCAGCATGGCCCCTGATCAGATCACGGTCTCTCCGGATATTACCGACTATTTGGATTTTGTCCTCACTCTGTTTTTTGCCTTTGGCGTGGCTTTTGAAGTGCCCATTGCCACTATTATTCTGGTTTGGATGGGAATTACGACGCCGCAGGCGCTTGCAGAAAAGAGACCCTATATCGTTATTGGTGCCTTCTGCATAGGCATGTTGTTGACTCCACCTGATGTTATTTCACAAACCCTATTAGCAGTACCTATGTGGATACTGTTCGAGGCAGGGCTCATCTGCTCACGGGCTTTTGTTCGGAATCGGGATGATGAGCCGCCACAACCAGGCGCACCACAGCAGATGGATGAAGGCATAATGTCTGATTTGGGTACGCCGAATGCAGCCTCTGTTCCTGCTTCAAATGGTGGGGAGGCATCATCTCAAAATCAGGATTTTAACCCGCTTACTCCGGATGAACTCTCAGCAGAGCTTGACCGCATTGAGGATGAGCAGAATGCAGGTGAGTCAGGTAGGAAACCACCAGCACCAAAGCCTCATCACTCTGCAGATGTGAAGGCAGCTGAAATGGATGTCAATGCGAAGCTGCGGCTTGTTGCTGACTACCGTGATGAGGCAGATGAAGAGAGAGCCCGTGCATTGCTATATGAAGTACTGGCGGACGGTGATGAAGACCAGATCCGTGTGGCAAAAGATATCTTGAAGCAGATGGACGGAGATTACTAGAGGCTAATTATTCTGTTCTTCGCATGCAGGTGCCATGTAGAAGCGATAGCGTAATCTCCTCTGGGGATAGTGAGGCGGGAAAATAAGCCCCTGAGATTTTGGCCCCTTTTATGCTGGCTCCCTCAAGCTGGGTCATGCGGAAGTCAATACCACGCAGATCAGCCTGTCGCAGATAGCAGCGACTCATATCAAGTCCTATAGCATCCAGCCCACGCAGATCCATGCTGCGGAGATCAGTGCCGACGAGATCACATGCCTCGCCTTTTGCTTTTCTGCTATTAAACTCTTCGATATTTTCATCCCGAAGCAATTGGTACATAGGGTCGGTTTTAATCTCTGGAGTTCTGCTCATTATCTTTTCCTAATAATATCGAAAGGTTATCTGTTTTGTTGTTCTAAGAAGCCCTGCTAGGCGCGCATGCAGGGCGAAAAATATTTTGGCATAGAAAGAACGGCTACTGGCTCCTTTGGTTGTGACAAAGGGTTCCTAAGATAATAGGGTGGATTAAAAGGTTGTGCCATATATATGCGTCTAACTAATTTCTCTAGGATTATAGAGTAATTTGGTGTTTTTGGGGCTTTGTTTGATGAGATATGCTGCCACTATTACAGGTAAAAATATCATGATTAATGATCGGGGTCATATTTATCAAAGGTTTGATTGGAATGATTGATGAGTAAAAGCAAAGCTGGATTTGTGTGTCGGGGTATACCGTATTGATGGCGGCTGGAAAGTCTTTCAAGCCATCACTTGTTTACCTCATGGCGCTGAAGCTCAGTTAGTACGTTGAGGCAGAACTTGGCCCCCTTATTTTCTCTGACAGCCATAGCCCCAATAGCTGCTTGTGTCCTTCCAGGTTTACGCCTAAGGCAAGACTTTGGATATGGCTATTAACCACTAATGCAAATTAACTTGTATTTACCCAATGTTATTGCCACACAATCATTGCAGTTTGTGCAATTGTTTTGGCAATGATAGGGTAAATATAGCGCCTCCTCCTGTTCGATTTTCCGCATTTAATGTGCCACTGTGGGCCTCTGCAATATACCGTGAAATTGTTAAGCCAAATCCTTTGCCTCCAGTTGGTGCTTTAGTAAGACTACCTTCTGTAAAAGGACGGAAAATATGCTTAAACTCATCTTTTGAGATACCTGGGCCTCTATCTTTGATAGATATTGTTATATGGTCAACTGTATTAATGAGTGAAACATGCACAGTGGATTCGGGTGGTGAAAACTTCACTGCATTATGTAATAAAGCACTAAGTGCCTTTTCAAGATATGCGTGATCGACAATACCAAGTAATTTATTTTCCCCAGTGATTTCTATTGATACATGCTTATCATCAGCTAAATATGAGATGGTTTTACAGGCTGACTCAACAGCTAAATGGATGTCCCACTCAGTGAAATCATATTGAATATGTCCAGCCACTAAATGAGCCACTAAGGAAAGGTCACTGTGATAAGAACCCAGATTTTTTGCGCTAATAAGAGCTTTTTTTAGATGACCAATCGTTTTGTTTTTATCCTCTTTATATGCTGAGGCAAGTGCCATTTCAATAAAGGAGAGAACCAAGTGTGCACCAGTCCCAGTTTCGTGTTGTAGGTTAGATAAAAAATCAAGTACGGACTGTTCGGACTGTTTAGCTCGCTTTTCTTGTATTGCAATCTGTTTTCGTTGTTCCTCAATAATCAGAATGGCTTTGTATGACCTTAATGCGGTGGTAACAGCAACGGTTAAATTCTGTGGTGATTGATTTTTATTAGTTATAAAACCATCAATTTCATAATCAAATACTACTTTTTGCTCCGGAAGGTCATCAGATTTTCCTGCTCTAAGTAGTATGCGAACAATCATGTTGGCTGACTGGGTCCTGATATACTCAACCATATCAAAGCCAGCATACTTAGTCTCAAGATCAGTATCTAGTAAGCACAATGCTATATCAGGATTATTATCAATACACTCCTTAGCTTCATCGGTTGTATAGGCAGAATGAAGTGCAAGTGGTTGCTCATCAAATATAAAATCCTTCAAGACTAATTCTGTTTTATTGTGACTGGATTGTTTGTTAGAAATAATAAGAACTTTCCATGGCTGCTTGTTGGAACGGGATGGGGCTGGTATGTTTTTGGCTGCTGATCTATCAGTAACATGCTTGCTTAATGATGCGGGTGTGCGTATTAATTGCGCATTGGCTATTTGTGCTTGTTTTAAACGTTTGTAATTTAATCCTTCCTGCACGCTCAATGCCAATGCACCAGATTCTGGTGCAAATGGTTTTGTGATAAAGTTGGTCCCGCCAAGTTGCATAAAACGAATTGCCAAGTCAATAGATGAAAAACTGGTAAGCATAATAACAGGCAAATCAGGGTCAATGGCATGGATTTTTTGGAATGATGTAATGCCATCCATACCGGGCATAACTTGATCTATTATTACAAGATCAATTGTATGCTGCAGCATGTGTTCCACAAAATATGTAACGGCTGCTTCACCGGATGTTAATTCAGCAGTTTGGTAACCGTATGATTCTAGGTAGGTGCATAGAGCTGCTCGTAGTAAGTCATCATCGTCAACAACAAGAATTTGATGTGTTTTTTTATCCATAATAATTTTACAGACATGAGGTTAAAAATATTCGAAGGTTGTATAGGTTAAATATAATATTTATGTAACTAAGGCAGATTTCTTGTGGCCGAAGCTTTTCTCTCTCTCTTGAGTGCGTGGAATCACAAAGGTGAATGCTGCGCCACCATTGGGGGTGTTTTTAGCCCGAATGGTTCCGCCATGCCCAGTAATGATTTCTTTACAGATAGCTAGTCCAAGACCTGTACCGCCAGCACCAGTATCAGTCTTACTGGATTGAATAAATTTTTCAAAGATCATCCCAAGCTCTTCTTGAGGGATTCCTATACCTTCATCTTCTACAGTGATTGAAATAGCGGGTACAGTGTTGCTATCTGCTGCTCGCCGCCCTATAGGCAGTTCACTATTTCGATAATGAATCTGAATTGTACTTCCCTCGGGGGTGAATTTTATTGCATTAGAAAGTAGGTTGAGCATTACCTGTAACAGCTTATCAAAATCAATCCAAGCCTCTGTATCGATGTTAGAAGGAGTTTCTTGTAGAGTTATTGATTTGTTTTTAAGTAACGTACTAAGCTCCATGTGAGCTGCTTCCACTACGTCTCTTATGTTGTGCTTATTCATGCTGAATTCCATGTGTCCTGCTTCCAGTTTGGATAGATCTAGTAGGTCGTTCAGTAGTCCTAAAAGACGTTGACCACTATCCTGAATACAGGAAAAGTAGCGATGTAATTTTTCTTTTGGTGCAACATCAATTTTCTCTTTACCTATTTCGGCAAAACTAAGAATGGAATGCATGGGTGTTCGTAATTCATGAGACATGTTAGCTAGAAATTCGCTTTTGGCATGATTGGCCTTTTCTGCTGCTTCTTTAGCAGTCATGAGGTTAGCTGTTTGTTCCTTAACCAATTCCTGAAGATGGTCACGGTGGCGTCGAAGTTCTTCAGCTGCAAGTTTGCGCTGAGTGATATCTTGTACGGTTCCAACCATGCGAATGGGTTGGTTGTTACTATCGAATGCAACTTCTCCTTGCTCTTGAACGATACGAATAGAGCCATCATTCCGTACTACACGGTGGTCTATATTGTACGGTGCAGATCCAGCCAAAGCTTTATTAATTGCTGCTTTAATAGTAGCTTGGTCATCAGGGTGAATGTGCTCAATAAAGGCCTCGTAGGTAGTAAGGCCATCAGGGGGCACATCAAAAATTTCATATACTTGCTGTGACCAGTAGAGACTGTTATCTGATATGTTCCACTCCCAATTACCGAGTTTTGCAATACGTTGGGCTTCTGCCAATCGGGCTTCACTTTTTAATAGGGCTTCTTCAGCAATTTTGTGCTCGGTAATATCTCTACCTGCTCCTGATAGAGATATGATGTTTCCATTTTGGTCTTTACGGCTAGCTGCAACCCAGTAAAATGGGACTAAATTACCATTCTTTTGTGTCAATCTAGCTTCTATCTCTACAAAACCTTTTTTAAAACACTCCTTAATTGCTTGGTCTACAAGCGGGCGGTCCTCAGGACAGATTAAGCTTAAGACAGGTTTTCCATCAAGCTCATCTGGAAGTAGCCCTGTGACCAACTCTAGGCTGTTGTTCCAATCAGATAGTCGATTATCTGGACTTACAGTAATGATGACGTCAGGAACAGTATCCATGATGTTTTTGTGTTCGGTAAACGCATTGTCTAACCCATCCAGTAACAACAGATTGGTGAAATGATGGGTTAATAGATCTGCTATCTCCTGTAATAATGATTTTTCAGAATCGCTCCATTGCCGTTCACTGGAGCATTGACACAGACCGAGAATCCAAGGCTGGTTTACTTTGGGACGTATGGCAGTACATATATGAAATTGTCTGATGCAATCATAACTGCAGCGACTACTCTTATTGTCGATCGGAAAATCGCAGCTTACAGGATTAGTTGTTTTAAGTGTTTCCTGAATAAGTGAAGCAAGCTCTGATTCCTGCGGGATATCTATTTCATTGGATAGGCTTCTAAAACATGATGGTTTAGCCGATTCGGTATGAACATGCCAGATGGTTGTATTTTGATCGGAAGGATAGGCTAACCAGACCCGGTCAACCTGGAATATTCGACGGATTTCCTGTACTGCTACGATTACAATTGAGTCAATACTGGAAGCACGAGACATCATATGTGACAGGTTTGCGAGCTGTTTGTAATGATGCTCACTCTGATGCAGTTTTTTTGTCATCTGCTGTGCCAACCTAATAGCTCTTTCCCTTCCTCCTGCTAAAGTTGTGGCTAAGATAAGCAGTAAAGTGATTGTGATAACCAGTGCTGCCAGTAATAAGTTACGCGTGGTAATTAAAACAGCATATGCTTCGCTTTTATCAATTTCTGTAGCAATACCCATTGTGTTAATGCCTTGAGGGGTTTTCCATACGCCTACCACCTCTATACCGCGGTAATCACGATAACCCTCTAAATTGATACCTGAACGGCCTGCTAAAGCCTCCTTTGCCATGTGTGTTAGTGGCAGTTCATTGTATGGTTTCGTTGGTTTGAATCCCTGTGTCATATTGCCACCTGGATCGCGCAGTTCAATATTGAGTATGCTGCTCTCATTTGCCCCAAGAAATCCAAATTCTCTCAACTGGTTTTCAAAACGTGAGCGACTGATCAATTGTGCTTGTCGGTTAAAAAAATAGGTTTCACCCGTTTTGGAACTGATTCCAATGGCGAGGATACGTTCGAGCTCTTGAGTTGGAGCGATGCGGAAAGTTACTATGGCGATGACTTTCCCTGTTGAGTTATAGACAGGAAAAGCTGCAAACATACTGGCTTGCCCCATTACCAGTTGGCCTTGGATATTGGGTAACGGCACATCAGAAAGAACGGGTTGACTAAATAGGGTCTCACCTTCGAAAACGCGCTGAAGGAAATTGCCCTCCTTGGCAAGCAGATTGGCCCAACCGATATTGACATCGCGCCTGGATGCAATATTGATCAAATCAGGTGCGATCACAAAAAACCCCTGGTAATTCATTTTCTGTATAAGAGGTTCCAACTCTGTTCTTATTTCTGTAAGAAAAGAGCTGTTATTGAGTTTGCCTTCTATTTTGTGGAGAGCTAATTGAGCCTCAATGGCTTGAGTTAACTGCGGTGATGACTTCAATGTATGTGCAACCAGTTTTTGCTGAACCGTTTGCCAATGTTTAAAGGCATTTTGAGTGGCTTTGAGTGTGGTTCTTAGGTTTGATTCAAGATTGAATTGAGTTGTGGATTTAATTCTATCTAATACGATAAATGCGGTAGTAAATATAGTGATGATGACTATAAACACGGTTGCAACTGTCAGTATGCCGCTTTTGCTGTATCCTTTCAGATGATGACTATACATTTGATAATTGGTTTATCTATAGGGGATCATTTGAGAATTATTCGTCTTCTGCTAATGATACTGTCGCTAATACCTCATTACCCTTTCCTTTATATTCAATCTGGTCAAAGCTCAGCATGCGCGCCATAGCAATCCCACGTCCGTGGTTATCAAAGGCTCGTTCAGGACTGATTTCAAGATAGGACTCCCAGTCAAATCCATTGCCTTGATCTTGAATTAGAAAAGAAATATCAGTATCCGTGCGTGTAAATACTACCTGGACACTCTTGGGTTTATTCTCAGGGAGGGATAGGCGATATTCTATTTCATCCTTCCATGTTCCATTCTCATTGAGCTTGCTTTTTTCCTGATATGAAATGTCTAGGTTGCCATGCTCAACAGCATTGATTAGTAGCTCTGATAGCCCTATAACTATTTTGCTGCCTATTGTATGGGCATTGGAGAGCAATGCTGCAAGATCCTGGCCCTCCTCTATAGTTTTGAATGAAAACTGCCCTGCAGTGAGTAGTGATAGTGTACGTGCTGTTTTCTCAGTAGCATCTTGCAGCAGTTGGTAGTTTTGCTGATCGTTTACTGCCGTTTTCACAATAGCCAACATCGTGGCTTTGTCGAAGGGTTTTGTGAGGTAGTAGTATGCGCCTGCTTGAAGACCTTCAAGTACTTCCTGCTTAGCTGCTTTGGCTGTCTGCAGAATAACTGGTAGTAAATGAGTCTTTGGATGGGCTTTGATTTTAGCCAACACTTCCATGCCACCCATGTTGGGCATCATACGATCTAGTAAAATGGTATGAAAGCGCTTTGGGTCTGCTGAAATTAATGTCCATGCTTGAGCACCATCATGAGCAGTTACCACTTCGTATCCAACTTCCTGTAAGTGCTCGGTTAGTATTTCAAGATTTAAAGGTTCATCGTCTGCTACTAATATCGTGGCATTTTTCTTTTCCATTGCTATGTCTTTATTTCCATTGTTTATTCTAGGGTGTGCCTTCTAGATTAGATTTTTAGAAGCTTTTCCTGCCTTTGCCTCATAATTTAATTTGTTACGATATACCAGTCAGAACAACTAAAATAGATTACTCGTGATGCAATTTTTGTGCTTCAAGTGTGTTTTCAGTGTGAAGTGAAAAAGATTACAGCTAATCCAATAACATGCAGCTCACAGAGTGGCATATAGGATTATTTCTCTCTTTCTTCCTTCTGTTCCTATAATTAATTTTCCATTTACTTTTTATTGATGTAATACCTGTAGCTATTGTGATAAGTCTGAAAATAAGAAGATATCAAGCTTCTTTGCAATAATTCCGCAACACTCTAACTTGAAGGCGTTTTTAATTTATTACAGTGTTTATTCATTCTCTGTTTGAAGTTAAGATCATAAAACGTCTATTTTCAATGCTGTATCATAAATTTGTTATGCGTTTATTTTATCAATGAAGACAAATTGGGTTGATTTCTTGATAAGCAGCCAAAAATAGATCAATTAATAAATTGTGGTTTTATTAATGTTTGAAATTTAGGCGCTGAGTGCAACGATGCTAGAGCGTCAATTTGCTCACTGGGTTTGATTTCTGTGACAATAAAATCTGATGATTCAAGCCATATTTTTTGCCAGAAGATATCCAGCTATTTTAGTGATGGAAAATTTTGGCCAATTCTCTGTTAATTATTCAATATGGCTCTGAGGTTTGCTAGGTGGGCTGTGCCGCGCTCCTGCTTCTCTTCCTGTGATAATTGGCTGTCACGTCCGTTCCAAATAAGGTCATCCTCAGGTAACTCTTCCAGAAAGCGACTGGGCTCACAGCGGATTAATTCCCCGAATTGTTTGCGTTTACTGGCAAATGTAATGGTGAGTGTTCGTTGCGCACGTGTTATACCCACATAGGCGAGGCGCCGTTCCTCTTCAATATTGTCATCTTCAATACTGTTGCGGTGGGGCAGTAGCTCCTCTTCCATGCCCACCAGAAATACATGTGGAAACTCCAGACCTTTGGCGGAATGCAGCGTCATAAGGTGAACCTGATTACTCTCCTCTTCATCCTCCTGATTTTCCAGCATATCCATTAGCGTAAGATGATTAACAATTTCTGCCAGGGTTTTTCCCTCATGGCTCCCTTTACTGAGGGTGTCCAGCCATTTGATCAGGTCAGCAATATTATCTATGCGACGCTCAGCTACCCGATCGCTACTGCTGGTTTCATGCAACCAATTCTCATAGGCCGCTTCACGGATCAAGTCTTGGGTAATACTAGCTGGGCTATCGCTTTCAGCACGCTGGTGAAAATGTCCAATCCACTGGCTAAAATCTGCCAATTTTTCTTGGGCGCGCTTTGAGAGTACCTGCTCTAGTCCAAACTCTCCGCAGGCCTGAAGCAGGGTGGTTTTGCGTTCTTGGGCGTAGGCGGAGAGTTTTTCCAGTGTTGATGGACCAATCTCCCGGCGTGGAATATTAACGATACGCAGGAATGCCGCATCATCATCCGGATTTGCCAGTAGCCGCAGATAAGCCATCACATCCTTGATTTCGGTACGTGAAAAGAAGGAGGTACCGCCGCTAAGAAAGTAGGGGATGCTGTTTTCGCGCAATACCTTTTCAAAAATACGTGCCTGATGATTGCCTCGATAGAGGATGGCGTAATCTCCATGTTCTGTCCTTTTTGTAAAGCGGTGATGCAGTATCTCAGAGACAACCTTTTGTGCCTCATGCTCTTCATTTTTACACTCTACAATTCGGATGGGATCGCCTGGCCCCAGCTCACTCCAGAGCTTCTTTTCAAAGACGTGTGGGTTATTTTTGATTAGCTGATTGGCGCTACGTAGGATACGGCCTGATGAGCGGTAGTTCTGCTCCAGTTTAACTACCTTCAGACGAGGAAAATCCTCTTTTAACCGCCCCAGATTCTCTGGTCGTGCACCACGCCAGGCATAGATGGATTGGTCATCATCGCCAACTGCGGTAAAGGGAGTGACTTTCCCCACTAGCAGCCTGACCAGCTCATATTGGCAGGTGTTGGTATCCTGGTATTCGTCTACCAGCATGTGGCGAATACGATGTTGCCAGCGATCAAGTGCCTCTGGGTGCTGGCGAAGGAGTTGCACAGGCAGCAGAATAAGGTCATCAAAGTCGACAGCATTATAGGCAAGCATTGCGCGTTGGTACTCTGCATAGAGCAGTGCGGTCTTTGTCTCTACCTCATCCTGAGCATGAGAGAGGGCTTGTTCAGGTGAGAGTTGATCATTCTTCCAACTGGATATTTGCCATAGGCTGTTGCGAGCTGTGTCATCCTCGCTGTTGGCAGACTTGCGTAAAAGTTCTTTAAGCAGTGTTTCAGCATCTTGAGCATCGTAGATTGAAAATCCTGGTCTATACCCCATCAACTTACATTCACGGCGCAGTATATTGAGCCCCAGCGTATGGAAGGTTGAGATGCTGAGGCCCCTGGTATCCACCCCTTTGAGCAGGCTGTCGACACGGGACTTCATCTCTCGTGCTGCCTTATTTGTGAAAGTAACGGCAGTGATATTACGGGGTGATACTCCACATTTTTCGATCAGATAGGCGATCTTGCTGGTAATAACACGTGTTTTGCCGCTGCCAGCCCCAGCAAGCACCAGCAGTGGGCCACTGATGTACGCCATCGCTTCATGCTGATGAGTGTTTAATTTAGACACAGATATATATGCCCTGGATTGAATCAGGTGATGAATACATAGGGGAGTATGGGTGATTGTAAGTTTGTACTGGGTTGCATCATGAAATCAGACTTATTATAGCTGGGGTATAGAGTTGAGTGGATCTATTTTTTGTATAGCGGAGCATTTGTTTTTTTATATGGAAAGAGGAGCAGGCAATTCTATTCAAACTGTAATAAAATCCGCTTCCAGGAATATTTTTGCGATATCTGTCGCTTCCCAACGATCTGGGCGGTTATTGAAATGAAAAAATTAATCAATCTGGGGCTGTTGCTCTGCCTTGTTGGTTCTCCTTTAGCGGCTGAAGAGGGCACTGTGGGGCCAGCCATTGCACCTGAGCCTCCTGAGCTGCCGCCACAAGTCGAAAGCGGTGAGGTGTTGGAGCCGGAAGTTACCATTATCAAATCAGAAGAAAAGACAGTGGAAGAGTATCGCGTGGATGGAAAGCTGGTTATGGTGAAGATCACTCCAGCAGCTGGGCCAGCATACTATCTCCTTGATTCGGATGGTGATGGAACCCTGGATACCCAGGAAGATGATCCGAGAAGTGCAAGTGTTCAGCAGTGGGAAATTTTTAGCTGGGACTGATCCTTGCTGGGCTCCTGATGAATTTTTTTTTAGATTTCTTAATTAATTAATAACCGAGCGGAACCCAATGTCCGTCTACACCAGAGTTGAGCGCGAACAGCTCGAAGCCTTCCTGGCAAATTATGATCTGGGTGAGCTGGTAGAGCAGCAGGGTATCTCTGATGGGATTGAGAATACCAATTACTTTGTGACTACGACCAAAGGCAGGTATGTCCTGACGCTGTTTGAATCACTGAGTGCGGATGAGCTGCCATTTTTTCTTGATCTGATGGCCTTTCTGGCTGACCACAATGTGCCTAGTGCCTCTCCGTTGGCTGATAGGGAAGGGAGTTACCTTCGGACATTGAATGACCGCCCTGCAGCACTGGTGGAGAGGCTAAGTGGCACCTGGGTTCCAACTCCTTCAGTAGCGCAGTGTGCAGCTCTAGGGACGGTACTGGGACGTTCAAATCGCGAAGGGCAGGCTTTTAAAGGAAAACGTACGAACACCCGTGGTCCTCACTGGTGGCGAGAGACCTCAGAGCAGGTTCTGGCAAAGCTACCTGAAACAGATGCCGAAATGCTGCAAGATGAGCTGGCTTATCAATCCAGTCACCGTTTGGATGAGCTGCCCAGAGGCGTTATTCATGCAGACCTGTTTCGGGATAATGCACTATTTCAAGGTGATGAGCTGACTGGGGTGATAGATTACTATTATGCCTGCACCGATGTGCTGCTCTATGATCTGGCAGTCACCGTAAATGATTGGTGCTCAAATGAGGATGGCACATTGGATGAGGCGCGTACCTCAGCCATGTTGCAGGCCTATAATGTTGAGCGCCCATTGACGGATCAAGAGTGTAAAAGCTGGCCTGTGATGCTGCGTGCTGGCGCACTTCGTTTTTGGTTATCCCGTCTGCAGGACAAGCTGTTCCCCCGGCCAGGTGAGATGACACACATCAAAGACCCTGATCAGTATGCACGGGTCTTGCGTGACCGTATTGCATCTGATAATAAAAATACGCTTCCCTGGATTTAATACACCACTCTTTTCATGCGTTCGTTTAATGGCTCTCTCCTGTGCTGTGTTCAGGCTCTTGAATCCATAAGTGAGTGGGTTGGCCGAGCTGCATCCTGGCTCTCTCTGTTGATGGTATTGGTAACCTTCACGGTTGTAGTGCTGCGTTATGCCTTTGATCTGGGATGGATTGCCATGCAGGAATCCATCACCTATATGCATGCGGTGCTGTTTCTCACCGGTGCGGCCTATACGTTGCGCCATCAAGGACATGTGCGGGTGGATATCTTCTATCGCCGCTTTTCTAAAAGAACTCAGGCCTGGGTTGATCTGCTGGGTAGTCTGCTGTTGTTGATGCCTGTCTGTCTGTTTATCTTCTTTATTAGTTGGGATTATGTTGCACAGTCCTGGTCACTATATGAGGGGTCGCGTGAGGCAGGTGGTCTGGATGGGGTTTTCCTGCTTAAAAGCATGATCTTGGTGATGGCTGGGCTTTTGGTGCTACAGGGCATTGCCATCGTATTACGTTGCAAGCTGCTACTGGGTGGTTATATCGATCATCTCTATGACAGCGAGGATTCATTGGAGGAGGTCATCTAATGGCAGAATTTTTGCCACTGTTGATGTTTCTCTGTGTCTGCCTGGTGTTGCTACTGGGTTATCCGGTAGCCTTTTCATTGGCGGGAACGGCACTGGCTTTTGCCTGGGTTGGTGGTATGACCGGTCATTTTGATGCAGCCTTTTTACAGGCACTGCCCAATCGACTTTACGGCGTCATGACCAATCAGACTCTGATTGCTGTGCCGCTCTTTGTATTCATGGGTGTCATGCTTGAACGCTCTCGTGTGGCTGAAAATCTGTTGGACACCATGGCATCCCTGTTTGGGCCGCTACGGGGTGGGTTGGGCATCTCCGTGACATTGGTCGGCATGCTGCTGGCGGCAAGTACAGGCATTGTGGGTGCAACCGTGGTCACCATGGGGTTGCTCTCTCTGCCGACTATGCTGCGCCGCAATTATGATCCAGCACTTGCTGCAGGCACTATCTGCGCTTCTGGCACCTTGGGCCAGATTATTCCACCATCCATTGTGCTGGTCTTATTGGGTGATGTGCTCTCATCAGCCTATCAGCAAGCTCAACTCGATATGGGTATTTTCTCACCTGATACGGTTTCAGTGGGTGATCTCTTTGTTGGAGCATTGATTCCAGGACTATTGCTGGTGGTACTTTATATGCTCTACCAAGTAGGAGTAGCTTTTTTTAAGCCAAGCGCAGTGCCTGCTATCCCTCTCGAGGAGCGAGAACAAAACAGCGCAGAACTATGGGGCAGGGTAGTTAAGGTACTGCTTCCGCCACTGCTGTTGATCGTTGCCGTGTTGGGATCAATTCTGGGTGGCTTGGCAACACCGACTGAAGCGGCATCTGTAGGTGCCATGGGTGCAATTTTGTTGGCTGCTTTGCAGGGCCAACTGAACCTCTCTACTCTGCGTGAGGTAATGCAAAATACCACCCGTGTAACCAGCATGGTATTTCTGATCTTTATCGGGGCGGCAGTCTTCTCACTTGTCTTTCGGGGTTTCGAGGGTGATGAACTGGTTACTGACCTGCTCTCTGATCTACCGGGTGGCGTATTCAGCGCTGTGCTGATTGTTATGCTGATTATGTTTCTGTTGGGTTTTATTCTGGATTTTATTGAGATTACCTTTGTTGTAGTGCCTATTGTGGGGCCCATCTTGTTGGCAATGGGGCTTGATCCAGTTTGGCTGGGCGTGATGATTGCTATCAATCTACAGACTTCATTCTTAACCCCCCCCTTTGGTTTTGCGCTGTTTTATTTAAGGGGCGTGGCTCCAGTAGAGATTACAACAGGGCAGATTTATCGTGGGGTTGTCCCATTTATTATTATTCAGCTCTTTATGCTTGGGCTATTGGCCTGGCAACCTGGGCTTGCAACTTGGCTGCCAAATATTGTTTATGGTGGGTAGTGCTACTTATCGGCAGTTAGTTAGTTGTAGAAAGAAAAGTCGCAATATCATCTGCATGCACCCAAGCCATGGCCTTTTGTCCATATGCCATAGAGCTGCTCGTAAATACTGTTGACTCCCCGACAACCTCATTTGTATCTACATCAATAACCTGAATCGTTGATGTAACTTCATCTGCTCCAGCGAGTGTTCCCATTACTGCACGGGATGCCTCTCTCTTGAGATCATATCCAATAATTTGAACATGAACTTTCAGTGAGCCATTTTTTTTAGGATACAACGAAAGCTCTGATAGATATTGCTGGAGATTATTGGATAATGCACTAATGAAACCACTTGATGCCCCTGTTTCTCCTGCTCCAAAGTTTATGTGGGTATATCCCCCCTTCTCCTTGTCTGTAACCAGTTTATGAGGAATAGGTTTGTGAATATCAATATTGGCACCACATGCAGATAGAGTGATGAGTAAAAAAAAGAATATGGCATGTTTCATTGTGGTATTTTTTCCCTAAAAGCGTATAAATTCAGTATCTGAATTCAAACTATAAGCTCAACCAGTTTAGAAGATGGGTTAAGGCGTTTTCCTTACTTATATTGCCAATATAGTAAGAGAAGCATGGGTGATGCCCTATATATCGGCAGTATTGATGCAGTGCTTTAGCAGAGAATTAAGAAGGCAATGTTTAATGGGTCTACAAAGAGGTAGGGGTTGAAGATTTTAAGTCCTATGCCAAATGGAAGTGGTGCTTGTGTGTTGCACCAGCAGCTGGAGGCATGCATGCCTGGATACCGTGTGCGCAGCTACTCTCCCTGGTGGACATTGGCACCTATCAGTTTGCCATGGTTTGCTCGTGGTCGGCAGGTAGACCTGATCCATACTGAGCTTAATTATGCCTGCTTTGTAAAACGCTCTGATGCGCCCCTTGTGGCTACGGCTCATGGTTATTCGTTAGATCCTTTTTTAGCCTCTTATTCTTCGCCTTTGCAACGACTACATTACCGTACGGATCTGCGCTGGTTTGTACAGCGATCTTTGAGAGTTGCTGACCGGGTTACAGCCGTTAGCCAATATATTGCAGATAAACTTCAGCAGCATGTGCAACATCCCACTGATATACAGGTGATCTATAACGGCGTTGATGAAACACGCTTCCAACCTTTGCTCTCAACACCCATTAGAAAACACCCTTTTCGCATTCTTTTCTGCGGCAAGCTAACAAGAAAAAAAGGGGCGGATATGATTGTTCCTTTGGCAAAAATACTGGGCTCTGATTTCGAGATACTTTATGTCGGCGGGGGAGAGTTAGTTACCAAGGATATCGGGGCGGGTAGGGTGGTTGCCCTTGGGAAGGTTGCTTATAACAAGATGCATGAACTTTACCATTCGGTAGATGCGTTATTCGCGCCATCTGTGCGAGAAGGTTTTGGATTATCTATTGCAGAAGCAATGGCGTGTGGATTGCCTGTGGTTGCCAATAATTGCTCAGCGGTTCCTGAACTGATTGAGAATGGTGCAGGTGGTTTTTTATGCGAAATTGGCCAGGTTGAGCAATATGCTGAGGCCTTTAAAAAATTAGTGGATGCCCCGCAGCTTTGTCGTAGTATGGGAGAGTTTAACCGCGTGCAGGTGGAAGAGAAATTTACATTGTCCCGTATGGTTAACCAGTATCAAGATCTGTTTGAATCAGTGCGATAGGCATTTTTTTGAAAAAACGCATCCTATTTATTACCCGAAATTTTCCTCCGCTTACCGGTGGTATGGAGCGGCTGAATTATCATGCTTTTGATGCACTGTCTGATCGATATGAGATGATGCTTCTTGGGCCTGAAGGGTGTGCTGATTATGCCCAAGGTATGCCAGCAACGGGGATTTCGACAAATTCATCTTTACAATATATTACGCGCTCTTGCTTTGAGGCCTACAGATTATCCCGCCAATGGAAGCCGGATTTAATTGTTGCAGGAAGTGGCGTTGCGGCATTGCCAGCTAGAATTGCAGCCCGGTGGACAGGGGCAGCTACTGTGACTCTCGTGCATGGGCTGGATATTATCTATCCTAGCCGCTTCTACCAAATTGGTTTTGTGCCAGCCATTCGTAACTCAGACAGAGTGATTGCCAATAGTGTCAATACAGCTAATTTGGCAGTAGCTGCAGGTGTGCCAGGAAATAATATAGAGATCTTGCATCCGGGAGTTTCTCTGCCTGATCAACTTGTAGAGGTGAAGCCCACCCAGCTCGGTTTTGATTTGGAAGGGAAAAAGATTTTACTCGCTGTAGGTCGGCTTATCCGACGTAAAGGGCTTCCAGAATTTATCCGATATGCACTGCCTAAAATTGTTCATGAAGACCCTGATGTGCTGTTTTTGGTTATTGGGGCTGCCTCAGAATCATCTCCATTAAAAAAAGAGGGGATTGAGGCTGATTTGCAGAGCGCCATTGTTGAGGCAGGTATGCAGGCGCACGTAAGGCTTTTAGGTCGTGTCTCTGATGAGGTGCTTGAACAGGTCTTTTCTATAACCAGCCTGCATCTATTTCCTGTATTGGATCTGCCAGGAGATGTAGAAGGCTTTGGTATGGTTGCCATTGAGGCTGCAGCTCATGGTGTGCCCACAATTGCTTTCAATGCTGGAGGCGTATCAGATGCAGTCAAAGATAAGGCTACTGGTTATCTTGTCGAAGCACAGAATTACCAAGCCTTTGCCCAGGCGGTGCTTCAGGGGTTGAATGCACTTGACCAGGATCTTTCTCCACAGGACTGCATAGATTATGCAGAGCAGTTCTCATGGGATAAGTATGGTCAGCGTTTGCGAGCTATCTGTGAACAGACGCTTTCTGATCGTTCTTAAGCAGATTAGATTCGCACAGCCCCTTCTATTGATGTAATAATATTCCGCCCCCGGCGCAAGCCTTATCTACTAACTAACAAATACACTTATGTCTGGAAATAGCATCGGAAAACTCTTTAC